>Ga0308165_1005015_pt1 | contig 12595 bp, 11 predicted proteins | sample PhyWR2_FD_201032 | JGI IMG/M metagenome (GOLD analysis project Ga0308165, IMG submission 201032) | Phyllosphere microbial communities from UC Gill Tract Community Farm, Albany, California, United States - DLSLW.R2 | ecosystem: Host-associated > Plants > Phyllosphere > Unclassified | place: USA...
GGATAGTTTGCTGTGATACGCACATTAGGGGGCGCGAGATCAGGGTATTGCTCAACAGGAAGTGAAAAAATGGCCAGTGTTCCGGTCAGACATAAGACTATCGCCAACACCCAGGCAAAAATTGGGCGTGAGATAAAAAAATTCGCCATGCGATGGAACCCCTTAAAAACACTTCTTTTTTATTAAAAACTATCCCACTGTAATCGCTCTTTAAGCGACAATCGTGGGGAAATTACGAAGATAATGTAAATTATTACCACTCGGTCACTCTGTCAGCGCGGGTATCTTTACATAAAGGCCCGGCATCAGTGGTATAAAATTGACAACACAATATCGGCCTGTCTGATGATGTTAATATGAATCCTGTTGTAATATCAGGAAGATAGTGGTCTTGCCCTGTTGAGGATATAGGATGTCGTTAGCGATCAATGTTATTAAAAATCAGCTTCTTTCTGATAACTATTTTATTTTACGCAATATTACGTATGAGCTGTTTCGCCGTAATGGGGAAGCCATTCGTCACAAACGCGAAGTGTACGATCGTGGAAATGGCGCCACGATTCTGTTGTATAACGCTGAGAAGAAAACCGTTGTCCTGACAAGACAGTTTCGTGTCGCAACCTGGATGAACGGTAATGCTGACGGCATGCTGATAGAAACCTGTGCCGGGCTGCTGGATGCGGATGAGCCTGAGCAATGTGCGCGCAAAGAGGCAATGGAAGAGACGGGTTATGAAGTGGGGGAGCTGGAAAAAGTTTTTGAGCTCTACATGTCGCCAGGTGGCGTGACCGAAATTGTCTACTTTTACCTTGCGTCTTACACCGATTTACAGCGTAAACATACCGGTGGCGGTGTCGAGGATGAAGATATCGAAGTGTTAGAGCTTCCCTTTAGCCAGGCTCTGGATATGATGGCCCGCGGGGAGATCTGCGATGGAAAAACGGTGATTTTACTGCAACAGCTGCAGTTGCGAAACATGATGTGATGCTGATTTTCTGTCAATAATAGCCTGGCCAAGATAATGCGTCAGGCTTATTTAAAACCTGTTTTCACAAAATTTAATGATTTGCTATCAAGTTTATAGTCGATGCCACTAACTGTGTTTTTTGAAAGTATCTGTAATTTATTTAATGACATAATGCTGACCAATTTTAATGCATTTTATTTTAACAGATATTAGAAAATGAAAATTACACAGGGTATATCCGCGGAATTCTATAACAGCGCGGATGCTATTAAAAAATCAAAGGATAATAGCTCATCTTTACAGGATGTTCATGGGCGAGATGTGATTATTATTAATCCCTGTTGTGAAGGTGGTGGTGATTCTGCTTTAGCGAAGAAAATAGCAAGCATCGCACTGGATGAGCGGTGCCGGGTGACAATTGTATCAATAGACACACTGGAAAAACAAAATTATCGGGTGAGCGAAAAACTGCAAAGCTATTCTTTGCACTATGATGTGACTCATGACATCTCACAACTACACGATCCTCTTTTTATTATCTCACCATTAAACATTGCTAGTGTAGATAGATTAAAAAATTCGCTCAAAGCCATCTGTGATGAATTTAATTTCCTACCCCAGGATGCTCTTCTTATTGAAGAGATGGATGTACTGGTTACCGAGCATAAGGAGCTGAAGCGTTACGAATTAATGCTTAAAGATATAGGTTTTCGCAACGTGACCGCAAGTCGGCTGGGGTTTAATGAAGGTGCGATTGGCTATATACCCACAGATGAAAAAACCATCAGCGAGATCAAGTCTCGATTCGAAGGTGAGTTAATAAGATTACTGGACAGTTATCATTTGTCGCTTCCAGCGGAGAGTCGATATCATCTGGGTTATATCAGTTCAGATTGTTTTAGTACTGGTACACAAATTTATATTGCTAATACACTTTGTGAGACATGTGACGATGAACGGAATGCGAATTTCATTATGAGTTTGCGGCAGGTCAGTATGAAAAATATGCCCATTGTGGTCGAAGCAATAACGAATATTATTTCATCACAAGATGACGATATGGAAATTGATTATCTATCGTTATTTTCAAAGTTCAGTATCTCAGTGGTTGACTCTAATGATGGCTGTGTAAAAATACGCGAAAATATTATTGGTACCGGAACGAGAGAGGTGCAGGTTGTTCTTGTAAATAAATTGCCAAAAAATATTTATGACGACTTCTTATTGCTGGCTGATACCGGCATGATGAGCGGTGACCAATCATTAAGTGATTATCTCACGCTTAAAGAAACACTTCCTTATTACGATATGCAACCCTGGAAGTTTCCTCTGGTTAAATCGATAAAAAAACTGGCCGGTGAGGAGTTAGAGAACCATCTTGACCAAAAAGTTGTTGGCAGAGTGCCTTTCATCGGGGAGATTATGTATTCTTTTATTACAAATAAAGAGCAAGCTTTTATCTCTCAAAAACAGTTGGAACAGAAAAAACGGCTGGATAAAACGCTGAGCTCCCGTACTGCAACGCCGTATATCAGGGAATTCATCAGAGCCAGTTTAAATAATCGCTGAACGATGGCGGTGGTTTTTCCGTCGCCTGCAGGTGGGACTTTGTCCCACCTGCAATAGCGTTACTTTTTACTCAGAACAATTTTGGCCTGTTTAACCACGTTCTCTACGGTAAATCCATATAACGGAAAGAGCTGTTCTGCCGGGGCTGAGGCACCGAAAGTCGTCATACCGACAATTTTTCCTTTCAGCCCGGTATATTTATACCAGTAGTCAGCAATCCCCGCCTCGACGGCGACACGGGCGCTGATATCTGATGGCAGGACGGACTCGCGGTAGGCTTCATCCTGTGCATCAAACACATCGGTGGATGGCAGAGAGACGACGCGAACCTTATGTCCTTCCTGGGTGAGCTGGTTAGCCGCATTGACGGTGATCTCAACTTCGGACCCGGTGGCTATCAGAATAATGTCCGGTGTCCCCTGGCTGTCTTGCAGAATATAACCCCCGCGTGCAATCGCCGCTAACTGCTCAGGCGTTCTCGGCATCTGTGCCAGTCCCTGACGGGTAAGAATTAATGCCGTTGGGCCATCATGGCGTTCAATTGCCGCTTTCCATGCCACCGCCGTTTCGACCTGATCGCAAGGACGCCAGTTGCTGAAATTAGGTGTTAAACGCAGGCTGGCAAGCTGTTCAACCGGCTGATGCGTTGGGCCGTCTTCCCCCAGACCAATGGAGTCGTGGGTATACACCATAATCTGATGGGCTTTCATCAATGCCGCCATACGTGCGGCATTACGGGCATATTCAACAAACATCAGGAAGGTTGCAGTGTAAGGAACAAAGCCACCATGCAGGGCAATCCCGTTGGCGATTGCCGTCATGCCGAACTCACGGACACCATAGTGAATATAGTTTCCTGCCTCATCATCTTTAATGGATTTAGAGCCTTTCCAGATAGTCAGGTTGCTGGGAGCAAGGTCGGCAGAACCACCAAGAAATTCAGGTAGCAGCGGGCCAAAGGCATCAAGGGTATTTTGTGACGCTTTCCGGGTGGCGACTTTCGCCGGGTTAGCCTGTAATTGCTCAATGTATTGCTGGGCCGCATCGTGCCAGGTATCCGGGAGTTTACCGCCAAGACGACGCGTGAATTCGGCGCTCAGTTCCGGGTATGCCGCAGCGTAGGCCGCGAATTGTTCATTCCAGCGAGCCTCTGCCTGGTTTCCTGCTTCTTTAGCGTCCCAGTCGCGATAGATTTCTGCCGGAATTTCAAAAGGCGGAAAGTTCCAGCCCAGCTCTTTACGCGCCAGCGCTATTTCAGCATCACCTAAAGGTGAACCATGCGCTTTTTCAGTGCCTTCTTTATTAGGAGAGCCAAAGCCGATAATGGTCTTGCAGATGATCAATGAAGGTTTATCGGTGACGGCCTGTGCCTCAATAATCGCCTGTTTAATCGCTTCTGGATTATGCCCGTCAATCTCGTGTACGACATGCCAGTGGTAAGCCTCAAAGCGTTTGGCGGTATCGTCGGTAAACCAGCCGTGGGTATCACCGTCAATGGAAATACTGTTGTGGTCGTAGAAACCAATCAGTTTACCCAGTCCCAGCGTCCCCGCCAGAGAGCAGGCTTCATGCGAAATCCCTTCCATCAGACAACCATCCCCCATAAAAACATAGGTATGGTGATCGATAATTTTATGTCCGGGCTGGTTGAACTGAGCCCCAAGAGTACGTTCTGCTATCGCCATCCCTACCGCATTAGCTATCCCCTGGCCGAGTGGTCCGGTTGTGGTTTCTACCCCTTCGGTATCGGTCACTTCCGGATGCCCGGGGGTTTTTGAATGCAGCTGGCGGAAGTTTTTCAAATCATCAATGGTCAGTTTGTAACCTGTCAGATGCAGCAAGCTGTAGAGCAGCATTGAGGCATGACCATTGGAAAGAACAAAACGATCGCGATTATGCCAGTGTGGATTGTCTGGATTATGTATCAAAAATTCATTCCACAGCACTTCAGCAATATCCGCCATTCCCATTGGCGCGCCCGGATGTCCTGAGTTCGCTTTTTCTACTGCGTCCATACTCAGGGCGCGAATAGCATTCGCGAGATCTTTACGTGATGACATGACTTCCTCCATCAAGGGTGAAAATATCTTTTAACTTCCTCTATTCAGACAATGCGTCACCGGACTGTTACGGCTATCAGTGACGGGATTGTTTTCCAACACTTAAGCATAGCGTTTATCTGGAGTAAGGATTGTGGCATGTCGCTATTTTTCGGCTTCTTTGCTGGAGAGTGGCTGAATCTGCTGATATTAGGGAATTTTACCGCACAGCATGTCAATAATTTGGCCTGGCTCACCGTTTATCGGTCACTGGCAAGGGATACTGCTTGGCTGATACTGTTTTTAATCACCGCTATCAAGGAATAACCTGATGGATGAACAATTGAAGCAAAGTGCCCTCGACTTTCATGAGTTTCCCATTCCTGGAAAGATACAAGTTTCTCCGACCAAACCCCTAGCAACTCAGCGTGACCTGGCTCTGGCATACTCTCCGGGAGTTGCCGCGCCTTGTCTGGAAATAGAAAAAGATCCGCTGGCGTCCTATAAATATACCGCCCGAGGCAATCTGGTTGGCGTTATCTCTAACGGTACTGCGGTACTGGGGCTGGGTAATATTGGTGCCCTGGCGGGTAAACCGGTGATGGAAGGCAAAGGGGTTTTATTTAAAAAATTCGCCAATATTGATGTCTTTGATATCGAAATTGATGAAATGGACCCGGATAAACTGATTGAGATTATTGCGTCGCTGGAACCGACTTTTGGTGGCATCAACCTGGAAGATATTAAAGCGCCGGAATGTTTTTATATTGAAAAACAGCTTCGCGAGCGCATGAATATTCCCGTTTTTCATGATGACCAGCACGGCACCGCGATTATCTGCACTGCGGCGGTACTCAACGGCTTGCGCGTGGTTGGTAAACATATTGCGGAGGTCAGACTGGTGGTCTCTGGCGCTGGTGCATCGGCGATAGCCTGTATGAATTTACTGGTCGCACTCGGCCTGCAAAAGCGCAATATTATCGTCTGTGACTCTAAAGGCGTGATTTATCAGGGGCGTGAAGAGCCGATGGCAGAAACCAAGGCGGCTTATGCGGTGCCTGATACCGGGAAGCGCACTCTTGATGATGTGATTGAAGGGGCGGATATTTTCCTCGGTTGCTCAGGGCCAAAAGTATTGACTCAGGAGATGGTCAAAAAAATGGCCAAAGCGCCGCTAATCCTGGCGCTGGCTAACCCCGAACCGGAAATTTTACCACCGCTGGCGAAAGAAGTACGGCCTGACGCGATTATCTGTACCGGGCGTTCTGACTTCCCGAATCAGGTTAACAACGTACTATGCTTCCCGTTTATTTTCCGCGGGGCGCTGGATGTTGGCGCGACGGCGATTAATGAGCAGATGAAGTTAGCCGCGGTGCATGCCATAGCCGCTCTGGCTCACGCCGAACAAAGTGAAGAAGTGGCTTCAGCTTATGGTGAAGAGGAACTCAGTTTCGGCCCTGAATACATTATTCCGAAGCCGTTCGATCCACGACTAATAGTCAAAATTGCTCCGGCAGTTGCGAAAGCAGCGATGGATTCCGGTGTGGCAACTCGACCGATTGCTGACTTTGAAGCCTACAAAGAAAAGCTGACGGAATTTGTCTATAAAACCAATCTGTTTATGAAACCGATTTTCTCTCAGGCACGTAAAGAACCGAAACGGGTGGTGCTGAGTGAGGGAGAAGAAATACGTGTACTGCATGCGACTCAGGAGCTGGTCAGTCTCGGGTTAGCAAAACCGATCCTGATTGGTCGTCCCAGCGTTATCGAGATGCGACTGAAAAAACTGGGCCTGCAAATTCAGCCGGGCGTCGATTTTGAAATCGTTAACAATGAGTCCGATCCGCGCTTTAAAGAGTACTGGAAAGAGTACTACAACATCATGAAGCGTCGGGGAATCACCCAGGAACAGGCGCAGCGGGCGGTTATCAGTAATACCACGGTTATTGGTGCCATTATGGTACATCGTGGTGAGGCTGATGCCTTGATTTGCGGCACCATTGGTGAATATCACGAACATTTCTCGGTGGTCGAAAAAATCTTCGGCTATCGCGACAATGTCCGGGCGGCTGGGGCGATGAATGCGCTATTGCTGCCGAGCGGTAATACCTTTATTGCCGATACCTATGTCAATGATGATCCTTCAGTGGAAGAACTTACTGAAATTACCTTGCTGGCTGCCGAAACGGTACGTCGCTTCGGTATTGAACCGAAAGTTGCCTTATTATCACATTCCAACTACGGCTCTTCTGACTCAAAAGCAGCCTGTAAAATGCGCCAGACCTTGGAGAGCGTCCGTAAACGTGCGCCGGGGCTGGAAATTGATGGTGAAATGCATGGCGACGCGGCGCTGGTGGAAAGTATCCGTATGGAACGCATGCCGGATAGCCCGCTGAAAGGTTCGGCTAATATTCTGATTATGCCGGACGTTGAGGCGGCGCGTATTAGCTATAACTTACTGCGGGTATCCAGCTCTGAGGGCGTGACTGTCGGGCCGGTACTGATGGGCGTTGCCAGACCAGTACATATTCTAACGCCGATAGCGTCGGTGCGTCGTATCGTTAACATGGTGGCACTGGCTGTGGTTGAGGCACAAACACAGCCATTGTAATCCGCGTTCAGACCCACTCTTTTACGGGTAAGAAGTCACGATATAAGGCAGCTTCCGGGCTGCCTTCTTCTGGCCGGTAGTCATACTCCCAGCGAACCAGTGGCGGCATTGACATCAGAATCGACTCGGTACGCCCCCCGGTTTGCAGACCAAACAGGGTTCCACGATCCCAGACCAGATTAAACTCCACATAGCGACCCCGGCGATACAGCTGAAAATCACGTTCACGTTCGCCGAAAGGCGTTTGTTTACGGCGTTCAACAATAGGTAGGTAGGCATCAAGGAAGCCGTTACCCACTGCCTGAATAAACTGAAAACTGGTAGCAAAATCAGGCAGGTTCAAATCATCAAAGAACAGCCCGCCAATACCGCGCTGTTCGTTACGGTGTTTGATGAAAAAGTAGTCATCGCACCATTTTTTATAGCGCGGATACACTTCATCGCCAAACGGCAGACACAGGTCACGAGCAGTCTGATGCCAGTGTATTGCGTCTTCTTCCACCCCATAATAGGGCGTTAAGTCAAAGCCTCCGCCAAACCACCACACCGGCTCCGCGCCCGGTTTTTCAGCAATGAAAAAGCGCACATTGGCATGGCTGGTGGGAACATGGGGGTTATTGGGGTGGATAACCAGAGAAACGCCCATCGCTTCAAAGCTACGCCCGGCGAGTTCCGGACGATGTGCGGTGGCTGAAGCAGGCATCGAGGCCCCCTGAATATGCGAGAAATTGACCCCCGCTTGTTCAAAGACGCGGCCATTACGCAGCACACGACTGCGTCCGCCGCCGCCTTCCTGACGCTGCCAGTTATCCTCTTGAAAAACAGCCCCGTCGATAGCACTGAGCTGCTGACAAATACGCTCCTGCAAGTCGAGCAGGAACGCTTTCACGGCCTGAAGATTAGGTTTATCGATCACGTTAGCGTTTCTTACCATGAGTTTTGTGGTTATCGAACCAGTTAAAGTAACTGATGACGCCAGCGGCAATGGCATTGGCGATTTTCTGACGGAATGCCGTCGTTCCCAGTAACTTCTCTTCACCTGGGTTGGTAATAAATGAGGTTTCAACCAGCACCGAAGGTATAGAAGGAGATTTCAGGACCACAAACGCAGCCTGCTCAGTATGTTTGCTGTGCAATCTATGGACTGATTTAATGTTTTTCAGGATATGCGAGCCCAGTGTCAGACTGTTTTTAATGGTGTCGGTCTGTACCAGATCGAATAAGACCTGCTGCAAATACTGATCTTTATTTTTTGCTTTTTTGCCCGCAACATCATCAGCGGCGTTTTCACGTTCTGAAATATATTTAGCCATCGCGCTACTGGCCCCGCGATTAGACAAAGCAAAGACCGAAGCGCCTGCAGCACTTGGGTTGGTAAAACCATCAGCATGAATTGACATAAACAGGCTGGCATCGTTCTGATGGGCGATTTCGATACGTTCATCCAGCGGGATAAACTGATCTGAAGAACGGGTTAGCCGGGTTTCGATGCCTTTACTGCGCAGGATATTGCGCACGTTTTTGGCAATCGCCAGCACGACATGTTTTTCTTTAGAACCATTAGGTCCGATGGCACCGGTATCAATTCCCCCATGGCCAGGATCCAGCACGACGATACGCCGGGTCCTTTTTTTTGTAGCTGGCTTGGTGGACGTTGCAGATGTTTTCTTTGTCGTGGTATCGCTGGCCAGGGCTTTATTTATTCCTGCCAGTGTCAATGCGGCCAGTCCGGTGAGCAGAACCTGGCGGCGCGTTGTCAGTAGCGTTAGCGATTTAATTTTGCTCATACGGAGGAAGTCGTTATCTTAGGTTGTCAAAAAGGCAGATTATGCCAGAAATGTTTTTCTATATAATTAATAGCTAATTATCGATTATGCCACTTTTTTAACAGTTTTGTGGCAGATATTGGTTTATAGGACGCTTATCGTCATAATTAGACTTTTCTGATTCAAGGTGGATACCCTCATGGAAATTCGTGTTTTTCGCCAGGAAGACTTCGAAGAAGTGATTACTCTCTGGGAGCGTTGTGATTTATTACGCCCCTGGAATGATCCTGAAATGGATATTGAACGTAAGCTGCAGCACTCACCAGACCTGTTTTTGGTGGCGGAAGTAGCCGGTGAGGTTATCGGATCATTGATGGGCGGATATGATGGCCACCGAGGATCGGCCTACTATCTTGGTGTGCATCCTGAATATCGCGGACGCGGCATTGCGAACGCGTTATTAAACCGGCTGGAAAAGAAACTGATCGCCCGTGGTTGCCCGAAGATAAACCTTTGTATCCGCGAAGAAAACGATCTGGTGATTGGCTTGTATGAAAAGCTTGAATATGAACATCAGGATACGATTTTACTGGGGAAGCGATTGATTGAAGACCAGGAGTACTGAGTTAAACCCGAATATGTACTCATATAATGACTTTGATTCGCAAGGGTATCTGAAAGCACCGGTTCTATTCTGGGCTATCCTACTCTTTCAGGCTCGCACCTGGGTATTACTGGTTATTGCCGGTGCTTCTCGTGAACAGGGCGAAGCTATTCTGAAAGGCTTTTACCCTGACAGCGACTATTTCTGGCTCGGTTTGTTACCCGGAATTCCGGCGGCGATAGCTTTTTTGCTCAGCGGACGCCGTCATTTATGGCCACGTTTATGGCGAAAATTACGGGGGGTATTAATCCTGACCCAGTTACTCCTGCTGGTCTGGCAGTGTAGCGGGCTGGCTGACGATCCCCTTAGCGGTATTACCATCCTATTGCTGGTGATTGATATCCTGGCTCTCTGGTGGCTGGTGATGAACCGCAAACTGCGTGACTACTTCGCCTTGCATCATGAATAAAATGGCACTTTTCATTATTGCTGCACTCCAAAGGCCGTAACTTCTTTTAAAAAGGATCCCATTATGAAATCTCTGCGCCTGATGATACTGGGGCTGCCACTTATTTTAGCCGGCTGTTCAACCATGTCGTCTGTTCAGTGGTCGTCAGCACTTCCCTGGAACTGGTTCGGTTCGTCAGCAGCCGTTAGCGAGCAGGGAGTGGCAGGACTTAATGCGACAACGCCAATGGACGAAGAGGCTGTCCGTGATGGACTGGGTGATAATTATCGCTTGCGTAATGGCATGAAAAACGCCAATGGGGAAATTGTTTCTTACTTTGAAGCTGTTAAAGATAAGCAGGTGATGCTCGTCATTAACGGTACCAACGGCAAAGTCAGCCGTATCGATGTGATGGACCCGAGTATTGAGAGCGAAAAGGGCGTTAAATTAGGTACACCGTTCGGTGATTTATACGATAAAGCTTTCGGTGCCTGTGAACAGGGCAGGGGAGACGATGCTGATTTAGTGGTCTGTAAAGCGCCGAATAGTTCGCATATTAGTTATGCTTTTAAGGGCGAATGGTCCGGGCCTGAAAGCCTGTTGCCATCAGATGACCAACTGAAAAAATGGACACTGTATAAAATTATCTGGCAACAATAATCCGGATATTCAAAATCATTCGCATTACCTGCCTCGCTTGAGCAACGTGAAGCATTGTCGATATATAATGGCTATCGCAATGAGTCATGTTACAGGTCAATAAAGCGAAACCTAAAAATTCATAAATTGGTCGGACTCTATAACGACACTTGGAATATGATATATCCAAAGTGTCGTTATACCCTTTATACCCTGGCAACTTGATGTCTGACGGGTAAATCATAAAGCGTGGAAAACACGTACTTTCATATCATTAGCAATCTGAGGGCCGCGTTAGCGGCTACGATTTAGGAGATTCTATGTCCCGGACTCAAAGTGGCATTCTGCCTGAGCATTGTCGCGCAGCTATTTGGTTAGAAGCCTCTTTTACTGGAGATTTTGCAGCATTACGCGCAGGCTGCACAAAATTTATTAGCGCCCTGAATGAACTCCAGCAGCAATTTCCAGAAGCACAGCTTGGCGCAGTGGTGGCATTCGGTAACAAGCTATGGCGTGAGCTGCGTGGAAATGATGGCGCTAAAGAGCTGAAAGACTTTACGCCATTAGGGCGAGGACTGGCACCAGCAACACAGCACGATGTGATGATCCACATGCTATCTCAACGCCATGATGTGAATTTCACCTTAGCGCAAGCGGCGCTAAACGCCTTTGGCAGCGCGCTGAAAATCGAAGAAGAAATTCATGGTTTCCGCTGGGTTGAAGAGCGTGATCTGAGTGGTTTCATCGACGGCACTGAAAACCCGCAGGGTGAGGAAGAACGCCGGAAAGTCGCCATTATTCAGGGTGGCATTGATGACGGCGGAAGCTATGTCCTGGTGCAGCGCTGGGAACATAACTTGCCGCAGCTAAATCGCATGAGTATCCATGACCAGGAAATGGCTATTGGTCGTACCAAACAAGATAACGAAGAGATTGATGCGAACGAGCGCCCGGTGACTTCACACTTAAGTCGGGTCGATTTGAAAGAAGACGGCAAAGGCTTAAAAATTCTGCGTCAGAGTCTGCCTTATGGCACCGCCAGTGGTGTACACGGCCTCTATTTCATCGCCTATTGCGCACGTTTACATAACATTGAGCAACAGCTGCTGAGTATGTTTGGTGACACCGATGGTAAGCGTGATGGTATGTTGCGTTTCACTCGCGCAGTCACCGGCGGTTACTATTTCGCCCCCTCGCTCGACGTCCTGCTAAAAATCTAATGTCTGGCGCGGTATAACCCGCGCCACGTCTACTTATGCTTGTTTCGTATTGCAAATCGCTAAACGGTATATAAAAGCGTTATAGTTTTGACGTCCGTTATAAATAAACTGGTCGCCAGTTAACCATTACTTTCACCACTTGTAAGGGCAAAGCATGGCAATCACAGCAGTTAAAAATGTATGGAACGCATTAGCAGTTTCTCTGGTACTTGCTGGTTCTGCTCAGGCAACTGAGCTACTGAATAGCTCTTACGATGTGTCACGCGAGTTATTCTCAGCCCTAAATCCACCGTTTGAAAAACAGTGGGCTGACGAAAATAACGGCGACAAGCTGACGATAAAACAATCTCATGCCGGGTCATCAAAACAGGCGCTGGCTATTTTACAGGGCTTAAAAGCCGACGTGGTCACTTATAACCAGGTCAGCGATGTGCAAATTTTGCATGATAAAGGCAACCTGATCCCGGCTGACTGGCAAGGTCGTCTGGCGAATAACAGCTCACCCTTCTATTCCACCATGGCTTTCCTGGTGCGCAAAGGCAACCCTAAAAATATCAAGAGTTGGGATGATTTAGCGCGTTCAGATGTAAAACTGATTTTCCCTAATCCAAAAACCTCAGGGAATGCACGCTATACCTATCTGGCAGCATGGGGTGCGGCGGATAAAGCTGACGGTGGCGATAAAGCGAAAACTGAGCAGTTTATGAAACAATTCTTAGGCAACGTTGAAGT
>Ga0308165_1005016_pt1 | contig 12595 bp, 8 predicted proteins | sample PhyWR2_FD_201032 | JGI IMG/M metagenome (GOLD analysis project Ga0308165, IMG submission 201032) | Phyllosphere microbial communities from UC Gill Tract Community Farm, Albany, California, United States - DLSLW.R2 | ecosystem: Host-associated > Plants > Phyllosphere > Unclassified | place: USA...
TAGATCTGGTTGAGAGATAGAATATGCCTCTACAGAGTTTGCAAGCACTGTACTATCTATTCCCCATTCTTTAGAAAATTGTTCAATTTCATTTTGAATTTTCTCTTGTTTCCATTTACCAAAAGAGTCATCAAAATTTTCATTTCCTGGAAGATGTCCTGGAACTAACTCAGTATCCACAAACTCCTTTAACAACTGGGCTTGTTTGTCTTCACCCATGTCACTTAATTCTTGAATTTGTTCATGTATAATTCTAAGTGTCTCAGTGTTCACTGTTTGGATACCATCAACTGTACTCACTTTCGAGCCAATTAAACCGAGTATATGAGCCGCACTAATTACTTGAGTTCCAGCTAACTTAGTTTTCCCAACTAATGGAATAATCGTGGTGTTAGGGGATGGTCTCCCTGGCTTATCAATTAGATTCCTATAAGCACCTACATATTTCAACCACGTATGTTCATCTAGCCCAAATAAACTATCATCCCATTTAAATTCATAATATTGTTCAACTAAATTCAATTGTTCTGCGGCTTCTTTAAAAGCTAAAATGAAATTCTCTTTTTCTTCTTCTTTATCTTTAAGTGTATGCCACTCGGTTGGATCTGGTAAAGTTGGAATCATATCAGAAATAGCTATTTCTAGCTTCTGAACAGCTGTACTGTATGTGTCTACGATCGCTCGACTACTCTTTCCACCACTACCATATAGCTTTAATGCTGTATCTACCGTTTCTTCTGTCCAACTAGGATATTGAAAATTAATGACTGTACCAAATTCCTTTGATGAACCGAATACACGGTTTGTACGTGAATAGGCTTGAATTAATCCCTGTAGTTCCAATGAACGATCCACATAAAGTGTGTTTAATCGTTTTGAATCATAACCTGTCAGCAATTGGTCCGCTACAATAATCAGGTCAATATTTTTAGGGTTACGCCCACTGCCTCCACGTGGTGCTCGCTCAATAATATCTTCAAAGTAAGCATCTTCTCCACGCTTTTTATCACCAGCGATATATTCAATTCCAGTATAGGCTGAATAGTCTTTAAACATTTTTTTAACTAGTTTAGGATCTAAATTATCCGGATCATTCTCATTTCCAAAACTAAACGTCATCGCTATATTTAACTGCTCATTTCGTTCTTTTAATTGTTTTTCAAATTCATCATAATAAGAAATCACTCGCTCTTTGTAAGCAGCTGTCAGTATCGCATTAAATTCTTTCCCCTGTGACTGTGAGTACCAATTATTTAAAATTTCTTCTACCACTCGTGGGATATGTGTTTCGTCTTGATACTGTAGAATCTTTCTTTTCTTGGCTTGTTGCTCGACTTTTGCATTGGACCATTGTTGTACGAAACGTTCCGCTTCTCGATCGCTTAATTCTGGTTTCTCTTCTTTTACAAATGGTAGAAGTTGCTCACGTAAGTCATCGTGACTTTTAAACTCACCTGTATTGATATAATCAACATGAAATCCTAAGACATTTCCATCAGAAATCGCTTCATCAATCGTATATTGATGTAATTTTTTCCCGAATAGCTTTTCTGTCGTATTGATGACTTCACTTTTCTCGTTAATCTTTCCTTTGATTTTATTCTCATCAAATAAGGGAGTACCCGTAAAGCCAAAAAACAAACTATTCTTTTTAAAATACTTAGTGATCGTTCCCATCATTTGTCCCATCGTTGTACGATGTGCTTCATCAATAATAAATACAATCCTCTTATTAGACAAGCGGTCATCTTGCGCATCTACTAATTCGTTTACTAAGGAATTTAATTTGAAGGTGGTTGTTACGACAATCCCTCTGTTCACAGAGAGTAAATGCTTTCTGAGCTGGGAGGTGTATTTTGTACTGTCCACTGTAACAGATTCGTATTTTGCATAAGCCTTAAAATTTTCACTTGTCCGATTATCTAGCTCTCTTCGATCAACTAAAAATACGACTTTATCAAACCCTGCTCGAGTTGAAAGGAATAAGGCTGTTTTAAAGCTAGTAATCGTTTTTCCTGATCCAGTCGTGTGCCACACAAAACCACCATGGGGAATCCCATCATTATCCCAGCCAAAAGCTGCTCCTTCAATGGCTTGTAAGGCGTATACCTGATACGGACGCATTAACATATGTCGTCTATTTTCTTCTTCACTGGCCTCATCAATGACTAAATAATCACCAACCATTTGATGAGCCATTGGAATACTTAAAAAGTACTCCACCACTTTTTGCCAGTCATTAATCGCATGATTCTTTTTATCCGACCAATGGAAAACAAAGCTTGGATTAAAGCTATCAACTGTTTTCGGGGTAGCAAAATATCTAGTTTCAATTTCAGTTGCAATGACCATCATTTGGGAAAACGCCATAAAATTATTGGTGTATTCACCGTCTTGATAATAACGAATAAATTGACCAAATGCTTCATCTAGCGTTTTGTCTGTGCGTTTTTGTTCGATATTGATAAGCGGTAAGCCATTAATTAATAAGATTATATCAAAACGATTGCCATTCTCTGATTCTACTTCTCTAGCTATCTTATAACTCGAATCACCACCAGTGATTTCAGCCTTTTTAAAAATGGTTAACGTTATTTGATTTTTAGTAACACCAGGTTGCTTATCACGATAAATTCCATCAATCTTTCCTTTAGATTCCTCAATTGCTAGAAGTTTAGCCGCTTCATAGCTGTTACTTATTTGAGTGACTTTTGTCATTACTTGATTGAATTCATTATCTGTCAAAGGGATATTCTCAAGCTGATCTGCATTCATTCGATTTAGTTTTCCACGCCAATGATTGATTAAATCTGTGACTGTTACTTTTTGTTTATTTCCGTTTAATTTGTCTGGAGCTTTCCATTGATACTTTTGAAGTTCTTTCACGAAATTTTCCTGAAACGCTTTTTCTGAAGCATCTTTTGGTGCATTGCTCATTTTTTCACCTCCTTGTTTATACAAACATTTCGTTTAGGTATGCTTTTTTTAGGTTTTGTAGTTTTTCTAGCTTGCGTTGATGAAAAGCAATGGTGTCGTCTAGTTGTTTGAAAAAGGTACCTATTGAGTCTTGCTCTTCTTTATTATTTGGAACAAGACACGTATAATCTGAAATCTGTCTCAAAGAGATATGCTTAATAGCATTACCTACAGACAAAGTTCTCATCACTGATAAGAAGGTTGGATTTGTGGTTAGTTGGTAAATAAAATCTAGCTGATTCGATTGAATCCGTCCCACTCTTTGTGCCAACAAAGCCTTGTTGTTACTGTATTTTGCAGTCTTACCAAGATTTACACCATCCATTGTGACTAATACGTTGTCACCACTCAAATTATACTTGCTGATCAATTTATCATCACAAGTATTAATTCGATCAGTCACAGTATTTTGAGATCTTGAGCTATCAGAAATATTCTTATTTGTGATTACCAAGTATTTTCCATTTTCATCAAAATCTGTGCTGCTAAATGCTTTACCTGTAGTAACTTCTCCTAATTCTCCCAACTTATGAAGTTCCCAATCATCAGTAAATTCTTTAAAACGACGTTTAGGTTTTTTCTCCCCTTCAGCGGGAAACATTTCTGATAAATAAGCTATTTTCAAAGATTTCATTTTTTCTAACTTACGCTGATGAAAAGCGATAGTGTTATCAAGACGATCAAAAAATTTTCCAATTTTAATTTGTTCTGACTCATTTTTTGGAAATTTGAATATCATTTGTTTGAACATCCCAGTAGTAATTTGGTTGATTGTTGCTCCAAGATTCTTAGCAATTTCTTTTTCAAAAGTACTAGTGCCTAATAGTGCATTTCCAAACTGTGGTACTTTATAGTTTACGCCTGTCATAAATGCACCAATAACAGTATCAGGCATATTTTCTTTGATTTGAGCGTGTTTTCCAATTAAGTTTCGAGAGCCGTTACGGACAACTACAATAATATCTCCAACTTCAACATTTTTAGAATTTGCTACTAACTTCTCGACATACACATTATCCGCATCAACTATTTCACTATTTTGAACATTTGAGGAGCGTAACACTAGAGTTCCTTTTTCACGAATATCATCAGGAGAATATGTTAACCCTGAAAAAAAAGTAAATTCTTCTCCCAATTTGCGATGTTCCCAAACATCTGCACTTTTAAATTCTTTAAAACGTCGTTTAGGTACTAACTTGTTTTCAGTCATTATTCATCCACCACCAAATCATTTAACATCAATTCTAATGATTTTTCGAGTTCACTTATTTCTTCATCTATTGAAGATAACGTTTCTGAATAGCGTTCATTTAACATTTTCAATATATTTAACTCTTTCTTTAGTGGCTTTTCTACCAATTGAATAACTAAATTCCGAGTTTTTCCAAACCATTTTTCATAAACTAGTTGATCAATTTCCTCATCAGATAATGATAAAATCCGTTCCTGAACCGCATCTTTTAGCGCTTTTTCTTCTGTTTTTATCTCTCTATTCAAGATTGATTTTTCAGAAAATAATTTATCGACTTTTTTCAATAAACTAAACTCCGATGTTCCCTTTATTGCATTTTTCAGTTCTGTTTTTAATGTTTTTGCTTCAAAAGAATCACCCGGTTCATCTTCTTCGTTCTTTTTCAAAGCATCATATAAAGCATTATTTTCATCTGTGTCTTCTATTTTAGCAGCTTCAACAAGTTCAGTTAATTCCATTTCAATCTCATTCATTCTTGACTTCTTGCAATTGATTGCTTCTACTTCGTCAGCATATAGGTATTTTTCAATCAAAGAATTAGGGACGATACTACCTATCCAACCATCTTGTTCTTCACGTTTTTTCTTACCAGTTCCTTTTGTGACCATGTTCGGTTCGCGAGTACGAGCAATCGTGTAAAACTCGCTGTTTGCGATTAATTCGGTATCATGAGTAAGTGATTGTTTCCAGATTTCAGCTATAATTTGATACCCGCTATAGACATCTACATACTCAAATTCTGACAACATCAATTTAATTTCTGTTAACATCTCATCAGATAATTGTTTTAAGTTGGTATCTCTATCAACCATTCGAAGAATGTCCCAATACTTAGCAAGATAATCCGCTATTTTTAATTTAAGTATACTAGATAAATCAGTAATACGTTTATTACTTAATACTTCACGAGATACCTTTTCAATATCTTTTGTCAGTGCAACATAACCTGGACGAATCGTTTTTAAAGACTGATTTAAGCTATCAGGTGTCAGTGATTGCAATACGTTCAACCTTTCAATATCCTTTTGAGGAATCCCACCAAATAAATGTGCATCCACATCTTGAGGAAATTCATCCTCTTTTGCTTCCACATAACGTGGAATATTCAAGTTGTATTCATTTTTTATAATTTCTTCACGAGTTGCCAAGTGGCTATAACCATAAATTTCTAATTTTTCAACGTAGGTATCGACGATCTTCGCTATATCTTTTTCTTGTAGAACATTCTGTTTTCCAACTTTGATAAAATCATGTGAACCATCAATCATTAAAACAGGATCTCCAAGATCTCTATTTTTCTTCAAGATAATAACTGCAACAGGAATCCCAGTATTGGTAAATAAATTACTTGGCAGTCCAATCACTGCATCAATATTATTTTTTTCAATCAATCGTTCTCGGATATGACCTTCTGCAGCTCCTCGGAAAAGAACCCCATGAGGTAAGACAATTGCCATTGTCCCATTCTGACCTAAATGGTATAAACCATGTAAAAGAAACGCATAATCTCCTTTCGAGTCTGGTGGCAATACACCAGCCGCTTCAAAACGAGGATCACTTACTTTTAACTCTGATCGGTTCCAATTTTTAGCCGAATAAGGAGGGTTCATCACGACCGCATCAAATTGTACCCCTTCACTCGGACGATTAGGATCTTCAGGCCAGTCATGTGAAAGTGTATCCGCATTTCGAATCGTCATCTTTTCAGGACGAACACCGTGTAACAATAAATTCATTCGCGTTAAGTTATAAGTTGCAGTATTCTTTTCTTGACCATAATAATTCAGACTTTTTTGCGCTTCTTCACTTAAATGTTTTTTTACAGTTAATAGTAAAGAACCTGAACCAACTGTAGGATCATACATGGATTGAATTTCATTTGACTTTGCAACGATCTGAGCCATGACTTCACTAACCTGTTGTGGCGTATAGAATTCGCCAGCCTTTTTACCAGATTCCATCGCAAATTGACCAATTAAATACTCGTAAGCATCTCCAAGAACATCACCCTTTTGCAACGCAACCATGTTCAAGTCAGCAAATAATAAAATTAAGGCTTTGATATTTTTACTTCGTTCATTTAAATCGCTTCCTAGAGCAGAGTCTGACAAATCAATTGTTGAGTTTGAGAATAAACCTTTAAAATCGTTTGCCGTAGTATCTCCAGAAATGGCAATTGTTCGCTCAAAATTATTCAAACTATCCGTTACTTTTTGAACTTCAAAATCACCTGTCTCAATATCAATCAACCACGTTTGATAGAGATATTCCGGCGTAACATAATAGCCTAAAACATTTTGAATCATTTGATCTAATTCAGCACCATATTCAGCTCTGGCATTCGCATATTCCTTAACTAGATCCTTTTCACTTATTTCTCCCAGTCCTGCAGTAGATTTAAATGTTTCTAGGGTCTTATCACTTAAAAATTTATAGAACATAAGTCCTAACATATAATCTTTATAACGACTTGCATCCATTGAACCTCTGAGTTCATTGGCTCCATCCCAAAGTCTACGTTTGATTTCATCTGATGTAATCACAGTTATTCCTCCATATATATTTTCAAGTAGTTATACACATTCTTAATATTTTAAATTGTGCAATTTGATGAATATTTTTATACTTTTTGAAAATCACTTCATTTTAAACATACAACAACACTATTATAGCACGATATACTAAAATTAATGAATAACATCGAAGTAAATAAGGCTGATTAGAAATAAGCTTACTTATATATTTTTTAGCATTTTTCACTTCAAAATAATTATATTTTTATAATTATATGTCTTATAATTGAATTAGAACCATTAACCTCGCAAGTCATTTTTAACGAGTATAAATTAGTATATCCAAGCTCCATTTCTTGAATATCAGAAATTTTATTATCAAAATGTTCGTTTGCAATAAATTCTTTATATTTTAGTACAAATTGTGACAAATTCGTTCCGGTATAATATATAATAAGATAATTTTCTTTGTTTCCAGCAGTATCATATTTCCAAAGTTTATTGATGTGCATGCTAATATATTTCTTATTAACACAGTTTACAATCAGTGCTTCGATAACCGACATGGGACATCCATTTTTTTCAATATATATATCTAGTTCTCCTGACTTTCTCCCACCATTTGACTCTCCTCTTAATGTCTGATCTTTAATGGTCAACTCTCTTCTACTACTTTTTATTAATCCAGATAAATAGGTATTATATTCATTTTCTCCCTCTTTTACTACTTGCTTCGCTTGCGCTTGAAACTCGTAGCAGCAAGTCAATATAGTATTATACAAAGCCTCTTCATCACATTTGATTCTATCAATTGATTTTAAACTATTAAAAAAAATTGTAATGACTTCATTCTTAGAGTCATTTACACTAATCAAAAATTGAGCTATTTGGCTTGGGGTTGGCTGAATATTTAAATCAGAAAATAAATTACACAATTTAGAGAATGAACTGAAATTTTGAGAGTTAGTAGTTATTAACTTTTCTCCATATTTAAATATAATTCTCCACAATTCGTTTCTCATACTACAAGATATTTCCGAAAGCTTATCTACATCTGGTGGCGTAATGACATATTCAAGAATATAATCACGATAAAAATGTTCCTTAATGTTCAATAAATTACTTAATAATATTCTAATATCGTGTAAATCAAAACTCATTTCAAAATCTAAATCATCCTCATTAGAACTTAAGTCAATTTCTCCGTAAACCTCATCACCAAAATATTGAAGACCATTTCCATCTATGGTCATATATACATTATGGTATTTTATTTCACCACTTTGATGCCATAAAATTCTGAATCCTTTTGCTCTATAAATATAGTTGAACCTTCCGAATGAAGAACCGTAAATACCATCATGAAACAAAACAACTCCTTCTTGAAAATATTCGATATTTTCGTCATGCATAATTCCATTATTAAAATCTGTCATTCCTTTTATTAATTTGTCCTCTATATCTATTTCTTTAATTATTGGCTCACAAATTACTTGTGGAAACTTTCCATAAGTTTTGCAATACAAGTTAGAGAATAAAATAGAGTGTATTTTTTGTAAATCACTCTTTTGGACAATTAAGCATGACTCACTTTTCATATACTTATCCAATAAACCACTCAAGACCCCGTCGGTAATTTTATCCTTTTCAAGTAACATAAGTTAATCCCACCTTTTTATTTATATATATACTATTTTAACATTTTTGTATAAATTTTAGTGCTAATAATACAGACTTACTTAAAAAACAATTCTGACCAAAAGAATGAATAGAAAACTCATAAAGTATACTGCTTGTAAATAATTGCCTTAAACTTTTCACGAGATTATTCATTAAAGCCTTCCACTTTTTATTTCTCACTACGTTTATTTTTGAAGCAATACTTTTTGCTACGTTAATATTATTTAAGACACTGGCAGCTTTACTAAAAAAAGCAGATACATCACCTACTATAGACAAACAAATTCCTATCCTATTTCTTATTTTTTTATCATCAAATACTCCTTTTTTCTAAATAATACTAAAAGTAAGTATAAATCTCATATAGATTTTTTATAGAATCTCTTTCCTTAGGACTTCCCTTTAAATTGTCTGTCTATTATCTTTTCAAGATGAATAGAAATAAACTAGTTAGTCTTGTCCATCATTTTTGATTATCTAAAAGTCTGAATAAAAGGAGTTTTCTGTGTAGATAACTCGTGCTCTTTCTCTATAAAACATTCTATATAGGAAGGTACACTCAGTAAGAAAAAATCTCCGCTAGTTGGCGGCGCACTTTTGCACTCTCATCATCGTATCTATACAACTATGAATATTTAGCACTATTTATGCAAAAACCAGAAATCTTGTTAATATAAGATTTCTGGTTTTTTCTATTTAAATTCTGTTCTATTATTAGTGGCAGAACTGTTGTTAAAAGTTACATAACATCAATAACTTCTACTTGCTCTGCTAAAACCCATCCATTCATTCCGTATGAAGAATATAAAACTTGATAAGCTACATGTGCATTTCTGATTTCATTTTCCAGTTCTTCGAAGGAATCATACATTATGGGCCACGCCCTTTTTTCTCCTTGCTGCAATAACTCTTCATTTTCTGAGAAAAAATTATCAAGTGATCTTTCCTCTAAATCTAAAATCACACTATATGGCATTTCATCATAGAATTTATAAGTAAAAATATTATGAAATACTACTTGTTTTTCCTTTATTTTATTGCTTACTTCTAAAGTTATCTTTTTATCTTCAAAGTTTACAGTATAACTTTTTATTATATAATCATGCACATTGTTCATATCTGTCATTGTCCTTTTCCAACTAAACTTTTTCCCAGTTTACTAAAAATAGAGATATTGGAAGGCTTAACAATTCTAAACTAGTATAAACATACCAGTAAAGATACATAATCTGGTATAACTAATGTAAAACAATGATATCATACGGATACAAAATAGCTTTCAGTTTGATCAAATGTGCTGATGGTGGCTTTTATTGTCTTGTTATTCAATAAAATTCTCATTGGTGATAGCCTCTTTTTTTAATGCTCCAATTCATAATAATACACTTTATCATTTATTCAAAATTGTAATATCAGGATCCATAACACTTATGACTTCAATGACAAAATTAAGAGTGATTATTATATAGTGTTTCATATTTAAGTGCTCATATAAGCCTCCACTGGTTTTTCTTATAAGATTTCCGAAGTCTCCATCTTGCATCTCATAAATAACACTTTCAAATCCTTGCCCCTTAAATTTTTCAATTTCCTCATCACAGAAGATTCCTCTGAGGTACATGCCCTCATCAGCAACTCGCATAGCTTTAGTGGCGAAAAAATCAATTACAACCTTTTCCTTTTCATCTTTTCCGTATTCTAATTCTAGAAGCAAACCATCCATGTCACCACTTTTAATACTTACTAAATAGTCATGACCACAATGTGGTATCACTCCAGAAAATCTATCTATCCATTTTTCCATAATGTTTGAGTCTCCTTATTTGTACCTAATTTTGATTGTCGACTTCCCATTTGGCCTTTGTATCTCAATTGTTGCTCCACCAGATTTACTTGTAGGTCTAACAATTACCGTTCGACCATCTTTTAAAGTTCCACTCATCCCATCCCCATTACTCAGATTTGACACATCATCTAAGTCTAACGAATTGAAATCATCAACGGCATCTGCATAATCTCCAGATTTTTCAAAATTTTTAGGGTTATTTCTTTTATTTGTAGTTGTATCCTTTGCATCTTTCAAAACATTATCAATTGCCTTTTCTGCAGCTAAATTGATAGTAGGTGCATTATTTATTATGTCTGCAATAGACTGTCCTACTTTGAGCGTTCCTGTACCTTTTCTAACAATATCTGCTATTTTGCCAGCATTTCCGAGATTACCTAAAATCCCTCCAAACCCAGGAGCAAGAGGCATTTCATTTTTTACGATTTTTATTTCTTCAAATCTGTACTGGTCTTCATTTAAGGAATCCTTACATAGTTCCAATTGTGTATACAGTTCTGGATGGTTATCCGGCGAGACGATTTTGCCATTTTTTATTAGGTACCAATAACCCAATTCAGTTTTAACGATTTCATACCCATCTAGTTTACCAATTGCTTGTTTTACTTGTGCATCTTTCACCTGTTGTTTCATTTTTTCACGTTGCTTCCAACGTGTATGGATTGGCTTTGCCCACGTCATGTCTAAACGTTTTAGATCAAATGTTCCTGTCGCAGGATTCCATGCTTTAGAATTGGCAACTTGTGCCAAACCTGTATTGAATTCTTGCTGACTCGCTTCATAATCTGAAAAGAAACCGGCTGATTGACCATCATATGCATGAAACTTTTCTAATTTCTCTCGACGTTTATCAATACTTTCACAGGCATTGATATATCTCCGTTCTAAGTCTGGTTGTGGTGTTTTAGCAGTACTCATTTGATGATCTAAACGCTGCTTTAACTGCTCAAACTGATTGATCTCTTCTAGGATCAAATCTTCATCCGTATCAATTCCACTAACAGCTCCTTGATATTCACTAAGAAACTTTTTATGCGCACTTTCCAACGCTTCACCTGTCATTATAGCAGACTGGCACAACGGTGTATAAGCGATCATGAAATAATTTTTAGCCGAATCATATGCCTTACTTGAAAGTGGTGCGGATAAAAACAGTTGGATACTCGCTTGTAACGATGTGATTGCTTGATTCGCTTGATTGGTCAATTGAGAAGCTTGTGCTGATCGTGCCTGTGCTTCACTCACATAAAATTTAAGCCCCATTATCTTTTTCCTCCGCCTTCTTCCAAAAAGTTTGTTGCTCGACCTTTAGATTTTCTTCTTGTTCAAACAAACTACGTTCCTCTTTTTTTAGCTGAAGGAGTTGTTCATCAAATTCTCGTTGGGCTTTTTTGGCGAGATGAAGGCTCTCATCTCCTCTTTCTTCAAAAAAAGCTCGTTCTTCTACTTCACAGTTTCCTAAGACAAAATTATAGGCCGCCTGTTCTTGTTGTTGTAGCTGGAAAAATTCTTCTTGTTGCTCTTCTATGTAGCGCTGCTCTTTTCTAATGGCTAACTGATCTTCTTGCAGTTGTTCCAAACGAATCCTAAACTGAACATTTTTTTGATCAAATTCTTGCTGTTTTTGAATCTCACTCATGAAAAACCTCCTGGAAGGTTAAATTTTGTCAATTGCGCAATATTTTGATCTATTTGGTCGAACTCTTTTGCTACTGAATGAATATTATCACCAGCTGAAACAACACTGGTCGACAACGCTGCTAATCCTTGTTGATAATGATTAATTGATTGTACTGCTGGGGCGTTACCTGCAACATTGGTGCTAGAAGCTGATACAGAAACACTTATACTATTTAACGCGCTAGCAGACTGACTAAAAGAAGCCGAAATACCACCAGCAACACTTGAATTACTATTAATAGCCATTTTGTCCCTCCTTATTTATCATATTGTCTAATTTAGTTTATCATATAACAGACAAATTATAAATATGATAAATGGATTAAAAAGGAACTATAAATGAATACTTATATATAAATAAAGAAATTATAACTAATCATACACATAAAATATTAAATGATATCAGTTTTCAGATAAAGGGACAAGATCAAGGACAACGGAACAAAAGCAACAGAAAAGGGGACATGAAGACACTGTATTACCAGCGCATCCATATCCCTTATTATTGATTATCCAACAGACCCTTCCATCTCATAAGATATCAGCCTATTAAGTTCAACCGCATACTCCATCGGTAATTCCTTCGTAAACGGCTCCACAAATCCCATAACGATCATCTCAGTCGCTTCAACCTCAGTCAACCCACGA
>Ga0308165_1005019_pt1 | contig 12587 bp, 11 predicted proteins | sample PhyWR2_FD_201032 | JGI IMG/M metagenome (GOLD analysis project Ga0308165, IMG submission 201032) | Phyllosphere microbial communities from UC Gill Tract Community Farm, Albany, California, United States - DLSLW.R2 | ecosystem: Host-associated > Plants > Phyllosphere > Unclassified | place: USA...
GCGAGATTCGAATATCCAGTACCGAAATCGTCAATGAAAAACTCATAGCCTCGTGCCCGAAACGATCTCATCCCTTCAATAAGCTTTTCATGATGCGTCGTTGACCGTTCGGTTATTTCGAGAACAATTTGCTGGGCAGAGATGTCCAAGCGGGTCCTCTCATCATCTAGAAAAGTCAAGATTTTAGGATCAACAACATCTTCCACCGAAAGATTGAGGCTGATGTAAAAATCGCTGTGCTCTTGTAATAGCGACCGCATTTCCTCCAATGATTTACGGATAATGATGCGTGTCAGGTTTTTGATGTCACCTTGTTCTTCTGCAATCATGATGAATACGTCCGGAGGTATCTCCGCACCATGCTCATCAGTCAGTCGTGCAAGAACTTCCGCACCCTTCACATGACCGTTACGCAGTGATACGAGCGGCTGATAAACGACTGTAATACGCCCTTCGGTGATTGCACGCTTGATCTGCTGCGGCAGTGACGAGTAACCCCGACGCCACCGAATGGCGGCTACACCCAACCCACTGCCAGCAATCGCCCCAAAAGCCACAAGTGCCATAAAGACGCCGGTCGGTTGCTGAAAAAGACTCACACCTGTTAGAGACGCGATCACACACATATCAATCTCGTCAGAACAGCTTGAAACTATGCGACGAGAGCGAATGTCATACCATGACAACTTCTCCGGCACTTGCGTCGTTAGCTGGCTGGCATCACCAAATGTGCGATAAATGTAGTTGCTGTTTCGGCTCAAAACGTGAGCGCTCAGATTTGGTTCTGGTTTTTCATAAGCTGCGAAGGCAACAGGTGAAGTGAAAACAATCCCAGAGCTATGCGTGACCATATCGACAGGCCCGAGATGTTTTCCAATACCCCTTGCTTTGGCCCATAGGCGGTGCCCGCCATCGACTTCCCGGTCTGATTCCGGCAACTCGATGGGAGGCGATAGCCTGCCCCACAACGCCGTACAAACAATATGATTGTTTTCTACGCGGCCTATATCCCGAAGATAATGTGCGTTAAAAGTTAAACGTCTCAATTCTGTGACGTTTTCGTCTGAACAAAAATCTTCACTACTGTTATCGACTATGGCGAGTGTATTTCGGCCTGACTTTGCGACGTTTACAGAGTGTTTCAGCAGGTTGTCGCGGTATTCATTCAAACGAATATAAGAGAGCCGAACAAGTTCCAGCTGCCCTAAAAATATAATTATTCCCACGCCAAGGCATGCGGCGAGCGCAACAAACCATCGATCTCCGTTGTTACGCAGCTTTATCATCCGAAAGAATGTCTCCACGCAGCGAGTCAACGCCCCTCATATTAGGTGACGCTATACAAGTCTTTTCGTGAAGCCAATGGTCAGGCCGTGGAATTTATCAAGCACACGTCAATAAAAATAAACACTTCTTAGAGGACCGGATTTTAAATGGAGTATTCGTTAAAAATAGAAAACATTTATTTGCAGATTATTAATTTTTTGGCGATGGTTGACGATACTGATCAGAGCCGTAAATTAGTCTTCCATGACCAAAATTATGATTGACCAAGAGTATCTCATTGAAAAGCTGGCTGCTCTGCTGGCAATTCCAAGCCCCACAGGTTTTACAGATGAAGCGGTGCATTTCGTTGCACGCGAACTCGAACGGCTAGGACTTGAAGTCATCCTTACTCGACGCGGTGCAATTCGCGCACGGCGCAGCGGGAAATCAAAAAAGCCAGCGCGTGCTATCGTTTCTCATCTCGATACACTCGGCGCTCAGGTAAAATATCTCAAACCCAACGGTCGGCTTGAACTTGTTTCCATTGGCAACTGGTCGGCACGATTTGCCGAAGGCGCACGTGTTTCCATCTTCTCTTCCAAAGGCACCTATCGCGGTTCAATTTTGCCGCTGAAAGCCTCCGGTCACACCTTTAACGAAGAAGTGGACACGCTGCCGGTTGGCTGGAATTATATCGAATTACGCGTAGATGCATTGGCGCGTAACAAGGAAGACCTGATCGAACTTGGCATTGATGTAGGCGATATTGTTGCCGTCGATCCAATGCCTGAATTCATCGATAACGGCTTCATCGTCTCGCGCCATCTGGACGACAAGGCAGGGGTCGCCATCATGCTGGCTTCCCTTGAAGCTATGCAACGCCAAAAGATTGAAACGCCGGTTGATAGCTACTGGATTTTCACAATCGCTGAGGAAGTGGGCGTTGGTGCATCGGCAGCAATCGTGCCAGATATTGCCTCGCTGGTGGCGATCGATAACGGCACCACAGCACCCGGTCAAAATTCGTCAGAGTTCGGCGTAACGCTTGCCATGGCCGACCAGACCGGCCCTTTCGATTATCATCTTACCAAGAAGCTTTACACGCTATGTGGCGAGCACGACATTCCGGTTCAAAAAGACGTCTTCCGTTATTACCGCTCGGATGCAGCATCGGCGGTAGAGGCTGGTCACGACGTTCGAACTGCGCTCTTGACCTTTGGTGTCGATGCTTCACATGGCTATGAACGCATTCACGCTAGTGCGCTGACGTCGATTGCCAAACTGACCGTTCATTATGCGATGAGTGACGTTGAGATTAAACGCGACGCTGAAGAAACAACCAAAGGCGTGAAGGGCTTTACCCATCAGACATCGGAAACAGCCGAGCAGGATCTCAAGCCGGACGACAATCCACAAAACGCATAAATTTCGGAACCATACCGGCGCGCATGCATTAGCCAATATGCAGGCCGCCGCCAAAACTCACGCGACGGCCTCATTTTTTGTAGATTACAATGGAGGTTTCGACCCTTTTTATGTGTGGAATTTGCGGAGAAGTCAGGTTCGACGGTGCTACACCGTCGGTTTCGGCAATCTCGAAAATGGCAGACATTCTCGCCCCCAGAGGGCCAGATTCAGCTGGCATTATTGTACGTGGCAATGTTGGCTTGGGTCACCGGCGGTTGAGAATTCTCGATCTGTCGGAAAAATCCCAGCAGCCAATGATAGATGCCGATCTCGGCATCAGCGTTGTTTTCAATGGCTGCATTTACAATTTCCGCGAATTGCGCGCTGAACTTGAAGCCAAGGGCTACCGCTTCTTTTCTGATGGCGACACGGAAGTCATTATCAAGGCATGGCACGCGTGGGGTGAAGAATGCGTAACGCGCTTTTATGGCATGTTTGCCTTTGCCATTCATGAGCGCGATACCGGCCGGGTGATTTTTGCCCGCGACCGTTTTGGCATCAAGCCGCTTTATCTGGCAGAGGTTAACGGCGCTCTGCGTTTTGCCTCGACCTTGCCTGCATTGGTAAAAGCCGGCGGCGTTGATACGTCCATCGACCGTGCGGCGCTGCATAATTATATGAGCTTTCATGCTGTGGTCCCAGCTCCGCGCACCATATACAATGGCGTGCGCAAACTGCCAGCAGCCACGATCCGTGTCTATCAGGCCAATGGCGAATTTCGCGACCGCATCTATTGGCAGCCGCCGCATAGCCGTCTGGCTGGCGACCGCGCTATGAGCCGTAAAGATTGGCAGGAGCAACTTCTTGATATGCTGCGCGTTGCCGTCAAGCGCCGCATGATCTCTGACGTGCCGGTGGGTGTTCTGCTTTCTGGTGGTGTGGATTCAAGCCTTATTGTTGGTCTACTCGCCGAAGCTGGACAGACCGGCCTCATGAGTTTCTCTGTCGGCTTTGAAGAGGCCAACGGTGAAAAGGGTGATGAATTTGTTTATTCCGACCTGATTGCCAAGCATTTCGGCACAGACCACCACAAGATTTTTGTGCCGTCGTCTGATCTGATGGATGCGCTTCCCGGTACGATTGCCGCCATGTCTGAGCCGATGGTTTCCTATGACAATGTCGGTTTCTATCTGCTGTCGAAGGAAGTTTCAAAGCATATCAAGGTCGTGCAATCCGGTCAGGGTGCCGACGAGGTCTTTGCGGGCTATCACTGGTATCCGCCGCTGGTTGGCTCTAAAGATGTAGTCAGCGATTATGCGAAAGCTTTCTGCGACCGCTCGCATGATGTGCTCGCTACTCAGCTTTCACCGGAATGGATGTCAGATCGCGATTTTAGTCGCGAGTTTATTGCAGAGCATTTGCTTCGCGATGGCGCAGATACGCCAGTTGATGCAGCACTTCGTCTCGACAGCAATATCATGCTGGTCGATGATCCGGTTAAACGCGTCGATAACATGACCATGGCTTGGGGACTGGAAGCTCGCGTACCTTTTCTCGATCATGAACTTGTTGAACTTGCCGCTCGGATGCCACCTGAAGAAAAGCTGCGTGATGGCGGCAAGGGTATTCTCAAGGACGTGGCCCGCAAGATCATACCAACTGAGGTGATTGACCGTAAGAAGGGCTATTTCCCGGTGCCGCAGCTCAAATATATCGCTGGGCCGTATCTGGATATGCTGCGCGATGCACTGTCATCGCAACAGGCGCGAGAACGTGGACTGTTCCAACGCGACTATCTGGATCGTTTGTTTGCCAACCCTTCCGATCATATTACGCCGCTGCGCGGTTCCGAGCTGTGGCAGGCCGGACTGCTTGAAATGTGGCTTCAGACGCAAGAGGCGGCCTGAAATGAAAAAGACAGCTGAGGTTGAAATGACGCGGCAGAAAGCAAGGGGCAGAAACGCTTTCTCGCACCGGCTCACACGGATGCGCACACCCGAAGGCGCGGGCTTTTATCAGGAACACTTGCACGGTAATGCGCAGCCGGACGAACGCAACCCCCATCGCAATACAGTGCTTGATTGCGGTTGGGGGCGGCTGCTCTTTGCCCAGACATTTGAAAGCAATGAAGCAATCATTGAAGCGTTGCGCGCCGAAGCGCCCTTGAGCCGCGATATTCTCTTCTATGTCAGCGATCCGCATGTGCTGCTGTCGCTTGCACCACAGGAAATCTTCCTTGATCCGTCGCACACCTATCGGCTGGAGCTTTCCAATTATCGGGCAAATAACCGCAGCACGCGCGGCATCACCATTCGCCGCGCTATATCTGAGATCGACGCTGACGGCATCAATTCCGTCTATGCCGCCTGTGGTATGGTGCAGTTGCGCGCCGACTTCTTTTCATGCGAGCGCGATAATCGCGCTGTCACCTATTTTGTCGCCCAAGACGATGCAACAGGCGAGATTGTTGGCACCGTCACCGGCATCAATCATCAGCGCCTGTTCAATGATCCCGCTCAGGGTGGTTCGCTCTGGTGCCTGGCTGTGCATCCACAGGCACGACAGCCCGGCATCGGCGAGAAGCTTGTGCGCAAGCTTGCCGAGCATTTTCAGGCGCGCGGGCTCAATCATGTCGATCTGTCGGTACTTTACGACAATGACAATGCAATACGGCTTTATGAGAAGCTGAAATTCCGTCGTGTTCCGCTATTCGCGATCAAACGTAAAAACGCGATCAACGAGAAGTTTTTCGCCCAGCCCATCCAGTCCCTTGATGCGCTCAACCCTTATGCGCGCATCATTGTTGATGAAGCACTGCGCCGTGGCGTTCATGTGGAAATCACCGATGCGGAAGGCGGTTTCTTCCGCCTCTCGCATGGTGGACGCTCGATCCATTGTCGCGAAAGCCTGTCCGAGATGACCTCCGGCGTCGCTATGTCGATCTGTGACGACAAGGCTGTAACGCGCCGTACTGTGGCAACAGCCGGTTTGAGCGTGCCTGAGCAGATCGCGGCTGATGCAGATGATAAAACGCTGGAGGCTTTCCTTGCTAAGCACAAAAAGCTGGTTGTAAAACCTGCGCGCGGTGAACAAGGGCGCGGTATTTCAGTGGGCATCACCACAATGAAAGATCTGCGCTCAGCCATTAAACAGGCACGCGAAGTCTGCAATCAGGTACTACTTGAGGCCTGTTTTGAGGGTGAAGATCTGCGGCTGGTAATTATCGATTATAAGCTGGTAGCCGCCGCTGTGCGTCGCCCGCCACGCATAATCGGTGACGGAAAATCAACCATCCGCCGCCTGATCGAAGTTCAGTCACGCCGCCGCATGGCTGCAACGGGTGGCGAAAGCCGCATCCCGATTGATGCCGAGACAAAACGCTGTCTCGAGCAGCAAAGCCTGACACTTGAGGATGTGCTTGATGACCGCCGCGAAATTACAGTGCGTAAGGCGGCGAACCTTCATACTGGCGGCACCATTCATGACGTCACGGCCACAGTGCATCCAACGCTGGTCGATGCCGCCTGCAAGGCTGCGAGCGCAATTGGCATTCCGGTTGTCGGTATTGATTTCATGGTGAAATCGCCTGAGACACCCGACTATGTCTTCATTGAAGCCAATGAACGTCCGGGCCTTGCCAATCACGAACCGCAGCCAACGGCGGCGCGATTTGTCGAGTGCATGTTCCCGCAATTGGGATAGGTCGAAGCCCAAACCAAAAGCTTATGCCCCGCTTGGGCTATGTCTCAGGCCGGGCATTATTATTGCACCATAAGCAATAACAATGTGTATGCCTGCAGTGTTTTGCTCAATGCAAGCGGACAAAAAATTAATTGAAGGTGATCTGATAAAACCTGAAAAAAATTTCGTCGCAGGATTGTTATAAAGTTCCTGAGGTCCCCCACCTGGCCATGTTGGCTTCCTGTTTCTCAGTTAGCCAGACCTGCATCGCACCCTCTTCGCAATTGACCCAAAGTTGATATGGAATAGCTTTGAAAGACTGCTCTTTCAGTGAAGGCGGCGAAGTCCGACAGAGCTTGCCATCCCAATCGCTTGGTTCGGCTTCAAATGCTTGTCCTTTCAAGAACAGTCGCACCTCCCAGCAATCGCTCATAGAAACGCGGAGAAATTTGTGCATTTCCTGCAGTACAAATTTTTTGTGGCTCTGCTCCCAGATCACCGCTTCGGCACAGTAAACAACAGGTCCGCGCTTAAGAGCGACGCGGTGGCTTCTTCACCGACGGTACGACGAGCATAAAAGCGTTCAACAGTCATTTCGAATGACAGCCTTACTTCATCGCCATAAATCCATTCGCGGTTAGCGGTTAATAGTCAGATGCCATTTTTTCATAAGAGCAGCTGTTTCCAGCGCTTACCCATTCACCATCACAGTAAATTCGCTACACCAACCGGGAATCCGTAATTTTAAGGCAAGCTCAGCACTGTCATCCAGTCCAACAGAAGTTACGACACCTCGATCCCAAGGATAAAAGGTCTGTTGACGCAAACGGAGAAAGCGGCCCTCAATCTCCATCTCGGCTACGTTGTCACCATAGAGATGCACTGCGATTTCGTTATCCTTGACCCCAAGAAATACTGGTCAAGAGAAGTGATAAACCGTGCAATAATGTTTGGATTGCAAGGAGAATAATGCCACTTCCAGCGCCGGTTTTGACCGCGGCTTTCCAGCACGTTTCCATAAAAATAATGTTCACCATCCCACGAAATGCCAGATAGGGCACCATTGGAACAAAACTGTTTCAAGCGCATCGGTATATTTGCTGTCGAGGGCGATTTGCGGCATGCGGCGGCTCCAGAAGCCGAGTGCTATTCCGGCACGGGTCTCCGCATAGGCGGTCTCATTTGGCAGATCATACTCGCGGCTCAATCCTTCATTGGAATCCGATGGGCCAAACCTACCAGTTAAATAGAGCTGTCGGCCAATCAGGTTGTCGAAAAACTTGTCACAGATTTTCTTGAGCTTGGCATCGTAGTTTTCAAAGACAAGGTCCGCCATTGCTGAAAACAGATACATCGCTCGTACTGCATGCCTGATGATTTGTGTTCGCTCCCGAACAGGCACATGCGCCTGACTTTAGGCATAAGTGTGATAGACATAATCAGCCGGGTCTCATCATAATAGGACGGCGTCTGTCCACGGTCATCGACAAAGTAAGTCGCTAATTTAAAATGGCGTGAAACGCGGTTCACACGATAAAATTTGACCAATGCCAGCTCAATTTGTTCACGCGCATCGTAATCGTGCGGCTTGCCCGGCTCATCGCCGAACGTGTCAATGATATAGTCGACGGTCCGGATCATCACATCGAGAAAACGACGTTTCCCAGTCGCTTCAAAATAAGCCGCCACCACTTAAGAAGATGCCCCATAGAATGCAAATCACGCAGATTGGTCCGTCGCTTTTCGGGCTCACGGCGAATGAACCAGTTGTTGAGATAGCCATCTGCCGTTTGGCCATTTTCCAGCTTCTCAACAGTATCGTCGATCTTGGCTTCAAGGTCAGGATCAGGATTCTTCTTTAAGATGTAACTTGCAGCCTCAATCCATTTTCCGAAATCGGAATTGAAGAAATGCTGCATCGAAAGTCCAATTCGCTGGATTGGTCGTGCGAGCGGACCGGCTGGCTGATCGAAATCGAGCACGTCCAGAAAGCGCTCTTATTCAATACGCTTGTACTGGGTAGGAATGGTTGTATCGCGGACGGTGTCAGACCAGCTTTTCCAGAACCCCGCATTGAACGAGACGCGTGTATGGTCAATGGGAACAAAGCGAGCAAAAGACGCCTACCGACCAGCGGCAGTTTTCTTCAGGTGCGAAGAGATAGAAACTCCTTATGCAGAGGACTGCTGTTTGTTTGACTGTGCGTGCAGTAAGGCCGCGCACGTAATAACGTCAAAAGCATTGCACACCATGTAGATCAAAAATGGCAGTTGGAATGTCGTGTAAACTAACACCAAACCGAACAGATTGTTCTGAAGACCAAAGAATTTGAGCGTCGCTGCCCGCGGTCTTCCACTCCACCATCAATAAAATAGCCAAAAGCGCGGGCCAGAAGCTTTCCAAAGGTCGTGGCGCTAAATCAACCAACCCAAGCACTAAAAAAAGTGCGAGAAAACACCATTTTAGGGATTAAGCAATCACATCCACAATGTCTAAGCCGCACCAAACCCGATAACGACAGGCATGAAAAAGACTGTTCGGAAGAGTCCTGCGCTGCAGATCGGCCTGTCAACAAGAAGAGTCAGTGGAAACTCAAAAGCCAGAATTGCAGTCATCATTAGTACTGTGTAAAGGAGTTAAAATCGGGCGAATTCCACGTCTGTATATCAATCGCCAGCTCCCAATAATTTGCCAAACTGATTAAATTTTTTACGCCTCAACAAAGGGCATTGATAAAAGCTCATCCATATGGTCATGCCCTAGCCAGCCTTATGGCTCGCGATGCATCGCGTTCTCCTCGATTGCACGTTCCCTGCCCCGATTTTCAACCACAAGGTCTAAAGTTCTTCTTTGAAATGCTTGTAAAACGTCACTTCGGCGAAAGAACTTCGGACCAATCCGCATTGCATCAATTAAGGATTGGTACGGTTTAATTTCTTCGTAAATTCATCCTGCGCCTTCTTGATCGGCCCGTCGAGATCGTCACCAAAAATGGAGTCCTGAATAAGATCAAGGAACGGACCAGTACAGCTTACAAACAGCTCATCACAAGAGAATGCGTAAGGTGTACGCGCCTTAGAAAGGATCTCGTAGGCCAAGAGATTGCGCTTGTCGAATCGCGCATAGACTTCCTTGGTCGCAAATGTCGTTAAGCAAATCAAGTACCGAAGCTTTAGACAGCGACCCACCGATAATAGCAGCACCGAGCTTTGAAAGCATCTGCTCAGCGGCAACATGCGTTATAACTATCATAATACTTGGAATTTTATTGTTATGCCAAGGCTTGCATTGCGGGGCAAGGGATAACTACCAAACCCTGACATTTACCTCTTCCGCATAAGATGCGGATGCCATTGTCAGGGTGGTGATGACGGCCAGAATTAGCTTCGATTGATGCGTTTCATTCCCCTTTCTAAGTATAATTTTGGGGCTACCGAATAAACGCTATGAAGTTTTCTAAGCTATCGACACGTAACAACCAAATTGTTGCAAAAGCCTTTTTGCAACATTGAAACTGTTTGATAAAACGTTTTATCATCCCAAAAAAATAGACATTATAGAGCCATTTTGCACCGACGTGGCACCTTGAGGGGGTTCGCAAGGGCTGAAGGAACGAGCCTTTCAACTGCCTCAAACGCATTAAATAGTGCCAGATTAGTTAATGCAGAAACACGCGATAAGGTAAATCAGATCGCGCACGAAGCCTTCTTAGCTGTCGCAGCTTTACGATTGGGATGCTAGCCAAGTATAATTACGGCCGTATAACGCTTCCAATGGGCGTTGGCGTTTCAGAAATTCTGGAGGACCACGCAGTGTCACTGTTTTTGTATGCGGCAAACAACGATCCCTGATTAGCGGAATTGCACTTTCAAACGCTGCCGATGAAACAAGTTGATGGTATTATTTTCACTGCAACAAGACTTGATCTCAAACGCCAGTGGAACTCTCAGAGCGACCCGTACCGCACACAGAACAAGACCAGAGGAATATCGCGCGGCCCGCATCAGAGCGCAGGCCTATGGAAACGCATCTTCACAAATTCTCATCAATAGCCTGATGCCATCTTTTGCGTAAGCGACGAAATTATTCGTGGTGCAATCGATGCATTGCGCAATTTGGGACTTTCAGTTCCGAATGATGTCGCGGTTGTTGGCTTTGATAATTTGGAAGTCGTTTCAAAACAGATACCCCCACACTCATAACGATCCTTATCGAGCTCAAGGAATTAGGCCATCAGGCAGGAGTGGCAATTTTGGCGCTCACCAAAGGAGAACTTGTCGAGTCTGGTATCAGACGCCTACCGTGTAAACTTATTAAGAGAAGCTCTTCTGTATAATCAACGGCTTTCATGCATAAAAGAATCCCCTGAGGAAAATGGAAATAACTTCCAATCGATTCGATTAATAAGCTATTGTTACGTTCATTTTCACAAAGCTGCCAAAAATATCTGAAAGATGATTTTAAAATCATAATTCAGTTTCTAAAATCTTATATTGCATTAAAATTAGGTGTTAGTATGATCTGTTGTGTAAGTATAATTACAGATTTTTGCACATTCACGGGGGCCGGATGTGGATAGTTATCTGAAAAGAGAAATCTTCCACGAAGAAAATCTCTTAAACTTCATAGCAAAGAAAACAAAGGATGATTTATGGAGATCCATAATGTCACCCCTTTATGAAGTTTTGCCTATCTCTGATTTCTCACAAACTTCAATATCAGGAGAAATAGAATCTCGCTTTTTTGGCTCAGCTTTAATCGGACGATCGAAGTACGATTCACATAGGTGCCTGAGAAGTAAAAGGCTCGTCAAAGATTCTGGACTGGATCAAATTTTACTTCAGGTTATTATTACCGGAAATTTCTTCGGCAGCTTTGACGATCAAGAAGTTACAGCCAATGCTGGTGACACTGTTATCATAGATTATGCAAAGCCATTTGATATCTTAGTTTCAGATGGCCAAACCTACTCATTTGCCTTTGACCGGGCCTTGTTATCAAAGATCGTAAGTCCACAATCCTTACATGGCGCTGTGGTGCGAGGGGACACAGCTTTGGGAATGATGCTATCGAGTATGATCTCGACCTCTCTAAATATTGCCACAACCAAAGTAGGAACAGAACCAAACTCCTTGGAAGCTGAAGTTGTTGAATTTATCGGTAAGAGCATAATTCAGCAAAATAAAGTTATAATCATTTCAAATGACATTCAAAAACAGGCGATTATTGATTTCATAGATCAAAACATATCAAATCCAAACCTTGATCCAAATCTTATATTGGATAAATTTAATTTATCTCGCGCATATCTCTATCGAATGTTCGATGACTATGGTGGAATTAGCAAATTGATATGGGATCGTCGGCTAAAATCGGCATATCTTGAATTATCAAACATGTCAGAAGACGATAAGTTATCTATAAAAGCCATCGCTTACAAATATGGATGCGCTGATCCTACACAATTCAGCAAGCGATTTTCGAAAAAATATTCATTGGCTCCAAAAGATGCATTGGGTGTGGGCCTACGCTTCCGCGAGCTGACTGGTAGTCTTTTTGATATACAAAGACATTTTTCCAAAATTGAAAATGGCTCGTAATCGCTAGATGTCTTTTTAAATTAGAAAACAACCAGATATACGGTTGAGCAACTATAGAACTTAGTATCTATGTATATTTCAAGAATTTTCTTGCGGATGTACAAATGACTTCAAACGAGCAATTCCGAAGCGTTACTTTCTCACGAGCAGCAGTCACCAGCACCGCGATGATTTTCGGTTTAACCTATAGTCTAAGCGCGGCGCTCATCGCGCTCGATCTGGATGAAATGGGTTTCAGCGAAGCAGTCATCGGCGCTAACGCTGCAATGCATGCCGTCGGCGTGCTTTGTATGGCGTTTTTGCTTCCTCGGTTAAGTGCAGCACTCGGAATGCGTATGCTCGTAATTGTAGCGCTCGCCGGTGCGGCGATCCTTCTAGGGCTATTTCCCGCGATCCCGCTAATCTGGCTATGGTTTCCCTTAAGAATCTTATTAGGCGCAGCATCGGAAACTCTGTTTGTCGTCTCCGAAACATGGCTGAACTCTCTGAGCACAGATGCCAATCGTTCAAAGACCATGGGAATTTATACGGCCGCATTATCACTGGGCTTCGCTCTTGGGCCACTCATCCTTTCCTTGGTGGGAACAAATGGCTTCCTGCCTTACCTAATTGGATCAGCTCTTGCGATTGTCG
>Ga0308165_1005020_pt1 | contig 12583 bp, 4 predicted proteins | sample PhyWR2_FD_201032 | JGI IMG/M metagenome (GOLD analysis project Ga0308165, IMG submission 201032) | Phyllosphere microbial communities from UC Gill Tract Community Farm, Albany, California, United States - DLSLW.R2 | ecosystem: Host-associated > Plants > Phyllosphere > Unclassified | place: USA...
CCGTAGAGAATTATTTTAAAACGGAGAACGATGTGTTATTGGCTGTAAATGGTGCCTATCAATCGTTAAGGAGCAGCAATACCCTGGGAGAGAATAGTGGGCTGTTTTCTGATGAGCGCTCGGACGATGCCGGAAGAAATGATAACCAAAGTAATGCTGGTGAGCCCTTCCAGTTTAACGATTTCTCTTTGTTACCAAGTAACTCTTATTTAAAAGCACACTGGCTGGCGCTTTTTAATTCTATTACCAGAAGCAACGTCATCTTATCGAACATTGATAAGGTGCCTTTTGTAACACCTACAAACAAGGTTAACTATATTGCCGAAGCCAAATTTATCAGGGCGATTATGTATTTCGAACTGGTAAGGAAATGGGGTCCTGTTCCATTGGTTACCAGACAGTTAGTTACTACCGATGAAGTTACGGCCTTAACATTTCGCGTTCCTGAAGCAGACGTATACAATCAGATTGTAAGCGATTTAAAAGATGCCCTTAACAGTACATTGCCGAATTTCCAAACCGGATCTAATATAGGTAAAACTTCAAAAGCGGCAATAAACGCCTATTTGGGTAAGGTGTATTTAACCATGGCGGCTACATTGCCTGCAAATAAAACCGAAAACCTAAGCAATGCCAATACTTTTTTGACAGCAGCTTACGATATGAAAACATTTGGTAACTTAACAGAAATACCTTATATTGATGTATTTGATGTTACCAAAAAAACTACTTGTAAAGAATTAATCTTTCAGATTTCTAACAAACAAGGTGATATTAATTTCAGCTCGAGCATTGCGGCAAATAATCAGGCAAAAGGCGAAACCGTCAATTCGCAGAAATCTTCTACAGGTATTGGTGGCAATGTAAAGCTTGATCTGATTAATGAATACGAAACAAGCGATTTAAGAAAAGATTTCTCAGTTAAATTTGCCAATGATCCGACTGTAAAAGACTGGTTTATCACCAAATTCCGCGATGCAAGCCAAGGAGCAACCAATGCAGGTTATGGAGGTAACGATTGGATATTGATGCGTTATGCTGATGTAATTTTAATGCTTGCCGAAGTAAACATGTTGCAGGGCAACGATGCTGTGGCCATTCAGTATTTAGATATGGTTAGGGCAAGAGCAGGTATGCCATTATATGCTGTAGCTAAAACTGATGCCACTTATGCAGCAAAATTCCCTACTTTAAAGCTGGCTATTTTACACGAGCGTAGGTCGGAATTTGCTTTCGAACACCAAAGATGGTTCGATTTAATCAGGAATTTTACTGCTGCGGAGTTGGTTACTTACTTAAAGGCCAAACCACAATCATCATATGGGATTGCTAAACTGGCTAACGTAACCCTAAAAGACAGGTATTATCCTATCCCTTTTGATGAGGTGAAATTAGACCCTGTTAAAATGTACCAGAATGCCGGATACTAGGCGAGTTGTAAATGTTAAGGAAATCGGGCTGATCGATGATCGGCCTGGTTTTTTGCAATCAGCTGACGATTATCAGTTTACAGCTCTGAGCTTGAGGATGTGGTGGTTTGTTTGAAGAGATTGATCTATTGCACCATATTGCAGGCCAGTTTTATCATGGGATTATGATAACCATTCGATCAGCAGGGTGGCGATGTGTGTGTTAATGATTACTGATAAATTCACTCGGCGTTTTCCCGAAATGTTTTTTAAACTCCGAGCTAAAATATTTCCGGTCGCTAAAACCTACCGCATAAGCAATTTCGGTAATGTTGCCACCACCTTGTTTAAGCAATTGCGCTGCCCGTTTAATGCGGAGCGATTTAATAAAATCGTTTACCGAAAGATCAGTTAAAGCCCTTATTTTTTTATACAGTACCGGTTGGCTCATGCCAATTTCGGATGCCAGTGTAGGCACATCAAAATCAGGATCGGCAATGTGGTCTTCAATCACTTGAATAATTTTATTTAAAAAGTTCTGCTCTGTGGTATTAATCACCATGTTTTTAGGTTCGAGCGTAATTACCTGCGCAAACTTCTGTTTAATGGTTTCGCGTGCATTTAGGAGGTTCTGAATGTTCAGCTCCAGTATTTTTAGGTTAAAAGGTTTCATCATGTAGGCATCTGCACCATTTTCGAAACCATTTACCTGATGTACATAAGCCGATCGCGCGGTTAATAATACTATAGGGATATGGCTCGTTCTTTCATCGGTTTTAAGTTTTCGGCACAACTCCAAACCATCCATTACGGGCATCATTACATCGCTGATAATGAGATCGGGAATCAGATCGAGCGCACATTCGAGTCCGGTTGCTCCGTTTTCCTGCTCAAATATGGTATAGGTTTGCTGTAAAGCCTGTTTAATAAATGTTCTTACCTCTTCATTATCCTCTACCAGTAAAATACGATGCTTTTTCTTGATTTCAACACCATCAGCGGTAATGTTTGCCTCTTTAATTTGTGTTGTTATTGCATTTGGGGGGCTGAGATTATAGTTTATAGCATCATCATAATAAACATAATCGGCTATAAATTCGGATGGATTAAAATGTGCTTTCCCTGTCTTTAAACTTACCGTAAAACACGTGTTGCCAAATGGTTTTTCATCTTTGGGGCTACTTTCGAAGGTAATCTCACCGTGATGCAGCTCAACAATACTTTTAGAAAAAGATAAACCCAAACCGGTACCAATGGTTGTGGCTGCATTGGCCTGGAAAAAATTGGTGAATAAGTTAGCCTGTTGCTCCAGTGGGATGCCTTTGCCGTTATCGCAGATCTGAATGTAAACCGATTGACCTTCTCCATAAAGATTTAGGCTTATTTTACCATTTTCTGGTGTGAATTTAAAGGCATTCGAAAGTAAATTGAACAGTACCTTTTCCATTTGAACTTTATCGAAATATAGTTCTATTACTGGTTGGCTGGTTTCGAAAACATAATCTATGTTTTTAGCGATCGCCATATTCTGAAAAGCCAGAAATATTTCTCTACAGAACTTCACTACATCACCCGGACTGATATGTAATGCCATTTTTCCGCTTTCGGCCTTTCTGAAATCGAGCAGTTCGGTAACCAGGTTCATCAAACGGTCGGCATTGTTTTTAATGGGTTGTAAATTTCTGTTCAATGCAGGATCATCTTTTGCACTTTCTATCAATTTATCCAACGGACCTACGATTAGCGTTAATGGCGTGCGGATCTCATGTGAGATATTGGTAAAAAACTCGAGTTTATGCTCGTTAATTTCTTTTTCTTTTTTAAGTACAGCTTTGATTAATAAATAGCGTACAAATACAATAGATATTGAAGCAAAAATGCAGAAATAAAATAAATAGGCCCACCAGGTTCTATAAAAAGGAGGATTAACCGTAATCCTAATTTTACGGATATTGGCACCCGGAATGCCATCATTATTAACACCTTTTACCATAAAAGTGTAACTGCCAGGAGGTAGATTGGTATAAGCTGCTGTTGGCACGTTTACCTCGTTCCAGTTTTTTTCGAAACCATCTAATTTATAGGCATAGCGGTTTTTTTCTGGTTTAATAAAATTGAGGAGAGCAAAGCTTAAGCTAAATGTATTTTGGTTGCTGGCAAAAAGGAGTTTATCCTTTAAGCCAATATTTTCATCAAGAAGGCCATCTTCGGCATTAATCTGTACAGGTTTGTTATCAACTTTTAAACCGGTTATTACTAATGCTGCCGCCTTGTTGTTGGTTTGTATGCGGTTGGGGTAAAAGCTGATAAAACCGTTATAACCACCGAAAAACATTTCGCCATTGCTGCTTTTAAAAAAAGCATTGGTATTAAATTCATTTCCTGGCAGGCCATCGGCAACGGTATAGTTTTTAAAGGTTTTGTGCATTCGGTTAAACATTGATAAACCATTGGCAGTGCTTACCCAAAGGTTGCCGTTGTCATCTTCTAAAACGCCAAGTACATTGTCGTTTGGTAAACCATTTTTTACCGTATAACTGATTATTCTATTGCGCTTTTGATCATAATGGATCAAGCCTCTGTTGTTGGTGCATATATAAACCTCCTTGTTCGCCGTTTCTGTAATGCCGTTTACATAATAATCCAAAGGCTTTTTAGTTTTTGAATCGCATAAGGTGTAAAACTCTTTTTTATCAGTATTGTAGATGGTGAGTCCACTTGTGGTTCCGAAGTAAACGCGATCGGTAACCGTTAAAGCTTTAACTATTGCCGAGTTCGAAAAAATGGGAGGTAAGTTAAAGTCGTAAAATATGGTTTTTTCCGGGTTCGAAATTTTAATGCCATTGCGTTGGGTAGCTACATATAAGTGCTCATTTTTATCTTCAACCACAGCGGTAATTTCATCGGGTACATCTTCTTGTTTTGCGCTAAAATCGTAACGCTTAAAACTGAGGTTATTGCTGTTGTAAACATTAAGTCCGCCAGAATGTGTGCCAATCCAGAGTTTTCCCTTTTGATCGAGTATTATTTTTTTGATGAGATTGGATTTGATGGAATTGCTGCGACCATCATTTTTAAAAGCGGTAAATGTTTTTGTCAACCTATTAAAATAATTCAATCCGCCGCCTTCGGTTCCTATCCAGAGGTTTTTATGTTCATCTTCGGCAAAGGCACTTACCACATTGTTATTAATGCTTGAGGTATTTTTGTTTGTGCTGTAAATATTGAATGCCGTGGTATAAGGATAGTTGATGTTAACGCCGCCAAAATAGGTGCCCACCCAGATGGAGCCATTCTGATCTTTGTACAATCTGTGTACCGAATTCTGACTGAGGCTTTTTTTGTTGTCTGGATCGTACTGTAAGTTAATGCAGTTAAAATTTTGGGTATCCATCACACTAATCCCATCCAGTGTACCTATCCATAATTTGCCGGCATCATCCAAAACCATGGTACGGATGGTGTTGTTTACAAGTGAATTTTTTTGGGTATTTGAGTGTTTAAAATTTTTAAAATTTTTTGTAGCAGGAAAAAAAAGGTTTAAACCATTGTCTTGCGTGCTTACCCACAGTTTATTTTGGGCATCTTCAATTATACCAGTAATATAGTTTTCACTGATATCTCCAGCTTTCCCCTGATTTTTGAAAACGATTGTTTGGTAAGATCCATTTTTGAAGGTCAGCTTTAATAAGCCGCTTGATGTTCCAACCCAAATATTTCCTTCATGGTCTTGCTTTATAGTTCGAATGTTATGGTATATTTTATCCTTAAAAAAAACATGAATTTTCGAGAGGTCTCCATTCACTAGAAGGTTTAATCCATTGAGTGTACCGATCCATACATTACCTTTTTTATCTTCCGCAATACAGTTAACCATATTGTTGCTAATGCCTTTTGGTCCGGCGGCAATGCGTTTAAAATTATCGGTTTTTTCATTGTACTTATTTAAACCTGCATCGGTACCTACCCATAAATTTTGATGTGAATCGGATAAAAGACTCACCACATAATTATGTGATATAGAGAGGGGATCGTTATTTGAATCCTGATACACTTTAATGTTATAACCATCGTAACGGTTTAGGCCATAGCGTGTGCCGAACCACATAAATCCTTTTTTATCCTGGCAGATGGCCAGTACCGAAGTTTGGGATAAGCCTTTTTCTATACCAAGGTGATCGAACAGTATCGGTTGTTGAGATTTGGCGGGTACAACAAATCCTAAAAACAGGGTTGCACAAAGCAAATATTTCAGGAAGGATATAGGCATGGGATAATTGGTTATTGTTGTGTTTGGCAATCTAAATTATGGTTTAAAAGCATTTTTGCCAAATATTTAGAAAATTACCCCTAAATATTTAGAAAATTATACCCTCAAAAAAAACACTAAGCTATAAGTTTGTTTTGCAGCTAGCGCTTTAATTAAGCATAGCTGATAAACAACAACCAACAACTAATAACCAAAAACCAATAAATTATGAGTAAACTCTACATTAAAGAGAGACCAGCTGTGCTTCTGCATCTTTTCTCTAAACTTTTATTATTACTCGCCATTTTATTACTCAGTACTGTACATGTTTTTGCGCAAAGTAAAACCGTTATTGGTGTAGTTACCGATGATAGCAAACAAACGGTACCCGGCGTATCTGTTTCGGTAAAAGGAGGTAAAACTACTACACAAACAGATGCTAATGGCCGGTTTAAAATCCAGGCGCTTACTACAGATCAACTGGTATTTAATTATGTCGGTTACGCTGCACAAACCGTAACGGTAGGTACACGAACTACCATTAATGTGGTGTTAAAATCTTCCATCACCGGGTTAAGCGATGTAGTAGTAGTGGGTTACGGTACCACCAAAAGGGCCGACCTTACAGGAGCTGTAGGTTCGGTAAATATGAAAGATCTGGAACAAGCCCCTGTTAAATCTTTCGATCAGGCACTGGCCGGTCGTGTGGCGGGTGTTCAGGTATCAACCAATGATGGCCAACCGGGGGCAACAGCAAATATTGTGATCCGCGGTGCAGGCTCAATCTCCCAGGATAATTCGCCATTATATGTTATTGATGGTTTCCCCTCGGAAGATGCCAATGCCAACTCCATTAACCCGTCTGATATTGAAAGCATAGACGTGTTAAAAGATGCCTCGGCAACTGCCATTTACGGTGCACGTGGATCGAACGGTGTGGTACTCATCACTACAAAAAGAGGGAAGGCAGGCAAACCACAACTCAGTTATAATGCCTATTACGGTACGCAAAAGTCGCCAGATAAAATTCCGGTGATGAATGCCTTTGAGTTTGTTAAATATGTGAAAGAACTGAACTCTGTTTTTGCCGATTCTGTTTATTTAAAAAACGGGGTAACCATAAATGATTACCAAAATGTATCGAGCCTGGATATGCAGGACTATATTTTTCAGAACGGACAGAACCAGAACCACGACATTGCCTTAAGGGGTGGAAACGATAAAACAACCTATTCCATTTCAGGTAACTACAATAACCAGAAAGGTATTGTAAAATACAGCGGCTTTAAACGTTACCAAGGGCGTTTTGTGCTCGACCAAACGGTTACCGATAAATTGAAAGCAGGCCTAAACGTAAATTATGCCTATAGCGAAACTTTTGGGACACCAATTTCTGCAACCAATTTTTATGCTTCTTCTGTATTGTTGTACTCGGTTTGGGGATATCGCCCTGCTGCGGCAATTTCGGGCAGAGATCAGAATACCGATCTGCTTGATTCGTTTTACGACCCCACCAACGAGCTGGCAAATAACCAGGATTACCGTGTAAACCCTTTAATCAGTTTACAAAACCAGAAAACCATGTATAAAGCCACTACCATGGTGGCCAATGGTTATGCAGAATATGCTTTTACACCAAAATTAAAGTTGAGGGTAGCTGCAGGTATTACCAATGCCAATACCGAAACCAATATATTCAATAACTCATTAACACAATCGGGCAGTAAATGGAACTCATCCGGACCGAACGGAACGTACGCCACCAGTCCGGCTTTTAACTGGTTAAATGATAATACCCTAACCTATAAAAATACTTTTAATAAAAACCACAACCTAACCATTTTGGCTGGTTACTCTGCACAGAGAAGTAAAAGTTCTTATCGGTCTATCTATGCCTCGCAGATTACCAACGAAAGTTTAGGGATTGATGCCTTGGATTTAGTGCCAGCCGCCAATACAGTGGTAAATTCACGCAGTTCGGTTTGGACCTTACAATCTTTTTTGGGTAGGTTAAACTATGATTTTAAAGGTAAATATTTATTAACGGCCAGTTTCAGGGCAGATGGGTCGTCGAAATTTGCACCTGGCAAACGCTGGGGTTATTTCCCATCGGCATCGGCCGGATGGCGTTTCAGTCAGGAATCATTCTTAAAAGACGCCACTTGGTTATCTGATGGTAAACTGCGTATAGGTTATGGCGAATCGGGAAACAACCGTGTGGGCGATTTTGCTTATCTGCCACAGTTAAACCTAGGCAACACGCAATATTGGTACTCATTTAACGGTAAACCTGTAGCTATCGGCTCTGTAATAACAGCATCGGGAAATTACGATTTACAGTGGGAAACCAATACGCAGACCAATATCGGTTTGGATATGAGTTTCTTTAAAAACCGTTTGGGCTTAACCGCTGATATTTATAAAAGAGTAACCAATGATTTGCTCCTCAATGCGCAATTGCCTTATGCAAGTGGGGTACAGAGCGGAACAGGATTTAAAAATATCGGTAGTTTAGAAAACCGCGGTTTAGAGATAACCCTGAACAGTACAAATATCCAGACGAAGAATTTCCGTTGGACCAGTAATTTCAACATCAGCTTTAACAAGAACAAAATATTAGAATTAACCGAAGGGCAAAATTCACTGCTTGCTGGTTCAGGAACGTTTTTTAATACCACTTACACCAGTTTATCGCCTTATATTTCTGTTAAAGGCCGTTCGGTTGGTGAAATGTACGGACTGATTTTCGATGGCGTTTATCAGTACGCTGATTTTGATAAAATGCCAAATGGTACATTTCTGTTAAAACCAAATGTGACCACTAATGGCTCAACGAGGACATCAATACAACCAGGTGATATCAAATACAAAGATCTGAACGGTGATTTGGTGGTAAACAATAATGATTATACCATTATCGGCAGGGGTTTACCTCTACACACTGGCGGTTTTAGCAATAACTTCAGTTATAAAAACTGGGATTTAGGTATTTTCTTACAATGGTCGTACGGTAATAACATCATCAATGCCAACCGATACGTTTTTGAGGGTGGTATCGTAACCAATCCTAACCTAAACCAGTATGCTTCGTTTCAAAACCGTTGGACACCAAGCAACCAGAACAACGATCTGTTTAGGGCAGGTGGTATGGCAGCAGCAAATTACTCATCAAGGGTGGTAGAAGACGGATCATACCTGCGCTTGAAAACCGTTCAGCTGGGTTATAATTTCTCGAGTAAAATTGTTAAAAGTATCGGAATGTCGAAACTGCGCTTAAATGCATCGGCCCAAAACCTGTTAACCCTTACCGGTTATTCGGGCTTGGACCCTGAGGCTTCATCAAGGCCAAGCAACCTTACCCCTGGTTTTGATTATGGAACTTACCCACAGTCGTTTACAATAACCTTTGGATTAAACGCAACATTTTAATCACCATTAAAAGATAAGACAATGAAAAATAAATATATTCTGGCTTTTTTATTTGTGATGGGTTTATCATCATCATGCAAAAAATTCTTAGATACTGAACCAACAGATTTCTATAGCCCATCCAATTATTACGAAACGGCCGATCAATTGCAGGTAGCGCTAAATGGCATTTACAGCAATATGATGTACGAGCGGATGTACGGGCAGGTATTAAACTTTAATTTTGTGAGCGCAACGGATGAAATGTTGCCGAACAGACCTGTAAATGGCGAGGCCCGTGGCCTTTATTATTCGTATGATGCTGGGCATGCTTACGTTGCCGATGTTTGGCGCTGGCCGTATCTGGGTATCAATAATGCCAATGTACTGATCGATAATATCAATAAACCAACGATGGATGAGAAAACACGTGGTTACATTAAAGGGCAGGCTTTGTTTTTAAGGGCATACAATTATTTTATTCTCACCACCAACTTTGGCGAAGTGCCGATTATTCTGCACAGTCCGGGTATTGCCGAAACCAATATTCCGGCTTCCTCTCAGGCAGCGGTTTATGCGCAGATTGTTGCTGATTTAAAAGAAGCAGAAACATTGTTGCAGGGTAGAACAGCTGCTGGCCTCGGTTACAACGATCAGGTAACCATCACGGCTGTACAGGCCATGTTAGCACGCGTTTACCTGTATTGGGCTGGTTATCCTACTAATGATGCCACTAAATATGCCGATGCAGTTGCATATGCCGATAAAGTAATCAACTCTGGTTTGCACGGTTTAAATCCTGATTATAAACAGGTTTTTATCAACTTGTGCCAGGATAAATATGACGTGAAAGAAGATATTTTAGAATGGGGATCGGCAGCTGCCGCCGCCGGGGTAACCAATAAAACAGGTAATGATATCGGAAATTTTGTGGGTATTCAATCAGCTATACTTACCGTGAATGGTGCCTTCGATCCTGCATCTTATTCGGCAGTGGGATGGGTTCAGACCACGAAAAAATTATTCGACAGTTATGAAGTGGAGCCAACCAGCACTTTGGTAAATAAAGCTTCGTTAGATACCAGAAGAGACTGGAATTGTGCCGACTTCATCTGGACGGTAAATACCACAACAGCGATCAGAAGTAAAACAGAAAAGCCCAATCCATGGCAAATGATGTGCGGGAAGTTCCGCCGCGAATATTCTCCTGAAGCTTCAAGAAATCTGGGTACTTATAACATTAACTGGCCTGTAATCCGCTATTCGGATGTATTGTTGATGAAGGCAGAAGCTGAAAATCAGGTCAACGGACCAACGGCTGCAGCTTATGATGCGATTAACCAGGTTAGAAAGAGAGCCTACGGAACGATGTACGGCAATATTGTAAAAAATATCACTGTGGTTAACGGAGGTTCGGGTTATAGTGCTGCCAATCCGCCATTGGTTACCATTAGTGGCGGGGGTGGCTCGGGCGCTACTGCAGTTGCAGTAGTTTCTACTGGTGGCGTGGTAACAGGGATTAAATTGACCAGCAGAGGAAATTTAACTGCTGCTGGGCTATATTTTACGACTGCGCCAACGGTTAGCATTGCTGCGCCAACAACTGGCGTAACCGCTACGGCTACCGCAAGCATTACCAATGGTAATGAATACCAGTTAACACCAGGTTTAAGCAAGGCTGATTTTCAATTGGCTATAAGGGATGAGCGTATGCGCGAATTATGCTTTGAAGCTTACCGCAAAGCCGACCTTATCCGCTGGGGAAATTTTGTGGGCGATATGCAAGCCTTTGCCAATTATGCAGTAGCCAACGGGGTTTCTGCTACAACCGGAAATGCAGTTGGTTATAGTGGCATTACCGGTATTACCCAACGGCATGTACTGCTTCCGAAACCAACGTATGAGTTAAACTTAAATAAAGCTTTAACTCAAAACCCTGGATATTAATTAACCTCAAAATGGAAAAGAAGATGAAATATCTATTCAATATATGTGTACTTACAGCTTTGTTTTTTGCTGCCTGTAAGAAAGACCTCACAACGGATGCACCAACTGCAGGCATTAATATTATAAATGCGCGTTCTTCAATAGGCGATACGCTGGTTTTTAAACTGGGCGATACCTGTAAGTTTGCGCTTGATGGTTATGCCGATAACATTGCTTTTTGGGGCGGAACGGTAGGCAATAAATACGAATACCGCAATAGGGCAATGGTGCAAGGCATACCTACACTATCTTTTACAAGCACTGCTCAATTTGGCGCACAGACCAATACTTTACAGGTTCTGGCGACCAATAAGCTGCCCTCAAGAGATTCGGCAACAGTTGTAAATGCAGCATGGACAAATATTACCGCTCGTACGCCATTGGCTACCAGCGCTACGACAGTAAATACAGGTAATGTTAATCTGGCTGACCTGGTAAGTGGTGTAAATGATTCACTTTTTATAGCCTTTAAATATTCGGGCCTAACAGGCTCAACCCAGCGCACCTGGACCATTACCAATTATACTGTAAACAATGTTTTAAGCGATTATAGCTTTAACCTGGGTTCGTTAGCAAGTGATAATGCTTATTGGACACGTTATGGCAATGTTTGGACACCTGCCAACGCGCGATGGGTACCTACAACCACAGCCTTAACGATTGTTGGCGGGGCCGCCACCGCGCCGACAAATACCAGTTGGATTGTGAGCAAAGCATTATATGTAGGGCGGGTATCTCCTGATATCTCTACTGCTACAGTTAAAAATATTACGGCATCTGCTACTACAGCGTATGCTTATAAATATGCAGCTGTGGGTAAATACAAGGCAACTTTTGTGGCTTACAATGTTAACCCCAACGAGAGCAAATCAACCCTAAAAGAATTTAATATTAAAGTTATCCTTTAACGATAAACGCGGCCGCTTAACTTTTAGTTGCAGACCGCGTTTATCCCACAAAAATTTATGAAGATACAATTATTGATCTTGCTGTTTTGTATTGCTGCGCTTAATTGTTTGGCGCAAAGCGATGGTATAAAGCGCAAATTGATCTGGAGTGATGAATTTGATTATACCGGTTTGCCTGACGCTAAAAAATGGACTTACGAACAAGGGTTTGTGCGCAGTAAAGAACCTCAGTTTTACACCAAGAACAGATTGGAAAACGCGAGGGTAGAAAATGGAAATTTGGTGATAGAAGCAAAGAAAGAAGAATTTGCAGGTGCACACTTTACCTCTGCAAGTGTAATTACTTTAGGCAAGCAACATTTTAAATACGGCAGGGTAGAGGTAAGGGCAAAAGTTTGTAAAGGTATTGGTGCCTGGCCTGCCATTTGGATGCTGGGTACCAACCGTGGACCGGTAAAATGGCCAAATTGTGGTGAAATTGATATTCTCGAATTTGTGGGTAAAGATTCTACACAGGTATACGGAACGGTGCATTATGCCGATTCTACCAATAGCTATAAACACCAGGGAGAAAAACCCGTGGTTGGCAAACCCTGGCAAAACTTCCATGTATACGCCATTAA
>Ga0308165_1005021_pt1 | contig 12582 bp, 9 predicted proteins | sample PhyWR2_FD_201032 | JGI IMG/M metagenome (GOLD analysis project Ga0308165, IMG submission 201032) | Phyllosphere microbial communities from UC Gill Tract Community Farm, Albany, California, United States - DLSLW.R2 | ecosystem: Host-associated > Plants > Phyllosphere > Unclassified | place: USA...
TGTTTGCCGGGTGGAGCCAGCCTGCTGCTTCCAGGAATATTGCAGAGGTGCAGGAGTCCAGTGTTATAAAACTGATTGTTAATCAGGGACGCATGTTACAACTCAAAGACCTGCCTGACAGTATTCTGGTGGCTGATCCAGAGGTGGCGAGCTTTGAACTGCCATCACCGGGTAATCTGTTTGTCTATGGCAAGTCGGTTGGTACCACCACGCTGTACGCAATAGACCAAAATGGCAATGTCATCACGGCTATTCGTATTGTCGTGGAGCACGATCTAAAAGCCCTTTCTGAACGACTGAAACGCGAATTCCCTGAAGCGGATATTTCACTTGAAGCCGGTATTCCGAGTGGCGTGATTGTTCGCGGAAGCGTGGATACCCCACAAGATGCCAAAAAGGTTATCGATAGCGTTCAGACCTATATCAAAACCTCGATCGGCCGTGGCGACGGCGGCGGGAATGGCAATCTCGGTGGCAGCAGCGAAAGCTCTGCTAACGTGGTTAACCAGCTTAAAATTAGAACCCCATCGCAGATTAATATCCGCGTTCGCGTGGTTGAAGTTTCTCGTAAGTTAACCCATGAACTGGGCTTTAACTGGAACGCTTCCCTGAATCTTGGCAACTCAACCGTTGGTTTTAATTCCGGCACTCTGTCTAATTTCTTTGACTCCAGCACCAATAAATTTACCGGAATGGAAGGCAGCGGCGCGCTGGGCTTCAACACCTCCGGATCTGATGGTTCATTAAGCAGTCTGCTGTCTGCCATGGTTCAACAAAATATGGCGACGGTATTAGCTGAGCCTAACCTCACCGCTATCTCAGGCGAAACGGCGGCATTCGCTGCCGGGGGTGAAGTGCCTATCGTTCTGATAACCAACAATAACATCAGCATAGAATACAAGTCCTATGGCGTGATTCTGCGCATGACGCCGACCCTGCTGTCAGCCAACCGTATTAGCTTACATATTGCCCCGGAAGTGAGTGAGCTGACCTCGGTAGGACAAGTCACCCTCGAAGGGGGATCGGTGATTCCAGCCCTTACCGTACGTCGCGCTGATACCACCGTTGAGTTAGCCAGTGGCCAGAGTTTTGCTTTAGCGGGCATGCTGCGGAGTTCCAACAGCCAGACTGTCACCGGCGTGCCGGGTGCCAGTGATATTCCTGTGATGGGTAAGATCTTCGATAACGAAGCGACCAAACATGAGGAAACTGAACTGGTCATTATCGCCACGGCCTATGTCGTTGAGCCAGTGAATGCCGGACAGTTGCAGACCCCAGGCCAGGGCATTAAAGCCCTCGATGCGGTTACGCCGAGCTATGGCGCTGTGGGTTACCTCTACTAATGATTCAGGATAACGTCATGAACTCCATACTGCGAGTGAACAAAAGATTTGCCGCGCCGATAGCGGGCGGGCTGATGGCCATCATTCTGTCTGGTTGCACGGACCGGGCGCTAAACGATATTCGCATGCAACGCTTCGATCAGCCGGTACTGGAACCTGTGAGCGCTAAGCCAAGTGCTTTAGTGGTTAACCTTCAGGCAGCTACTCATGGGCAGGGTCTGAAACCTGCCTCACTGAGTGCGCTTAATGAGCTGCTGAATAAACAAGGTCGACTGACAGCCCAGACGTTGATTTTAACCCCTCATACCGTTCGTGGTGAGCAGCTTGCGGGTCGGTTAGCGAAGGCACTACAGAATGCAGGTGCTAATCCTAAAAAAATCAAGATAGAGCGCCGCATGACGACAGGCAGTGGTCAGGGTGACTTACAAGTGATTTCCCAGGCTATAGCGGTGCAAACCTCCCGCTGTCAGATTAATGACCCAGGACTGCTGATGGTTAAACCTTACGACAGCATTGGCTATCTGGGCTGTGCCACGCAAAACAACCTCGCGATGATGGTCGCTGAGCCGAAGGACTTGATTCAGGCTCGTACGCTGGATGGGGCTGATGGTGTCGTTGCGGTTAACGCTATTGAACGCTATCAGACCGACAGAGTTAAGACTCTGATCAACATCGATTTTAGCGAAGACTAATTCCAAGGAGACGGTATGAGTGATGTAAAAGTTTCCTCTGGGACAAGCAGTGAAGAACACGGACCGCTGATTGCTGCATTTGTCTTCAATGAGCCAGAAGTAGTGGCATTGCGCGATTCTCTGACGCGACTTAAATATCTGGAAGCGCCGATCGCCAGCGGTGGTTTCAATGCGGCTCGCGCCTGGTGTGAACTCAATCTGCCACCGCAGATGTTACTTGTCGATATTGAGGGAGAGCCCTGGCCGTTACCTGCTCTGGAAGTGCTGCTGGCTATCTGTGGACCAGAATGCCAGGTCATTGTGACGGGCAATGCGCAGGACGTGGGGCTTTACCGTTCGTTACTGCAGCTGGGTGTTACCGAGTATTTAGTTAAACCTTATGCGCTGGATCAGCTGTCTGCGGCCCTGGCTAAGTGTAAAGGGATGCATACCGGTTCAGAGTATGCCCGTCTGGGAAGAACCGTGGCGATAGCCGGTGTCAGTGGCGGTGTCGGTACCAGTACTGTGGCTGCGGGTTTAAGTTATCTGCTCGCGACCGAGCGCCACTTACCCACGGGCCTGGTGGATTTCGACCGCCGTAATGGCGACCAGCTGTTACTGCTGGGTCAGGATGAAGATGCCGGGCTGGCGGCGGTGCTCACTACCGAGGCGCTCGACAGTCAACTGTTACAGCGAGCCATGATTAAGGTCGATAATCGCCTTCATCTGTTAGCACAAAAACCTGTCCGTCGTAATGACAATGAGGTGGATGCTGACACGGTGCTCAATCTTGGTGGCGCGTTGTGCCGGATGTTTAACCAAGTGGTCTGGGATCTGCCTTGCTCATTCCCGGCGGGTGCGCTTGACGTACTGACCTATGCAGATTTACGCATTCTGGTCACTGAACTGACCCTGCAAGATGCCCGTAATTTGCGCAGCATTCTCCATGATATTGGCGATGAAAGTGAAGGTCAGCGTTTGCTGCTGGTCAATAATCAGTGTCATTTTTCAAACAGCCCGCCTTTGAGCCGGACGGAATTTGAACACATTATCGGTCGCCCCATCGATATTACCTTGCCGCATGCCGGTAATGCCCTTGCCCGTAGTCTGGCACTAGGTGCGCTGGATATCCATGCCTCTTTACCCTGGCTGCACGCGTTAAGAGAGTTAAGTCAACTGGCCTGTGGTCAGCGTCCGGAGCCGGCTAAAAAGCACTGGTTCTCTACGCTGTTGCGCCGCGCTTAAGCATCCAGGGAGAAGATAAGTCATGTTAAGGCGTAAAAATCAGGCGGTTGTCCGCGAAGTCGTGACGCAAGCGACACCCGCCAGCCCGGAGAATACTGCTGCACCGGTCTCTGAGAACAAGGTGAGCGAATCACGCGCATCAGCCTCGGCTGCCAGCGTGCAGCAAAATGAAAGCCGTAATGCCCAGCGCAGAATTATTCGTGCCCGACTTTACGATCAGATTGATGCCGGTAAAGCCGCAGGAATGGGACGTGACGGCCTGTTGACCCAGATACAGTCGGTTATTCGTACCATTTGTGATGGCGAACGTCTCCAGCTCTCTCGCCAGGAAGAGCTAGCCCTGAGCCACGAAATGCTCGATGAAATGACCGGTATCGGCCCGATTCAGCCATTACTGGCTGACGATACGGTCAATGACATTCTGGTTAACGGGGCTAATCAGGTGTTTATTGAGCGTTTTGGCAAACTTGAACTGTCACAAATCACCTTTATCGATGAAGAGCATGTCTTTAATACCGCCCAGCGTATTGCTGCCGCGGTCGGCAGACGTATCGATGAAGCCAGCCCAATGGTGGATGCACGTCTGCCTGATGGTAGCCGTGTCAACGTGATCACTTATCCCTTAGCCATCGACGGCACGACGATTTCTATTCGTAAGTTTATGCGTCGCAACCTCTCGCTGGAGTCTCTGGCAGAGGCGCGTTGTATGTCTCCCGCTATGGCCTTGGTGCTGAATAAAGCGATGCAGGCACGAGTGAATGTGATTGTGTCTGGCGGTACGGGTGCCGGCAAAACCACGCTACTCAATGCCTTATCGCAAAAAATTGGTACCACTGACCGCATTATTACCATTGAAGATGCTGCCGAACTGCAGTTACAGCAAGAGCATGTGGTGCGTCTGGAGACCCGTCCGGTGAGCGCTGAGGGTTCCGGTAAAGTGGACCAGCGTGACTTGATGCGTAACGCCCTGCGTATGCGTCCCGACCGCATCATCTTGGGTGAGGTCAGGGGAGGCGAGTGTTTTGACATGCTGCAGGCGATGAATACCGGTCATGACGGATCGCTGTGTACGGTTCATGCCAACACCACGCGTGACGCCATTCAGCGTCTGGAAAACATGGTGATGATGGCCAGTATGCAACTGCCGCTGATGGCTATCAGACGTCAAATCGCCAGTGCTGTTCATCTTATCGTCCAGATTGAGCGTATGCGTGATGGTGTCCGAAGGGTGGTCTCCATCAGTGAGTTGTGCGGCATGGAAGAAGAAATTATTCAGATGCAGGATCTGTTTACTTTCCAGGTAACGGGCACAAATGCTGCTACAGGTCTGTTAACGGGAGAATATATTCAGCATGTGCAGCGTCCTCAGTTCTTTACTGACAAGTCCCATCTGTTAGATACCTGATATAAGGATGCATTCATGACTCTGAATCTTATTAACATACTGACAGCCTTAGTCTTTTTAAGCGTCTTGCTCCTGTGTCTGACGCTGAATTATGTCCGTGATCAGCGCCAGTTACGACTGCAGCGTGAGCGTAGATTACATCAAGTTTTGCAGGACAGTGGGCTGGATTCAGGTCAGGAATCTCCGCTTTCTATTCTCAAAGAGTCGCAGACTTCGCCGTTCAGTCGCGTACCGCTGATTGGACAAAGTCTGACGATTTTCTGGGAGCAACTGGATTTCATCGGCTGGCGCAATACCCTGCGTCCTCGCCTGATCGTTCTCGGTGCTATCAGCCTGGCAGTCGGCATGTCTGTCGGTCAACGTACACCGTTACCGCTGACGGCAGGGCTATTGATCTCGCTACTGTTCGCGAGTGTGACGGGCTGGCTGCTGTTCCGCTCCGCTTTGCAAAAACATCTGCGCCTGCTGCGTGAGAGTTTACCGGATGCTATCGATGCCATTGTCAGAGCTGCCCGTGCCGGGGTACCGGTCGCCAATACCTTTGCCATGGTAGCAGAGCATCTTACCGGACCTCTGGCTCACGAGTTTCGTACCATCGATAACTGGCTAAAGCTGGGTATTCCCTTTCGCCAGGTGATTCAGGCTGCAGCAGAGCGTGTGCCGATGGCTGAGTTCCGTTTCTTTGTGGTGATTCTGATTATCAACCAGGAAGCGGGTGGGCGCCTGGGCGATACCCTTGAACGTCTGGCAACCACTCTGCGTGAACGTCGTGAACTGGGACTGAAGGTACTGTCAAAAACGTCAGAGTCTCGCGCTTCAGCAAAAATCGTCGCAGCGCTGTTTCCCTGCTGTCTGGCCTATATGTATTTCAAATCGCCTGAGGATTTTACCTTTCTGTTTTCCGATCCGGTCGGGACATCGGTACTGCTCTACGCGGTGTGTAGCGTCAGCTTAGGCATGCTGGTGACATTTTTCATGGTTAAACGGATAGCTTAAGAGAAAAGACAATGCTGCTAAATGATCTGCTATTGATATTGGCTCTTCTCCTGATGATTGCCGGCTTAGTGTTTGCCAGACGTCTGGGAAGTAAAGAGCGGGTACGTAATTTACATCAGAGATTAGCGCCTCATCTACCCAAAACTGAGGCTTCTGGCGAGAGTCTTGAAAATTCGATTCTCAGAGGGCAGGGAACGGCGTTGCCGCCAGCGCTTGAAAAAATAGTGCTTCCGTTGGCTGAGCAGGGCGAACGCCTGGCGGGCGCTGAGAAAGACAGAAAAAAATTTCGTCAGATGCTCGACCTGGCCGGCTTCCGCCGCGCTGAAGCGGTGGGTTGGTTTGTTATCGGCAAATTCGCCTGTGGATTACTGGCCGTTCTGGTACTGGTCTTTGGCCTGGTGGAACCGGCCGATCGCATGGGGTTAACCGGACTGGCAGGGGGTTTGATTGGCTTCTTGGTAGGGAGTCTTGCCCCTGAATGGTGGCTCAGACATCGGGCTGTTACACGCGGTGCACGTCTGGGGCGTTCCGTTCCTGATGCGCTGGATCTGATGGTGGTCTGCGCCGAAGCGGGTTTGCCTATCGGACGGGTATTACATGTGGTTTCTAAAGAGCTCGGGCTTTCCGCTCCGGAAATGGCGGATGAACTGCGCTATACCTCGGCAGAACTGCAAATCCTGTCTGACAGAACCCTGGCGTTATCGCACCTGGCTGAGAGAACGCGCGTACCTGAGATAGAAAATATGGTGGCGACCCTGCTGCAAGCGGAACGTTATGGCACACCGCTTTCACAGGCACTCAGAACCATCGCCGATGAAAGTCGTAAAACCCTGATCCTCCGTCTGGAAGAGAAAGCCGGAAAGCTGCCTGCGCAGCTGAGTGTCCCGCTAATGGGCCTGATTCTCCCCCCTATTATTGCCATCATGGCGGCGCCAGCATTACTGCGGGTCATCCGTCTGATGTCGAGTTAAGACCCTTATTACACAGAGGATAGAAAGAGTGAATAAATTGAGCATTGTGCGGGCATTTTCCCTGTTTATCTGTGGTGTTGTGCTGGCAGGTTGTGCGGGCAGTCAGATTCAGCAGGGGTCAAAAGAAGAAGGACTTAAACTGGCCCGCTTACTGCGCGATCAGGGCCGTCTGGAAGCGTCGACAGAAGTCTACGCCCGTCTCGACAGCCGGGGGAATCTCGCGGGTAAAGAACTGATTGAGTATGGCAGTGTGGCCAGTGCGGTGAAGTCGCCGCAAGAGACCCTGGGTATCTATTCGCGTGCTCGCCAGCAACTCAGTGGTGAGACCCAAAAAATGGAAAAAAATGAATCGCTAGCTCTGTGCCTGGGGATGGCGCGCGCGCAAATAGCGTTAGGACGTACTCAGCTTGCCCAGCGCGATCTGGATTGTGCTCTTAAGCTGGACCCGCAGAATGCGGTTGCACTGAACGGTGCCGGAATTGTGCTGGATGCCAGCGGTAAACACCGTGAAGCTCGAGTTCAGTTTGATAAGGCGCTGCAGAGTGACCCATCGAATACCTCTGCTCTGAATAATATGGCGCTCTCCTGGCTCAACAGTGCTGAACCGGCTAAAGCCATTGATCTGCTTCGTACCACGGATAGTTCAACCCCAGCGGCTCAACTGAATTTAGCCCTCGCGTACCTCTACCTGGGCGACACTGACGCTGCTCGCGACACCTTATCGGCGATTGCCAGCCCGGACCGTGTGGATGGTCTGATGAGTACCTTAAGCCTGCGGGCGGATGAGTTAAAACAGCCTCAGAGCCGCGGCAGTAGCTTGCTGCTCGCCAGCCGTAGCCCGTTGCAGTTAAGCGACATTAAGCAATGATTGTCGGGAAACTACGCCTGCGCTGGCAGCTTAATCACGGCGTAATAGCCACGGAGGTGGCGTTTCTCTGCCCCGTTATTCTCATCGGCGTCATGATGTTATTTGAGCTGGTCAGAGTGGGCTTAGTGGTGGGCGTCGGCAGTGTTGCGCTGGATAAGTCGGTCCAAAGCTTCCGGCTGGATGATTTGAAAGCCAGCAGCACCACGCAAATGGCCGATAACCTGAAGTCACGCATGGTGGACTCCTCTTTTGGCTACCTGAATGACGATGATCTGACGGTCAGCGTGCTGCATTTTGACAATCTCAGCCATCTTGGCGGCCTGGCTATTGCTACCGAAGAAGAAGAGGCATCAGAAGACAATCTGCCAGTGTGGTCGGTGACCGTGCAGATCAAAAAGTCATTTTTGACGCCACTGCCGGAAGTGCTCTCTTTGGGGGAAGCCTTCCGCTATCAGTACAAACATGTATTCGGTACGGAATTGATCTATGAGCAAGATTAGACAGTTTTTAAGGCGTGAACGGGGTATTGCCGCCTTAGAGACCGCTCTGGTCTTTCCCATCCTTCTTACTGTTGCGGGTCTACTCGCTGACCTCTATACCGTGAGTTTAGAACGAGAACGTATGGAGCAGCGTGCTGGCGCAATCGCCTCTGTCTTGAGCTATCAGTCAGGTCTGACAGCGAAAGGGCTCCAGGGATTACAGGATTCGGTAATGCCCAGTGACGCTAATCACCGCTATCAAATGTTGATCAGCAATGTCAGACAGAACGGTGAGGTTTACTGGCAACTTTCGCGCGGTAATGCCGTCGATGTCTGTCTGGAAAACGTCGCTATTACCGGTATGCAGTGGCCGGGAAGTTTGCCAGAACGTGATACTGAAAACGGCAGCGACAATGTGTCGATGATCATCGTTGAGATCTGCCGTCAGGGCAGTGATGTCAGCCTGCTCGGTGGGCTGACGCTTAGCGGATTACTCGATGCTTCAATCATTAACCGTGTTGCAGCAGGGGTGATTACATTAGATGAAGAATTGGCTCAGGAAGCCGCACTGGAAGAGAACAAATAATGGTCATCGGACAACGCTTGAGCAAACTACGCCGCTCAATAACACAGTTTTGTCACCAGGAGAAAGGCGCGGGCACCGCTTTCCTGGTATTCGGTACCATGGCTTTGCTGGTGAGCGGTGCACTGGTTGTTGATACGCTCAATTCTACCGGAGATGCCGCGCAAATCAAACGAGCTACCGATGCTGCTGCATGGGCTATCGGTAATCAGGTGGTAGTGAGTCATTCTGAGAACTCAAGCTTTAACGATCAAGACATGACTGAGCTCGCCTATATGTACATTGCCCATAACCTGGGAATGAACACTAAGCTCGCATCAAAGTTAACGCGTGAAAATATCTCGGTGAGTCGCGGTGAAAATAGTGGCGATAATCAGACCTACACCGTATCGGTATCATTCGATACCTCTCCTGACTTGCTTAAATTCAATACCGTCCAGCAGCAAATTTTCTCTGAGGTTGAAGTGCGTACCGCCTCGTTGGAAGTGGCGTTAGCGATACCGAATACGGGCGTTGAAAATGCGTCAAATCTGGCCGCACTACGCCGGATGGGAAACAGTTTTGCCCAGGATTTGATTAGCAGTAATGACAATGCCTGGCTATCACTGGTGCCTTATAGCCAAAGCGTTAACGTCTATGATCCGGATAACACTAATCGTATTCGAGAATGGGCTCAACCCGGGGCGCTGAACCCTATCGAACTGACGACCTTATTCCAGGCCGGTTACGGTAGCCTGGCGGATCGCCGTATGCCCGATCGCCGCTTTAACCGGCTTTGTCTGTTTCGCGGGCTGGACCGAGGGGACAATTACTTCTGGGATGAAGCGCCTGCCGGGCAGTTTGGCATCTATTACCGCCACGATCTGCCGGTCAACTCCTCTATTGGCTACAACATTGCATGGATCGGACCCAACCCAATGTTTGGTCAGGCGGGCGGCGTTAACGACACCCGTTTCCTGATTGTTGACCATGGATGTCCGGTCGCGCCGTTGCTACCGCTGAGTAATGACCTGAATAAAATTTCCGAGCGACTGAGGGCAATGGCTACCGGATTTAACGTCAACTTTGCCATTGCGATGGGCTGGGCTGCTACGACCCTGGCACCCAATTTCCGCGGGGAAGAAGGCTGGGGGCTGCCTGATAACCTGCCAAAAGATTTCAGTGAAGGTAAAAAGAACCGGGTGAAAGCGATCGTTCTGTTGGTTAACTCGACGGATATGCGCTGGTTCGACAGTGATGGTTATAACGCCTACAACGGTCAGGCGATTGATGGCTGTCAGGGAAGTACTGATGGCTGTAACGATGAGACATTAATCACTCAGCGCTTCGCTGAACTCTGTGACACGTTCCGTGAACACGACCTGCGGTTTTTCCTCTTAGCCACCGGTACCGATGATGCTGAAGATGAGAATGGCCAGGTGCCGAGTGCTTCAGCTTTCCGGCGTATCGCCGGTGCCGGATTGAATAAGTGTGCCGTTAAAAGTGGTGATTTGAGTTATTTCAACGGCGCTAACTTTGTCGAATCAGAAAATAAAATGACCGAACGTTTAGCCTCCATTGTGGAAGAGCTTCAGCAGCAGAGCAGTTCTGTCCGGCTCATAAAGTAATGGCTATAGCGATTTTTGACTTACAGGATACCTGACTATGAGTTATTCCCGTTCTAAAACCGGCGCGGAGCGTCGTTCTGTGCTGCAGGCCTGGGCGCTGGAACCGCGCATGATGTTTGATGCTGCCGCTGTGGCGACAGCAGAGCAAGTTATTGATGCAACTGACTGGAATCCTGGCATTGTTGCGACGGGATCGAAGACTACCCTGACGATTAATGAAGGTAGCTCACCGCAAAATGTCGATCTTTTTTCCGGTGTGAAAGTGATCGCTGCTGGCGACAAAGAGGACCTGACTGAGCTGGTGATTAAAGTCAGTACCAGCGGCAGTCATCAGGCATTAGTGATAGATGGGTCAACCATCGCCCTGCAAACGGGCACGTCTGAAACCGCAGACAATGGCTACAGCTATAGCGTATCGGTGAGTGGCGGCGTCACGACGCTGACGTTAAGTATTGCTTCGTCAGAAGCCTACAGCCCTGATGATGTTGCTAAACTTATCGACTCCATTGCCTGGAAAGCTCTGGATACTACGGTAGAAAGCGGTTCGGTAACCGTCACGCTGGTTTCTCTGAGCGATGAATTTGACGTCACTGAGATTGGTATTTCCGCCACCGTTGATATTGACAGTAAAATCAATGTCGCTCCGGTGGTGGGTGATGGGCATGCTCTTGACTCAAGCGGTACGATTTCCCTGCCAGGTATCGGCGACCAGGGACTGGTGAGCTATTCCGCTAATGGTCAATATGCCTATGTAGCCGGGGACGGTAATATCTCGCTGTTTACGGTAGATGGGAGCGGTAATCTGTCGCTGGTGAAGACCCTGAATGTCGAGGGGATGGGTAGCGTGACTGAACTGGTCACCGCCCCTAATGGCAATGACGTTTATGCTATTGATGGTAGCGATAGCATCTATATGTTTAGCCTGGACACCAACAATAACCTTATTCTCAGTAATACCTACAAGAGTGGTGGCAATGGTGATATCACGGGGGGGCTGGCCTTATCTGAGGATGGTACCGCTCTCTACGCTGGTACCCAGTGGAACGACGTTGCTATTTTTACCCGCGATACCGTCAGTGGCGAGCTGAGTTACCTTACCCGAGTGTCAGGCGGTGAGCGCAATGGTATGGTTGTCACCCGCGCGGATATTGTTTATACGATTTATCCGAGTAGTGATGTGAACACCATTTACGTCTATCAGCGTCAGCCTGATGGACAATTAACGGGTATTACCTCCCTGATCGTGACGGTGGATAGATTTGGCTATGAAGGCGTTGATTTTAGCCTGGCCATTTCCGCTGATGGTCAGTATCTGTATGTCGCAGATCCCTCTCAGAATATGTTGAATGTTTATCATCTCAATGGTTCAACGTTGTCAGCGGTTGATTCAAAAGCGCTTGAGGGTGTGGATAAGATTGCCCTGAGTGCGGATGGCAAATCCCTGTATGTCAGCGACCAAAGTGGTGCTTTGCATCGTTACAGTGTGGCTGCCACCGGGGGGCTGACCGCTGTTAGTACCCTGGCTGAGATTAATGCTAAAGATATTGCCGTCTCTAAAGACGGGCTTTCAGTATTGGTCACTCAAAACGAGGGTATTACGCGCTACACCTCAGTCCAGACCATGACTAAAGGCACCGTCATCGATTTTGCCCAAGGCATGACGCTTTCTGACAGTAATAATGATTTCCTCAATAATGGACAGGGAAATTATCTGGGCAGTCAGATTACCGTCAGCGCAGACAGTTATAGCGGCACCTTTGGTTTTATCAATGCTAATCAGCTGAGCTACAGCAATGGTGTGATTTCCCTTGATAACCAGTCTATCGCCACGGTTGTGACCAACGGTGAAGGAAAGGTGGTTATTACATTCACCGGTGATGTCAGCAAAAGTGTGGCTAATCAGGTTCTTCAGCAACTGACTTACAGCAATAATACCGCAACACCAGGACGCTTTATTCAGCTAAGCGTGACGGTCAGTGACGGGGATCTCACCAGCCAGTCGCTGGTCACCACGGTACGCGTTAACACCGTACCCCAAGTCAATACTGACGCCGCTGTCGGTTACAGTCTGGATAAAGCGATCAGTGAAACCGGCTACAGTTTTACGCTCTTCTCCGGGCTGTTTACTGATGAAGATGGCGATAAGCTGACCTGGACGGTGACGGGATTACCGAAAGGAATAACCTTTGATCCCACCACCCGAACCTTGTCAGGCCAGGCGCTGGAGACCGGGATCTTTGCCCTGACTATCACCGTTACTGACGCCTCGGGCGGCACGGCGACCATTGAACGTAGCCTGGAAGTGGTGCAAATCGATAACCGCGCCCCGGTGGTCAATGAAGGCGTTTCCCCGCAGCTTAGTCATGCCACTGTAGACAGTATTTATAGTTCCACCCTGAACAGTAACCTGTTTA
>Ga0308165_1005024_pt1 | contig 12577 bp, 8 predicted proteins | sample PhyWR2_FD_201032 | JGI IMG/M metagenome (GOLD analysis project Ga0308165, IMG submission 201032) | Phyllosphere microbial communities from UC Gill Tract Community Farm, Albany, California, United States - DLSLW.R2 | ecosystem: Host-associated > Plants > Phyllosphere > Unclassified | place: USA...
TTCTTGCGCAGGCCGTAGAGCCCTTCCCAGATGCGGCCATCGGGCAGCACCACTTCGAGGCCCAGCACGTTCTCGCGGGTATTGCCATAGCGCAGCACGCCCGTGCCGCCGGCATTGGTCGCAATGTTGCCGCCGATCTGGCAGGAGCCTTCGGCGCCCAGGCTCACCGGGTAGAGGCGGCCATGGCTGCGGGCCGTCTCCTGCACCGTCTGCAGCACGCAGCCCGCATCCACCACCATGGAGTTGTTGGCCGGGTCCACCGCACGCACCTGGCGCATGCGGCCCAGGTTGATGACCACGGTCTCGGGCAGGTCCGCGCGGGGAATCGCGCCTTCGCAGAGGCTGGTATTGCCGCCCTGGGCCACCACCGGCACCTGCGCGGCATGGCAGAGCTTGAGCACCTCAGCCACCTGCGCCGTCGTCGACGGAAACAGCACGCACTGGGCCTGGCCCTGGTAGCGCCCGCGCCAGTCGGTCACATGGCCGGCCAGGTCCTGCTGGCTGCGGAGAACTGCGCTATCGCCAAGCAACGCGATGAAGGTCTGAATCAATGCCATATGCCCACGGGTCCAAAGTCTGGAGGAGAGGACCCGATGATGGCTAATTCTTAATAAGATTAGTATTAGATGAAATACGAATACATGTGATCGAATAGCAATTAATACATCGCGGTATACGCCGCCCAGCCTGCCGCAAAACCTGTCGCACCATGCGGTCAAAACTGCGTTGGCATCCATGTGCAGACAGCCCTTTGCCGCCCCGGCTGCGGGCAGCGCGCGGAAGCCGTCACAATAGCGGCCTGAATATCAGCGCCTGCCTCCGTTGCGAGGCCGGTCTCACCTGGAGACTTTTGCATGCGTATTTCTGCCCGCACCCCCCTGTTGTCGCGCACTGCCAGCGCCTTGGTGCTCGCTGGTCTGGGGGCCTCGGCTGCCCAGGCGGCCGGTGTGATCAAGATCGGTGAGATCAACAGCTACAAGAACCAGCCCGCGTTTCTGGAGCCCTACAAGCGGGGCATGGAGCTGGCGGTGGACGAGGTCAACCGCGCGGGCGGCGTGAATGGCAAGAAGCTCGCGCTGATCACCCGCGACGACAACGCCAACCCGGGCGATACGGTGCGTGTGGCCGAGGAGCTGATTGCGCGTGAAAAGGTCGATGTGCTGGCCGGCGGTTTTCTGTCGAACACCGGCATGGCGCTGACCGACTTTGCCAAGCAGCGCAAGTTCTTCTACCTGGCCACCGAGCCGTTGACGGACAAGATGGTCTGGAGCAATGGCAATGCCTACACCTTCCGCCTGCGCCCCTCCACCTACATGCAGGTGTCGATGCTGGTTGAAGAGGCGCTCAAGCTCAAGAAAAAGCGCTGGGCCCTGGTCTACCCCAACTACGAATACGGCCAGTCCTCGGTCGCCACGTTCAAGGCCAAGATGAAGGCAGCCCAGCCGGATGTGGAGTTCGTCACCGAGCAGGCCACGGTGCTGGGCAAGGTCGATGCCGGCAGCGTTGTGCAGGCGCTGGCCGATGCCAAGCCCGATGCGATCTTCAACGTGCTGTTTGCCACCGACCTGACCAAGTTTGTGCGCGAAGGCAATACGCGCGGCCTGTTCAAGGGGCGGGATGTCGTCAGCGTGCTGAGCGGCGAGCCCGAGTACCTCGATACCCTGAAGGCCGAAACGCCCAATGGCTGGATCGTCACCGGCTACCCGGTGCACAGCCTCAAGACGCCCGAGCACAAGGCCTTTTTTGACGCCTACCAGGCGAAGTACAAGGACTACCCGCGCCAGGGCTCGGTCGTCGGCTATGCCGGTATCAAGTCGCTGGCCGAGGGCATCAGGAAGGCCGGCAGCACCGATACCGAGGCGCTGATCAAGGCCTTTGAAGGCCTGCAGGTGGTGTCGCCCTTTGGCCCGATCACCTGGCGCGCGCAGGACCACCAGTCCACCATGGGCGCCTATGTGGGCAAGCTCAAGAACGTGGGTGGCAAGGGCGAGCTGGTGGACTATGTCTACCGCGACGGCAAGGACTACCTGCCCAGCGACGACGAAGTGCGCAAGATGCGCCCCCAATAAGGTGATGGAACGCTGCCTGGCCCCCGCACGCGCCGCCAGCCTGCGGGCAGCGCTACCCGTTTGGCGGGAGCGGCATGGCGGCCAGGCATGGCCACAAGCGCAGGATGCCGCATGAGTTTTTCCGGTCTGCTGGTACAACTGCTCAATGGCCTGGCCGGCGCCTCGTCGCTGTTCCTGGTGGCCGCCGGGCTGTCGCTGATTTTTGGGGTTTGCCGCATCGTCAACTTTGCGCACGGCTCCTTCTACATGGTGGGCCTGTATGCGGCCTATGCGCTGGCCGAGGCCATGGCGCCTCTCGGGGGCGGCTGGGGTTTCTGGCTGTCGCTGCCGCTGTCGGCCATCGCCGTCGGGCTGCTGGGTGGCCTGGTCGAGGTGCTGCTGCTGCGCCGCATCTACAAGGCGCCCGAGCTGTTCCAGCTGCTCGCCACCTTTGCGCTGGTGCTGGTGATCAAGGATGCGGTGCTCTGGCTGTGCGGGCCCGATGAACTGCTGGGCCCGCGCGCGCCGGGGCTGGGCGGTGCGGTCGATATTCTGGGCCGCGCCTTTCCGAGCTATGACCTGTTCCTGATCGCGGTCGGCCCGCTGGTACTGGGTGCCACCTGGCTGCTGCTGCACCGCAGCCGCTTTGGCATGCTGGTGCGCGCCGCCACGCAGGACCGCGAAATGGTCGGCGCGCTGGGCGTGCGCCAAGCCTGGCTGTTCACGGCCGTATTTGCGCTTGGCGCCGGCTTGGCCGGGCTGGGCGGCGCGCTGCAACTGCCGCGCGAGCCGGCGACCCTGGAGCTCGATCTGCAGACCATCGGCTCGGCCTTTGTCGTCGTGGTCGTCGGCGGCATGGGTTCGCTCACCGGTGCCTTTGTCGCGGCCCTGCTGGTGTCCACCGTCAAGGCGCTGTGCATCTGGCTCGGCGTGGTGCAGATCGCCGGCATCGATATCGCGTTTCCGCAGCTCACCCTGGTTGCTGATTTTCTGGTGATGGCCGTGGTGCTGGTGCTGCGCCCCTGGGGCCTGCTGGGCCAACCGCAGGCCGCCAGCCGCAGCCAAGGCCTGCGCGAGCAACCGCTGCGTGCGCCGCCGCCCGCTTTGAAGGCCGTGGGCGCCGCGGTGCTGCTGGCCCTGCTGGCACTGCCCTGGGCGGTGGATGCGCAGTCCTACACCCTGGTGCTGGTGGTGGACCTGGTCATTGCCGCGCTGTTTGCCGCCAGCCTGCATTTCCTGATGGGGCCGGCCGGCCTGCACTCCTTTGGCCATGCAGCCTTCTTTGGCCTGGGCGCCTATGGCGCAGCGCTGCTGCTGAACGCGGCCGGCCTGCCGATGCTGTGGGCGCTGTTGCTGGCGCCGCTGCTGGCGGCCTTGGGCGGCGTACTCACGGGCTGGTTTGCGGTGCGGCTGACAGGCGTGTATTTCTCGATGCTGACCCTGGCCTTTGCGCAGATCATCTGGGCCACCACCTTCCAGTGGGATTCGGTCACCGGCGGCAGCAATGGCCTGACCGGTGTCTGGCCCGCTGCCTGGCTGGAGGACAAGCGCTGGTTCTACCTGCTGACCCTGCTGCTGGCCACCGCCGGAGTGCTGGCGCTTTGGCGGGTGCTGCATGCCCCGCTGGGCTATGCGCTGCGCGCCAGCCGCGATGCGCCGCTGCGCGCCGAGGCCATCGGCATTGCGGTAGCCAAAGTGCAGTGGATGGGCTTTGTGCTGGCCGCGTCGGTGGCCGGACTGGCGGGTGCCTTGTTCGCGTTCTCCAAGGGCAGTATTTCGCCGGAGACCATGTCGGTGGCCAAGTCGGTCGATGGCCTGGTCATGGTGCTGCTCGGCGGTGTGCAGACCTTGGTGGGCCCGATTCTGGGCGCCTTCAGCTTTACCTGGCTGCACGATGCCGTGGCGCGCAACACCGACTACTGGCGTGCCACGCTGGGCGCGGTGATTCTGTTGCTGGTCTTGCTGTTCCCGCAGGGCATTGCCGGTTACGGCAAGCGCTGGTGGCAGTGGCTGCTGCAGCGGCGCGGAGCCTAAAAAAACCCCGCCAAGGTGCGCGGGGTGGAGTGTGTTGGAGCGGGCCTGATCAGCTGTTGCAGGCCTTGCTGCCCTTGGCGGGCTGGATGCCCTTGGCCTTGGCGTCTGCCAGGGTCATGTACTCGCCTTGCTTGGTGGTGCCGTAGTAGCGGTCACCTTGGCAGTGGTAGATCTTGGAGTTGGTATTGGCCCAGACCTTGCCGGCACCGCCGCCTGGGGCGGGGGTCTTGGTCTTGGTTTTGTCTGCCGCCGCTGCAGGCGCTGCTGCTGCAGCAGCGGGGGCCGCTGGCGCGGCCTTGGCGGCGGGTGCCGGTTTGGCGGCCGGAGCCGTGCCTGCTGCCGGTGTTTGGGCAAAGACGGCCGCCGTGCCGCACAGCGCGATACCGCTGATCCAGGCTTTCCAGGTGTTGCGCATAAAACTCTCCTGTCTTTATGTTGGTCGGGTGCCAGGCCTGCGGGGCCATGGCAGTTCCATGCTGCGGCGGGCATCCAGAAAAAACAACCGGGTCAATGCGAATTGATGTTCCTTATCGCTGGTTATTTTGTAATTGCTTGTTTTTATTGAATATTTGTATCAGCACTGGCTGCCGGTCGATCCATGCCGGGGTAGAGGCGGTCCAGCGCCTCGTGCAGGCATTCACCCAACTGCAGCTGCAGCGCCTGCAAGTGGGCGGCGCGCGCCTCGTCGCTCAAGGCGGCGTCGGGCGCCCGGCTGCCCAGCGCCTTCCATAGCTGCTGCCACTGTGTGGCGCGGTGCTGCACGGCAGCCTGCACCGCCTCGCTCCACTGCGCCGGCGCGCTGGGGCTGGTGTAGCGCCCGCGTCCCCGGCCAAAGTGCGAGATCACCAGGTACTTGAGCAGCAATTGCCCGGTCAAGGCACTGAGGTACTCGGGTGACAGGTGAAAGCGCTGGGCCTGCTGGTCGAACATCTTGTTCGCGCTCCAGGCGGCACCGGCAAAGGTGACGGCGCCCACGAGTGCACCCACCAGCGCACCGGCGCCCAGCGTCATGCCGCCGGCGACCATGTCGGCCCCCAAGCCCGTGGCTGCGCCGGCTGTCAGCGCACCCCAGAGGCTGGCCGTCTGCGGGTCCAGCGGTGTGCTGGTTTTCAGGTGGTCCTTGAGCTGCTGCTGGAGCTGGCTGGCCGCCTGGCCATCGAGCTGGTGCAGCTCCAGCAGCGCCTGGGTGCTGGCCAGGTCGGCCTGCTGCAGCGCCTGGGTCAGCCGCTGCATCGCAGCGGTCTGCTCGGGGCTGAGTTCGGCGCCCTCAGCACCGCTGCCCCGGATCGCCTGCGCGACCGAGCCGCTGACCTTGTTCCAGGCGCGCTGCCAGAGCTTGTTGTCACTGGCCTGCACGGTCTCCTGCGCGGTGGCCGCCAGCAGCAATTGCTCGGCCAGGGCCTTCAGGCTGGCCGCTTCGCGCTGCTGCTGGCGCGCGGCGCGGATCTGCAGCAGGCGCTGGTAGGCCGGCTGCTTGGCATCGGGCAGCAGCGGCGCGATGGACTGCATCACCTGCTTTTCATGCCACCAGCTGCGGGTAAAGGCGTCGAGCACCTGCACCGAGCGGACGGTGCCGGCAAACTCGGCCGTCGCGCTGCGCCAGCGTTGCAGGTCGGCGGCGGTCTGGGCGGCGCTGGTGTCGCTGCCAATCTGGTTGAGCAGCACCAGCACGGGCTTGTCCATCCACTGCAGGATGCGCATCTCGCTGGCCCAGTAACCGGCGTCGGCCGGGTCTTCGGCGGCATTGACCAGGTAGAGCATCACATCGGCATGGTCGCGTGCGGCCTGCAACGCGCGCTGGCTCATGTAGAAGGGCTTGTCGCGCCAGCGGTCCCAGACATTCGACAGAAACCAGCCCAGCGGATTGCCCTGCTGCTTCAGGCGGTTGTAAAGCCGTACCGAATCGCCAAAGCCCGGCGTGTCCCAGAGCCATAGTTCGTCGCCTTGCTCGGTGCGCTGCAGCAGGTAGCGCTGCGATTGGCTGGTGACATGGGCGGCGTCCTGCACTTCGCCAATGTCCTCGGCCACCAGGGTGCGGGCCAGGGTGGTCTTGCCGATATTGGTGTGCGACAGCAGGCACCAGGCAATCGACTGGTCGCCGGCGCCGGCGGCATCGGGTACCAGTGCGGCGGAATGCTGGGGATCGTTCGTGGTCTCGGTCATCGTGCGGGTCTCGTCAGGTGCCGGTGGTGATCAGCTGGGCATGGATGCCGTGCTGGCGGGCAAACTCCTGCCACAGCGCTTCGCGCTCCTGCAGGCGGCGGGGGGCGCCGGCATTGCGGGCGGCAAAATCGCTGCCCCAGAGCCAGAGCTGGCCGTTGGCGCCGTGGCGGTTGTGCAGCTGGGTGAGCAGCTCGCCATGTACCTCGGCCTCGGGCGTGGCCGACAGGCTGACCAGTACCACTGCCTGCGCGCCTGCGGGCACATCGATGCCGGGCAGCGCCGCGCCATAGGCCAGGGTGGGCAGCCAGTCCACATGGGCGCCTGCGCCATAGAGGCTGATCGCATGGTGGCCGATCGCCGCGCGGCGCTCGGGCGTCACATCGATGCTGAAAGGCAGCAGCACCAGGCGCGTGGCCAGGCCGCCAAAGTCGCGCTGCAGGCGGGCAAAGTAGGCCTGGTTCAGCGGCAGCTGCAGGTGCTGGCGGCGCCAGCCTGCGCGCAGCCCCTGCCACAGGGCCAGCAGCAATCGCGGTAGCACCACGGTGGCGCCCAGCAAGGCGGTATAGGCCCAGACCCAGCGCTCGCCCACATAGGTGACCGGCGTGCTAAGGACACCGGGCTGCGGCGCCTGGGCCGCTGCCGATTGGTACTGCGCCGGCATGCTGCTGGTCACCCAGCCTTGCAGCGCCTGGATGTCGGCCAGGCTCCACGGCGTTGTCCATCGCAGCCACTGGGTGGGGGCAAACAGGATGTTGAGCCAGTGCTGCACCTGCGCGGCCGACAGGAAGGTGCTCTCCCAGCCGACCTGGTATTCCTTGGTCAGGCCGGTGAGCCACAGCGAGGCCAGTGCGCCGGCTGCCACCAGCGCCGCACCCAGGTGCAGCCACTGCAGCCACTGGGCGTTGCGCACGCCTTCGCTGGCCTGCCACCAGTTGCGCTCAAAGCGCAGCGCCATCTTGCGCAGTCCGCTGCCGCGCAGCGCGGGCATGGCCTTGCCGCGCAGGCGTGCCAGCCAGCCGGGGTGTTCGTCGGCGGTTGCGGTGGGTGTGTCTTGGCTGCCAGCGGGCAGCTGGGCCGGCTCCCAGAGCGCCACCCGGGCGGGCTGGCGCCGCGCCAGGCCCACCATGCTGCGTACCAGCAGCACCGCATACATCAGCAGGTTCCACAGCACGATGCCCATCAACGACAGCGACAGCAGATCGACGCGGTGCGGATCGGTGATGCGGTGGCTCGCAAAGCCCAGGCACAGCGCCAGCAGGCCGATGGCCAGCGGCGTCCAGCGCGCCAGGCCCGGGGCATGCTGCCACAGCTGGCGCACATCGGCGGGCAACTGGCTGGCCTGGATGATGCGCTGGGCGCGCAGCTGCAAAAACTGGGCAAAGGCGGCCTGGCCGGCCTTGCCACCCAAGGCGGGCTTGCCCAAGGTGTGCAGCACCTCCTGCGTGATGGCCTCGCAGCGCGCAGCGCTGGGCAGGGCCTCATGGGGCGGCGAGGTTTCGATGGCATGGGCCAGGGCGATGTCACGAACGGCGTCAGCTTTCATGGCAGCTATTGTGGCATCGGGAAAACCTGCAAGCTGTAGCCGGGCACGCTGTGGTATCAACGAAGCTTTGCGTTCACAGAGACACCACAGATGACAACAATGATGAACTTTGCCGAGATGCCCGATGCCAACGGTTTCTTCGGTGACTACGGCGGCCAGCTGGTGCCCCCGCATCTGAAAAAGGCGATGGACGATATCGCCGAGGCCTACGAGCAGATCGTGCAACGCCAGGATTTTCAGGATGAGCTCCAGCACCTGTTCCAGGACTATGTGGGTCGCCCCAGCCCCATCTTCCATGCCCGGCGCCTGTCGCAGCAGCTGGGCGGCGCGCAGATCCACCTCAAGCGCGAAGACCTCAACCACACCGGCGCACACAAGATCAACCACTGCCTGGGCGAGGCGCTGCTGGCCAAGTTCATGGGCAAGACCAAGGTGATCGCCGAGACCGGCGCCGGCCAGCATGGCGTGGCCTTGGCAACGGCCTGCGCGCTGGTGGGCATCCCCTGCGAGATCCACATGGGCCAGGTCGATATCGAGAAGGAGCACCCCAACGTCACCAAGATGCGCATCCTGGGCTGCAAGCTGGTGCCGGTGACCTTTGGCCAAGCGACGTTGAAGGAGGCCGTCGACAGCGCGTTTGAGGAATACCTCAAGGACCCGACGAACTACCTCTATGCGATCGGCTCGGTGGTGGGCCCGCACCCGTTTCCGAAAATGGTGCGTGACTTCCAGTCCATCGTCGGGCGCGAGGCGCGCGAGCAGTTCCAGACCCGCCATGGCAAGCTGCCCGACTATGTCGCGGCCTGCGTGGGCGGCGGCTCCAATGCGATGGGCATCTTCAGCGCCTTCCTGGCCGATGCCGGTGTCAAGCTGGTCGGTGTGGAGCCGGCGGGCGAGGGCGTGGACCAGCCGGGCAAGCATGCCGCGACCTTGTCGGTGGGCAAGCCCGGTGCCATCCATGGCATGAAATGCTATGTGCTGGAGAACGCCGATGGCAGCCCTGCGGCCGTGCATTCCATCGCCTCGGGCCTGGACTACCCCGGTGTGGGCCCGCAGCACAGCTACCTCAAGGACCTGGGCCGGGTCGACTACCAGGCGGTGGACGACCAGGCCTGCCTCAACGCCTTCATGACCCTGTCGCGGGTCGAGGGCATCATCCCGGCGCTGGAAAGCGCCCATGCCGTCGCCTGGGCCATGCGCATCGCGCCCCAGCTGGACAAGGGCGTGAACATCCTCGTCAACCTCTCGGGCCGGGGCGACAAGGACGCCGACTACGTGGCCAGGAAGCTGGGGCTCTGAGCGGGCACAGCGCCCACCCAGGCCGAAAGCCAGCCAAAGGGAGCGCAAGCTCCCTTTTTTTGCGTCCGCATTGCGCTGCCGGCGGGCTGCCGCCGCCCCGGTACCCGGGTAAATACGCTTCTGCTATTTGGATATGTCTATTTAGTATTTGTAGATTGCATACTCAATAGCTCAGAATGCGGTTTTCGCATTCAATACCCATGGAACTTCGCCAGCTTGAGGCCTTCGCGGCCGTGATCTCGACCGGCAGCGTGACGGCCGCCGGCCGCATGCTGGGCCGTTCGCAGCCCGCGATCAGCCGCCTGGTGCAGGAGCTGGAGCAAGAGATTGGCTATGCGCTGTTCAGCCGCAACGGACCGCGCATCACCCCGAATGAACAAGGCTTTCTGCTGTACGAGGATGTGGCCCATGCGCTGCACAGCCTGCAGCAGATCCGCCAGCGCGCCCGCGAGATTGCAGGCGGCAGCCAACGCCCGCTGAACCTGCTGGCCACGCCGGCGCTGGCCGCGGGCCTGGTGCCTGCGGCGCTGGCGCGGCTGGAGGGCACGATGGCGCAGAGTATTTCGCACATCCAGCTGCGCAGCGCCTCGCCCGAGCAGGTGGCCCAGGGTGTGCTGACCGGTGCCGCCCAGCTGGGCGTGAGCAGCCTGCCGCTGGAGCACCGGGGCTTGCAGGTGCACTGGATTGGCCGCGCCGCCTGCGTGGCGGTGCTGCCCGAGGGCGACCCGCTGGCCGCACTGGACGTGGTACCCCTCGCCGCGCTGGCCGAGCGCCGCATCATCACCATGGCCAACCCCTACCGCTTGCGCGGCCGCCTCGATGAGGCCTTTGCCGCCGCCCGCCCTGGCGAGCTGCCCGGCCAGACCCAGTTCATGGAAACCAATGCCTCGGTGAACGCGATGGCTGCGGTGCGCGCGGGCCTGGGTGTCTCGGTGCTGGAACCGGTGACGGCGCTGGGCCTGCCGCTGCAAGGCGTGGTGGTGCGCCCGATCGATACCGACATCCCCTTTTTGTTTGGCGTGGTCAGCCAGCAGGCCACGCCTTGCACGCCGGCGATGGATGCGCTGTGCCAGGCCTTGACCGAGGTGGCGCAGGCGCTGCTGCCCGGCTTTGTACTGCATGACGCGCGAGAGCACGCCGCGCTGCTGGAAGAAATGCTGCCAGAGGGCCAGCGGCCCGCTGCTGGCGCGCAAGAACCTTGAGAGAACCACGCATGAACGACGACCGCCAATTGCCGCCCGCCGGGCTGGCTGCACTCGAAGCACGGGTGCGCCAGGACCTGGCCTGGCTGGACCTGCCCGCCAAGGACTGGGTGCCTGAAACCGCGCTCGAGGGCGAACCGGTACTGCCCGTTGCCATCATCGGCGGCGGCATGTCGGGTCTGGCCGCGTGCGCTGCGCTGCGCTTCATGGGCGTGCCGGCCCAGATTTTTGACCAGTCGCCCGCCGGCTTTGAAGGCCCCTGGGCGACGACGGCGCGCATGGAAACCCTGCGCTCGCCCAAGCAGCTCACCGGCCCGGCGCTGGGCAAACCGGCGCTGACCTTCCGCGCATGGTTCGAGTCGCAGTTCGGCCTGGAAGCCTGGGAGGCGCTCGACAAGATCCCGCGCCTGCAGTGGATGGACTACCTGCGCTGGTACCGCCAGGTGCTGGCGCTGCCGGTGCACAACGGCCACAAGGTGCTGGCCGTGCGCCCGCGCGGCGCCGATGGCGTGGTGCAGCTCGATCTGGAGACCCCCGACGGCGCACGCAAGGTGCTGGCGCGGCATGTGGTGCTGGCCACCGGCCGCGACGGCCTGGGCGGCGCCTATGTGCCCGAGATGGCGCGCAGCCTGCCGCGTGACCGCTGGGCCCATTCGTCGGACAGCACCGATTACGCCCAGCTGGCCGGCAAGCGCATCGGCGTGGTGGGCGCCGGTGCCTCGGCGATGGACAGTGCTGCCACGGCGCTGGAGAGCGGCGCTGCCAGTGTCGATCTGCTGATCCGCCGCAGCGATATTCCGCGCGTCAACAAGGGCAAGGGCGCTGGCAGCCCGGGCCTGACCCATGGCCATCTGCACCTGCCCGACGACTGGAAGTGGAAGATCCGCCACTACATCAATGTGCAGCAGGTGCCGCCGCCCCGGGGCAGCACCTTGCGCGTCTCGCGCCATGCCAATGCCCGCTTCAACCTGGGCTGCGCGATCGAGCGCATGGAATGGACCGGCGACGAAATCCGCGTGCACACCTCCAAGGGCGTATTCCACCTGGACTTTGTCGTGTTCTCCACCGGCTTTCGCATCGACTGGAATGCGCGCAGCGAATTTGCCCCCTTTGCCGCCCATGTGCGCAACTGGGGCGACCGCTTCCGCCACCCCGAGGGCGAGGACGACCAGGAGCTGTCCGACTCGCCCGACCTGGGCCCGGCCTTCGAGCTGCAGCCAAAGATTCCCGGCGCCTGCCCGGGGCTGGAGCGCATCCATGCGTTCTCCTACCCGGCGGCGCTGACGCATGGAACTGTATCCGGCGATATTCCTGCGATCAGCGTGGGCGCCGAGCGCCTGGCCCAGGGCATCAGCAGCCGCCTGTATGCCGAAGATGTGCAGTGGCATTTCGAGAAGCTGCAGGCCTTCAGCGACCCCGAGGTGTTTGGCGATGAGTGGACGCCGGCCGACCCCCCCGGCCAGACCGCCGCGTTGCTGGACAAGGCGGACGCACCATGATCGGCTGGCTGTTGCGCCGCCTTGCGCAGGCCCTGGTGGTGGTGCTCTTGATGACGGTGATCGTCTTCGTCGGCCTGCATGCCATCGGCAACCCGGTCGATATCCTCATCGGCCAGGACGTGGACCAGGTCGAGCGTGCGCGCATCATCGCCCAGCTGGGCTTTGACCAGCCGCTGTGGCGCCAGTACCTGGGCTTTGTCGGCGGGGCGCTGCAGGGCAACCTGGGTGTGAGCTTTGTCTACAACGTGCCGGCGATCGAGCTGATTTTGCAGCGCCTGCCGGCGACCCTGGAGCTGGCGATTGCCGCGCTGGTCATCGCCGTGGTGCTGGGCGTGCCGCTGGGCCTGCTGGCCGGCCTCTACCCCGAGAGCTGGTTTTCCAAATCCATCATGGCCGGCAGCATCGTGGGCTTTTCGCTGCCCACGTTCTGGGTCGGCCTGATGCTGATCATGACCTTCAGCGTCTCGCTGGGCATGCTGCCGTCGAGCGGGCGCGGCCAGACCGTGGAGTTTCTCGGCGCGCAGTGGTCGTTTCTGACGGCTGACGGTCTGCGCCACATGCTGCTGCCGGCGATCAACCTGTCGCTGTTCAAGATCTCGCTGGTGATCCGTTTGACGCGCGCCGGTGTGCGTGAAGTGCTGCCGCTGGACTATGTGAAGTTCGCCCGCGCCAAGGGCCTGTCGCCGCTGCGCGTGGTGGGCCTGCATGTGCTGCGCAATACGATGATTCCGCTGGTCACCGTGCTGGGCCTGGAGCTGGGCTCGACCATCGCCTTTGCGGTGGTGACCG
>Ga0308165_1005026_pt1 | contig 12574 bp, 5 predicted proteins | sample PhyWR2_FD_201032 | JGI IMG/M metagenome (GOLD analysis project Ga0308165, IMG submission 201032) | Phyllosphere microbial communities from UC Gill Tract Community Farm, Albany, California, United States - DLSLW.R2 | ecosystem: Host-associated > Plants > Phyllosphere > Unclassified | place: USA...
ACGACGAGTAACGCCGCCCTGCGTAAAAGCAGGCCCGGCCCTTCGGGTTGTGCCTGAGCGCGCGCCATGCTGCGTTGCAGGCCTTGCCAAGGGAACGACCATTGGCGGCGGCCTGCGCCTTGCCTGGCACGCGCTCAGGCCTCAACGCAGCCCAGGAAATAAGAGATGACGCGCCCCGTGTTGAATTTCAGAAGTCTCATCGTTGCTGCCGTTTTGTTGTCGACGGCCTTCAGCGCTCAAGCCGAGCGCTTGAAGGACATCGCCAGCATTTCCGGCGTACGTTCCAACCAATTGATCGGCTACGGCCTGGTGGTCGGGCTTAACGGTACGGGTGACCAGACCACCCAGACCCCGTTCACCCTGCAGACCTTCAACAACATGCTCTCGCAGTTCGGCATCAAGGTGCCGGCAGGTTCCGGTAACGTGCAATTGAAGAACGTTGCGGCCGTGTCGATCAGCGCCGATTTGCCGGCCTTTGCCAAGCCCGGTCAGCAGGTGGATATCACCGTCTCGTCCATCGGTAACTCCAAGAGCCTGCGTGGGGGCACCCTGTTGCTGACCCCGCTCAAGGGTATCGATGGCAACGTCTATGCGGTCGCCCAGGGCAACCTGGTGGTCGGCGGTTTCGATGCCGAAGGTCGCGACGGTTCGAAGATCACCGTCAACGTTCCGTCGGCGGGTCGTATTCCTGGCGGCGCCTCCGTCGAACGAGCCGTGCCGAGCGGTTTCAACCAGGGCAACAGCCTGACCCTGAACCTCAATCGTTCGGACTTCACCACCGCCAAGCGCATCGTCGACAAGATCAACGACATGCTCGGCCCAGGGGTGGCCCAGGCCATCGACGGTGGTTCGATTCGCGTCAGCGCGCCGCTGGACCCGAGCCAGCGCGTCGACTACCTGTCGATCCTGGAAAACCTCGAAATCGATCCGGGTCAGGCCGTGGCGAAAGTCATCATCAACTCGCGTACCGGCACCATCGTCATCGGCCAGAACGTCAAGGTTTCACCGGCCGCCGTGACCCACGGCAGCCTGACCGTGACCATCACCGAAGACCCGATCGTCAGCCAGCCAGGCCCTCTGTCCAATGGCCAGACGGCGGTCGTGCCGCGCTCGCGGGTCAACGCCCAGCAGGAAGCCAAGCCGATGTTCAAGTTCGGCCCGGGCACCACACTCGACGAAATCGTGCGTGCGGTGAACCAGGTCGGCGCGGCCCCCGGTGACTTGATGGCCATCCTCGAAGCACTGAAGCAGGCCGGCGCGTTGCAAGCCGACCTGATCGTGATCTGAGGACGGCGACCATGGATATGTACAAGAGTGGTCTGGTCAGCAGCAGCGATTCGGGTTCCTACTCGGACCTCAATCGCCTGAACCAGCTCAAGGTCGGCGACAAGAACAGCGATGCGAACCTGCGCAAGGTGGCGCAGGAGTTCGAGTCGCTGTTCCTCGGCGAAATGCTCAAGTCCATGCGCAAGGCCACTGACACCCTGGGTGAAGGCAACCCGCTCAACACCCCGGCGGCCAAGCAATATCAGGAAATGTACGACCAGCAACTGGCCGTTTCCATGTCTCGCGAAGGAGGCGGTATCGGCCTGGCGGATGTGCTGATGCGTCAGATGTCGAAGAACAAACCCATGGCGCCGGGCGAAGCGGCCGCAGCGTCGGCGGCCAAGCAGGCAGCAGCAAAATCCGCTGTGGAAACGCCGGTTGCCGCCGGCACGGTCGCAATCAATGGGCCGTTGTCGCGGATCAATGGCGAGCGTCCATTGTGGGCTTCACGTTCGGTTCGTGCGCCTCAGGCGGCGGGTGAGGGCGAGCATCGCAACGACATGGCGCTGATCAATCAGCGACGCCTGGCGTTGCCGCCGAAACTGGCTGATCGCTTGCTCGCGGGCCTGGTGCCTTCGGCGACGACGGCCAGCGCGACCACGGTCGCAGCAGTCAGCAAGACTCAGCTTCCGGAGCGCTCTACGATCACCGGTTCTGGCCCGCTGTTCAACGGCGACTGGCTGGCGAACGCACAATCCGCCGCCAACGGTGGCCTGCAGATTCATGGTCGGGCCATGGCGCAGATTCCACTGGCGCCGGCGAAGAAAGCCTTCGGTTCTGCCGACGAATTCGTCAATACCATGCTGCCGATGGCCGAGGAAGCCGCCGCACGCATCGGCGTCGATCCGCGTTACCTGGTGGCCCAGGCGGCGCTGGAAACCGGCTGGGGTAAATCGGTCATGCGCGCCCAGGATGGCAGCAGCAGTCATAACCTGTTTGGCATCAAGGCCAGCAGCAACTGGACGGGCAATTCGGCACGGGCAATCACCAGCGAATTCAGGAATGGCGCGATGGTCAAGGAGACGGCCGAGTTCCGTTCCTACGACTCTTACAAGGACAGTTTCCATGACCTTGTGACTTTGCTGCAGAGCAACAATCGCTATCAAGATGTCGTGAAGTCTGCCGATAACCCAGAACAGTTTGTACGCGAGTTGCAGAAGGCCGGTTACGCAACCGACCCGAACTACGCGAGCAAGATTTCGCAGATAGCCAAGCAGATGACGAGTTACCAGAACTACGCTGCGGCGGGCGTTTCCACCACGCCTTTATAAGGCACCAGGATTAAGGTCTGAACCATGAGTTTGCTCAACATCGGGATGTCGGGTTTGGCCGCTGGCCAATCCTCATTGATGACAACCGGCAATAACATTGCCAACGTCGACACCGCCGGGTACTCACGCCAGCAAACAGTGCAGGGCACCAAGGCCTCGCAGCAGTTCGGCAATGTGTGGATCGGTACCGGTACGACGCTGGCCGATGTACGCCGGGTCTACAACAGCTACCTCGACGCCCAGTTGCAGACCACCACGTCGCTCAACAGCGACTCGGCTGCCTACCTGGGGCAGGTCACTCCGCTGGACAAACTCCTGTCGGACAGCGGCACCGGCCTTAACGGTGCCCTGACCAAGTTCTTTGCCTCGGTGCAGAACGTCAATGCCAAGCCTGGCGACGATGCCTCGCGCCAGTTGCTGCTCAGCGATGCCCAGGCCTTGAGCAACCGCTTCAATTCGATTTCCACGCAGTTGAACGAGCAGAACACCTCGATCAACGGCAACCTCACGAGCATGGCCGATCAGGTCAATAAACTGGCTGCTACCGTGGCCCAGTTGAACCAGCGCATCTCGGAAGTTTCCAGCACTGGTGGTATGCCGAACGAGTTGCTCGACGCCCGTAACGAAACCATCCGCCAACTGTCGACCTTCACCGGTGCACAAGTGGTAGAGCGTGAAGGCAGTCTCGATATTTACCTGGGCAGCGGTCAACCGCTGGTCATGGGCAACACCGTGAACAAACTGGAAGTGGTGCCGAGCAAGGACGATCCGAATCGTCTGGCGCTGCAAATGAACCGCGGTTCGAGCAGCATCGATATCACTTCGATCATGACCGGCGGCGAAATCGGTGGTCTACTGCGCTACCGCAGTACCGTGCTGGATCCGGCCATGAACGAACTGGGCCGCGTGGCCCTGGTTGTCGCCGATCAGATGAACAGCCTGCAGGCCCAGGGCATCGACAAGAACGGTGACTTCGGCTCGACCCTGTTCAACAGCATCAACAGCGCCGCCCAAGTGGCTCAGCGCAGCATCGCCACCATCGGCAACAACGCTGGCACTGGCAATTTCGATGTGACCATCGAAGATTCCGGCAAGCTGACCACCAGCGATTACAAGGTCACGTTCACCAGCGCCACCGACTACACCGTTCAGCGTCTGCCGGGCAACACCCCGGTGGGCACCTACAGCACCACGACGACCCCGCCACCGGTGATCGACGGTTTCTCGCTGAACCTCAAGGGCGGCACGCCTGCTCCGGGCAATACCGCCATCGCCGGTGACACATTCAAGATCACCCCGACCCGCAACGCGGCGGCGAACATCAAGACCGAGATGACCGACTCCAAGCGTCTGGCCATCGCGGCACCATTGGGCGCAGCCATTGCTGCAGGCTCCAGCGGCACCCTGACAATTCCGGCCAGCGGTCAACCGACCCTGACCACCAAGTTCGACATCTACGACACCGCCACCGCGACGGCGATGCAGAACGGCCTGAAGTACTCCACGCCAACCAAGGTTGTATTCGGTGACGTGTCCGCCGATGGCACCAGCCAGGCCTACCAGTTCCTGGATGCCAATGGCGGTGTGATCAGCAGCGGCACGATCAAGCCGAATGAGAACAACACGCTCAACTTGAGCATCCCGCTCAAGGACGCCACTGGCGCGCCGATTCCGCCGCCACCTGCGACCCAGTACACGGCCACCTTTGAAATGACCGTTGCCGGTTCTCCGGCCAAGGGTGCAGCAATCAATGTGTCGCTCAGTCAACCGGGCACTCTGGACAACCGCAATGGCACCGCACTGGCCAATCTGCAGACCGCCCAGACCGTGGACACCGGTTCGGGCAGCAAGGGCATTTCCCTGACCGATGCCTACGGCAAGCTGGTCGAAGGTGTCGGCTCAAAGGCGGCCCAGGGCAAGCTCGACAGCGCTGCCACCGACGCCATCCTGGCCAACGCCAAGGGCGCGCGCGACTCGCTGTCGGGTGTCGACCTCGACGAAGAGACCGGCAACCTGGTCAAGTATCAGCAGTACTACACCGCGTCTTCGCAGATCATCAAGGCTGCGCAGGAAATCTTCAGCACACTGATCAACAGCCTTTAAGGAGTCGTAGTCCATGCGCATTTCTACCGCCCAGTTTTACGAGTCCACGGCCGCCAACTATCAAAAGAATTTCGCCAACGTGGTCAAGAGCAGCGAAGAGGCCAGCAGCCTCGTGCGCGTCAACACCGCCGCCGATGATCCGGTCGGTGCTTCGCGCCTGCTGCAATTGGGTCAGCAAGCGTCGATGCTCGATCAGTACGCGGCCAATACCAACACCATCAAGGCAACCCTGGGTCAGGCTGAGTCGGTGTTGACCAGCATCAACAACGTGCTACAGCGTGCCAAGGAATTGGCCATCGGCGCCAATAACTCTGGTTACACCGATTCCGACCGCCAGGCTAACGCCTCGGAACTGGGCCAGATCGAAGAACAGTTGTTGAGCCTGATGAACACTCAGGATGAAAACGGCAAGTACATCTTTGGCGGTTCAAAGGGCGACACGGTTCCGTTCACCCGTAACTCCGATGGCACCTACACCTACAATGGCGACCAGTCGACGTTGAACCTGCCCGTGGGCGACAGCATGTCGATGGCCACCAACAGCACCGGCTGGGAGCTGTTCCAGCAAGCGGTCAACACCGCCCGCACCCAAGTGACCGGTTCGATGAATGACGGTCTGGTGACCCTGTCCAATGGTCAAGTGAACTCGAGCGTGACGTACAACAACAAGTTCCGCGGTGGCGAGCCGTACACGATCGACTTTGTCAGCGCGACCCAGTTGAGAATCACTGACGGTACCGGCCAGGACGTGACCAACGAAGCCTCGCAGAATGGCGTGATCACCACGGGTACCAATCAGAGCTTCAGCTTCCGTGGCATCGACCTGAGCCTTAACTTCAACGACCCTAACGCTCCGTTGGCCGGTCGTACGTTCTCGCTGGAATCCAAACCCGACACCTTCAACGTTTCCCGAGCGCCTGGAAACCCGGGGCCTGTGCAAGCAACCGGTACCCGGATTACCGATCCCGCTGCGTACAAGGCCAGCTTTCCAAATGGCTCTGCGGTGCTGAAGTTCACCAGCGCCACAACATTTGATTTGTACGCTGCACCTATCACTGCCGACAGCCGTCCGGTCTCGAGCGGCACCATGGTGGGTAATACCGCGACGGCCTCCGGTGTGGAGTTCACGTTGAACAACACTGCGGCCGATCCACTTCAAAACGGTGACCAGTTCAATATTGCGGTCAACACCCACGAGACCCAGAACATCCTGGACACCGTGAGCCAGTTGAAGACTGCCTTGAACACGCCGACCACCGGTAACGCCGTGGCTGCCCAACAACAACAGGCAGCGATGACGGCAGGCTTGGGCAACCTCGCCAGCGGCATCGACCAGGTGTCAGCCGGATTGAGTTCGATCGGTGGTCGTGGTTCGGCGCTCGATACTCAGAGCGACACCAACCAGGCACTGGTACTGGCAAACGCCCAGACCCAGTCGACGATCCGGGACTCGGACCCAGCTGAAGTGATGACCCGCCTGACCTTGCAACAAACCATGTTGCAGGCCTCGCAACTGGCGTTCAGCAAGATTGCGCAATTGGGCCTGTTCAACAAAGTCTGATCCGGAGCAGGGATCGCATGAGGGCATGCGATCCCTGATCCTTTATTTTTTACGGTTCAGGACGTTGCGCTTCCGCAGCAGATGACGCCCGCCGGTCGAGAATCATGCGCGTGAATCCTACTCCTCTTGTCAGCATCGCCATCCCCGCCTACAACCCCCGTTTTTTCCGTGCGGCACTGCAAAGCGCACTCGACCAGACCTACGAAAACCTTGAAATCGTCATTTGTGATGATTGCCCTACGGATGAAATCGAGCAGATCGTCGACTCGATGAGCGTACCGGCGCACGTGCGCGTGAATTACCAGCGCAACGCCGTCCGCCTGGGTTTCCAGCAGAACCTGCTGCATTGCTTCGAAAAGAGCCGGGGCGAGTTCATCAAGTTTCTCTGTGATGACGATCAACTGATGGTGAACGATGTCAGGCAGCAGGCCGCCGTTTTGAGCGAGCATGCCGAAGTGATCCTGGTGGTCAGCAAGCATCATGTGGTCGACGCCAACAACTACATCTTGCCGATCCGCATGGAAAACGTCGGGCTGACGTCGTTCGATGCGTTGTTCAAAGGCGATGATCTGCTGGCCGCCTTCGAAAGAAGCCCGCGCAATATTCTTGGTGGTTTCACATGTGCGCTCATGCGTCGAGATGACATTGCCACATTGTTGCCAACGCTGATTGAGGCCGGGTTCACGGCCGTCCTCGATTTTGCCTTGTATCTTTGCCTGTTGCGTCGTGGCAACCTGGTCCAGCTTAGCAACGTCGGCAGCATCGAGCGTCTTTACCCGGAGCGGTTGAGCAAGCGCCCGGAAATGGTTTCTGCTGCGGTCACCGAATGGGAATGGGTGGCTCAGATGATCTCCCAGCGCGGTGGCGAGGCTGCGCCGGCCACCGATTGGGTGCGCTACGTGATGATGGAGGAGCTCACGGATGTGCAACCACGCGAGTGGGATGAGCTCAATCTTTATTCGGTCATGTCCACCCGTCAGGGGATCATGTTGGTTCAGGTCGGCACGGACTCGGAGAGTTATGCCGAGCTCTACTCGCAATGGATCAACTGCCGCCGCTTGACGCCATCGCGCAAGCAAGTGTTGTCTCGGCAGATAGCGCGCTGGGCGCATCGTCCCGCCATTGTGCCGGTGGTCATCGATCTAGACGAAGATGCTTACGAACTTGGCGTGACCCTCAAGAGCCTCGCGGCTCAAACCTACGCCTGTGAAACGATTGTGCTGTTGTCCAATGGAACCGGTGAGCTGGATGCAGGGATTGTGCGCCTGCCGATGCAATCGGACTGGCCGCAGCAACTGAACCAGTTGATGCCCCAACTTGATCAGGCTGACTGGTTCTACCTGTTGCGTGCTGGCGACCGGCTCACCGAGTCCGCGCTGCTGGTGCTGGCCGACCGGATTGTGGGCGCGCCGGGCGCCTCGTGCATCTACAGCGACGAAGGTGCGCTGGTGGACGGCAAGTCCGAACAGCCGATTTTCAAGCCTGATTTCAATCTCGACCTCATGCGCGGTTATCCGTACGTCGGTCGCACCCTGGCCTTCGAGCGCCAGCGCTTCCTCGCCCTGGGCGGTTTCGATGAGGCGGCGGGTGAGCTGGCCCCCCATGACCTCATATGGCGTCTGGTGGAAAAGGACGGCCCGCACGTCATCGGTCATATTCCCGAAGTGCAGGTCGAATCGACGTTCGCCTTTGCACAGTGGTTATCCCTGCAGCAAGTGATCGAACAAAACGCGCGTGTGATCACGGCTCACTTGCAACGCATCGGCGTCAGGCACGAGCTGCATCCGGGGCCGGTGCTGAAATTGGTCCCGCGGATCGAATATCACCATGCCGAGCGCCCGCCGGTGTCGATCATCATCAATGTGTGTGACGAATTGGCTGCGCTTGAGCGCTGTGTCAACAGCCTGATCAGCACCACTGCTTACAGCCACTATGAAATCATTATCGTCGACAATGCCAGTCAAAGCGCCGAGATGCGCCATTGGCTCAAGGCAATGGCTGATCTGGGCAGTGACACGTTGCGCATTCATTGCTGTTCGGAAAAGGCCGGCGATGCACAGGTCAGGAACTTCGCGGCCCAGCAGGCGCGAGGAGATTATCTGCTGTTGCTCAGTCCTTACTGTGTGGCACATGAAGAGCGCTGGCTGGATGAACTGCTCAATCATGGTCAGCGTCCGGAAGTGGGGATCGTCGGGCCGCGCACGGTCAACCTGCAAGGTAATGTGATTGATGGTGGCCTGGTTTTGGGTCTCAACGGCCTGGCGGGCAGGGCATTTGTCAATGAGCCTGCAACGTCTGGTGGCTACATGCAGCGCCTGAATGTGGTGCAGAACTGGAGTGCGGTCAGCGGTCATTGCCTGTTGGTGCGAAAGCAGGTGTTCGACAGTGTTGGTGGTTTCGAGGAGACCATCAGTACCCAGGGTATCAACGTTCTCGAACTGTGCCTGCGCATTGGTCGAGAGGGTTACTTGCTCCTCACGACGCCATACTCCAATGTCGTGCTGCTGCCTTCACCACAGAACCGTAACGAGGAGCGCAGCCAGCAACTGGAACTTGAACAGGAAGCGTTCTACCGACGCTGGCTGCCGCAGATCGCCAACGATCCTGCCTACAACCGCAATCTGAATCTGAGTGGTGACAGCTTCAGCCTGAATCCTGGTTCACGTACCGGCTGGAATCCGCTGTGCATGCGCAATGTGCCGTCGATTCTCGGTTTGGCGCTCAACAGCTCGGCGATTGGTCATTACCGTGTCAGCCAACCGCTCTTCGAGTTGCAGAATGCCGGGCGAATTGTTGGACGAGTGGCGTATGACATGCCGTCGATCATTGAAGTCGAGCGCCAATCGCCAGACGTCATCATTCTTCAGGGGCGGTATAACCCCAACAAAATCAACGACGTCACTCAGGTGAAGAATTACTCCCGGGCCATGCGAATTTATGAGCTGGACGATTACGTCGTCCGGATTCCGGAGAAAAACGAACACACGCGCAACATGCCTGCAAATATCGAGGCAATGATGCGCAAAGGTATCGCCATGTGCGATCGGGTGGTCGTGTCGACCCATGCGCTGGCCGGTGCCCTGGCGGATATGCACCACAATATTCGCGTGGTGCCAAACATGTTGGCGCCGTATCTGTGGAGCCACCTAACCAGTCAGCGACGGACCTCAAGCAAGCCGCGTATCGGCTGGGGTGGAGGCACCAGTCACCGAGGTGACCTGGAACTGATCGCCGATGTCGTTCGCGAGTTGGCAGATGAGGTCGAATGGGTGTTCTTCGGTATGTGCCCTGACTTGCTCAGGCCCTATATCCACGAATTTCACCAGGGCGTGGCCCTTTCCGCCTACCCGGAAAAACTCGCGAGCCTTAACCTCGATCTTGCGCTGGCGCCGCTGGAGTTCCATATCTTCAACGACTGCAAGAGCAACCTGAGGCTGCTCGAATATGGCGCCTGCGGCTACCCGGTGATTTGTTCGGATACCGAGGCTTATCGCGGGCATTTGCCATGCACCCGCGTTCGCACCAACAGTACGGACGAATGGCTCCAGGCTATTCGCATGCATTTGTCGGACCCGGCGGCCAGCTATCGGATGGGCGACGATTTGCGGGAAGTGGTCTTGCGCGATTTCATGCTGCGCGGCGATAACCTGCAGTACTGGGCCGATGGCTGGCTACCGGATTGATGAAGCTCAACATCAAACTGCCAAAAGAACGTAATGCCGATGATCCGGCAACCCGCTCGTTATAGGAATTGATATGCAAAGCAACTTCTCGAATGGAACAACTGCTGCGTTGACCGAGCGGATGACTCTGGTGCTGCTGGCCCACGAACAACCGCGCGCCGTGCGTCGTGCGTTGCGCTACTACAGCACCTTGCCATGCGCCGTGTTGGTGGTCGACTCTTCTACAGAGCCCGATACCGGTCTGGCTGCGGCTTTCTCCGGCATACAGTACCTGCACGCCCCCGTGCCGCGCTTGGAGCATTTCACCGTGACCGTGCGCAAGGTAATAGAGCGCATCTCGACGCCTTACATGGTTGTCGCTGAAGTCGAAAGCTTCCTGCTGCCTGAAGCCCTCGGCCAATCACTGGCGTTCCTTGAAGCCAATACTGACTATGGCACTTGCCAGGGTTATAGCCTGGCGTTCGAAGCCCATGCTGATCGTATCGATTTCTATCGCCGCGACCGCAAGGGTTGCGAGGACTACAACGACGATTCGGCTGAAGCCCGCTTGGTCGTGCTGGAACACGAAGGCACGTCCCTCGCCAACGCCGTTACGCGCACTGATGTCCTGCGGCGCTGGTATGCGTCTATGGAACAGGGTTTCAACCCGAACGGACGCGGCAACGGTTATTCCAATGGGTTGGCAGCGGGCGCCAAAGTGCGCGTCTTGCCCATCCCTTATGCACTGCACGAGCGGCGCAGCATCACGTTTGGCGAAGTGACCGAGAAACTGTTCGAGTCGACCTGGAGTGCCCAGCTGGGTGGGCCGGTTCGTCGCTTCGAACCTACGCAATACGTCGAGTTGCCGTTCTATAACCAGGCGTTTTTTGAAGTGCTGAGTGAGCTGGAGTTTCTGCTGCACGCAGTGCCGACGAGCCGGATGCAACTTGAAGAGCTTGAGGCCGCGATGCTCAAGCAGAAAGAGTGGTCGCGCATTCACCGCAACACCAGCGCCGAACCGCTCAATGAGCGCTTGCTCAAGGCCTTCGAGCTGTACGCGTTCAATCAGGATGTGGTGCAGCAACTGGCTCGTTCGCTGCAAGCCGATGGCGACAAGGAGCAGGCACAAAAAGTGCTGGCGTGGGGCCAGCGCCTGGGGGCAGCGACGCTTGAAGACAATGGCAGGCTGTTCGATGCCACGCCGTCCGGTCAGCTGCTGCAGTGGCTGGAGGCGCGCGATCCGAGCGCAGCTCAGGTCAAGGACATATCCCGGCACCTTGCGCGTCATGCCGGTGGTCCGACGTTCGGCATTCTGTTGCTGGACCTGGAAGCCGATATTCACAAGCTGCAGGCGACCTTCGACAGCATCATGAATAGCTACTGCCGTGCGTTCAAGATCGTCGTCTTCACCACCGGTGATCTGCCGGCCGAAACCACGCTGAAAAATACGCTGCATTTCGTCAAGGTCAACGAAAGCAATTATGTCGACAAGATCAATCAAGTCGCCGAGCAGACTGACTGCGATTGGTTGATGTTGGCCGAAGCGGGTGATGAGTTGACGCCGAGCGGCCTGTACCAGGCGAGTTTGGAACTGCTGGGCGAGAAAGAGATTCGTGCCGTGGCCATGGATGAATTCCAGCGACAGGAGAACGGCACGTTGACCGGTGTCTTCCGTCCGGGCTTCAATCTCGATCTGTTGCAAAGTTACCCTGGCGTGATGGCTCGTCATTGGCTGATCCGCCGGGAAGTGATGGTTGAAGCCGGTGGATTTGCGCGCGAATTCAAAAAGGCGCTGGAATTCGACCTGCTGCTGCGTTTGATCGAACAAGGCGGGCTTGATGGCTTCGCGCACCTGGCTGAGCCCCTGTTGATTTGCACTGCACCGCAACTGGAGGCCAGCACGGATGAGCGCAGGACGCTGTTGCGTCACCTCGCCACCCGTGGCTACCAGGCCGATGTCGGCACACTGGTGCCGGGCACTCACAAAATCGACTACCGCTTCACCGAGCGCCCCATGGTCTCGGTTATCTTGCATGGCGTCAGCGATCTCGAGACTTTGCAACGCTGCATTCGCAGTATCCTGCAGCGCACTCGCTACCATCGTTACGAAGTGCTGCTGGCGGACGATTCGGCTTACTCGGCGGCTTTGGGCAACTGGCTGGACAGTCAGGGCCCGCACGCCAACCGGGTTCGTCTGTTCAGCGCTGAGACCGGCCTGTCAACGGCCAACCTGATCAACACCGCCAGCCAGCATGCTCAGGGTGAATACCTGGTGACCCTGGCAGCCGATGCACAGGTGGTCAATGTCAACTGGATCGAGTCCTTGCTCAATCAGGTGCTTCGTCCGGAAGTCGGCGTGGCCGGTGCCAAACTGCTCGACGACCAAGGTTTTGTCACGCAGGCGGGTCTGATCCTGGGTTTCAACGGTTTGGTGGGTTCACCGTTCGTTGGCGAGTCGAAGACTGCAAATGGCTACATGAATCGCCTGGCCTTGGAGCAAAACTGCTCGGCCGTTTCCTTTGCCTGCCTGATGATTTCCAAGCAGCTGTTCGAAGCGGCTGATGGCATCGATGTCGAGCAGTTCGGCGAAGCGTTCGGTGATATCGACTTGTGCCTGCGTGTCGGCCAGGCCGGCTATCTGACTGTTTGGA
>Ga0308165_1005028_pt1 | contig 12572 bp, 7 predicted proteins | sample PhyWR2_FD_201032 | JGI IMG/M metagenome (GOLD analysis project Ga0308165, IMG submission 201032) | Phyllosphere microbial communities from UC Gill Tract Community Farm, Albany, California, United States - DLSLW.R2 | ecosystem: Host-associated > Plants > Phyllosphere > Unclassified | place: USA...
TGGTTTTCAGCAGCGCTAAGGACGCTTTACCCATGTTTTCCTGCCGTTCACTTAAACTGGTTTGCGCAGCGCTATGTCTCAGCAGTAGTTTCGCGGTTTCAGCCGCAGGTATTACCCATCAGCCCGTGGGTAAAATTGCCGAACAAGAAGTACGACATATCTCGACCTACTTCCCCGGCCGCATGGCTGGTAGTCCCGCCGAGCTAATGATGGCGGACTATGTTAATCAGCGTTTCCAAAGCATGGGCTATCAGAGCGACTTAAGAGATTTCAAAACCCGCTATGTGTATACCTCAAGCGAAGGTAAAAAAGATTGGCATAACGTGAACGCCACCTCAGTGATTGCGGTGAAACCCGGCAGCACCGACAAACAGATCTTAATCGTCGCCCACCTTGATACCTATACCCCAATGAGCGACAGCGATGTGAACCATAATCTTGGCGGATTAACGTTGCAGGGCGTAGATGACAACGCGTCTGGCGTTGGCGTGATGTTGGAGCTTGCAGAGCGTCTGCGCAGCGTTAAAACCAAGGCGACCATTCGCTTCCTTGCGCTCAGCGCTGAAGAGTTAGGCAGCAAAGGGGCCGAAAACTATCTCAGCAGAATGAGCAAATCCGACAAAGACAACACGCTGCTGGTTATCAATCTCGATTCTTTGATTACCGGCGATAAACTCTATTTCCACAGCGGTGTTAACACGCCGAAAGCCATCGCCGAGAAAACCCGCGACCGCGCCCTTAAGCTTGCTAAGCGCTTTGGTATTAGCGCCGCCATTAACAACGGCCATGGCGAACACAGCCCGAAAGGTACCGGTTGTTGCTCGGATCATATGACGTTCGATGTGGCCAATATTCCAGTACTCGCCGTTGAAGCCAGTAATTGGTCTCTGGGCAAAAAAGATGGCTATCAGCAAACCAGCAAGAATACGCATTTCCCAGAGGGCACCACGTGGCACCAGCCGCAATATGACAATCTTCAGTACTTAGATAAACACCTGCCCGGGCGTATTAAATCGCGTACGCGAGACAGCGTGAGGATTTTACTGCCTCTGGTGGAAGAGGTGGCTAAGTAGTTTCCAGCGATAACGTCATCTGTATAGAAACCTCTGCCTTTGTGACAAAGCGTTAAGCCATATTGATCTTTAATGAATGGGCATTACATTGATACTCATCATACTTGAAGCTGCATCGGTGTTGGCCGCATTCGCTTACCCGAATCACTTACTGAAGTAAGCTCATCGGGCTCAGCTCATTTGCCGCCTTGATGCAACTCCAATTATTTTGGGTATCGTTCAGATTGATCTGTTTTAGTGCCGCTTTGGCATCAATATTCGTTGAGGTTTTTATGTCTGATGAACAATCCGTTGAGCAACGCGTTATCTCTGGCCTTTTCTCTCGCCTACAGCAGGCTGAAACTGGCAGCGGGCCGAGGGATGCTCAGGCCGAGCGTTTAATTCAGGAATGTATCGCCAAACAACCTGCGGCGCCTTACTACATGGCTCAGGCGATGCTGGTACAAGAAGCGGCGATTAAGCGTTTAAACGATCAGGTAAATGCTCTACAGCAACAGGTGACTCAGCTACAGAATCAGCCGAAACAGAGCAGCGGCGGCTTTTTAGCGGGCTTATTCGGCGGTGGCAGCACCAATGCAACCGAGTCACGCCCTGCCGCCGTATCAAACAGCGGAAGCCAGCCTATCCCTGGAGCGGCAAATTATGCCAATAACCAGTACCCCAATAATCAGTATGCCAACAATGCGAATAGTGGTTATGCGCCTGCGGCCTCTCGTGGCGGCAGTAGCTTTTTAAGCGGCGCATTACAGACGGCGGCCGGTGTCGCGGGCGGCGTGGTGATCGCGGATATGCTGACCGGCATGTTCCACAATAGCCAGCCAGAAGAGATCGTGAACGTGGTTGAGGAAAATACGATTGCTCAGCCCGATGCGACTCAATCTGATGCGATTCAGCCAGATAACACTCAGCCCGATCTGCAAAATACGGATTGGCAGGATGATGCGTCAAATCAGAATGGGCAAGACAGCGGGTTCTTCGATTCAGGCTTTGGCAACGATGACGACAGCTACAGTAACAGCGACGATGATTCGTTCTTCTAAAACTATTGCGTAGATATCATATCCGCCGCATGGTGCGGCGGATTGAATCTGCTTATTTCCCCTGCTTGCGCAGTAAGAAAATAAAGTACGGCGCGCCGATGAACGTTGCTAATAATCCGGCGGGGATTTGATAAGGGAACATCACCATCCGCCCACACCAATCTGCAAACATCATCAGAAAACCACCGATTAGCGCAGCAACCATCAGCTGTGGCATCGCTCGCTTAAAGCCTAACATTCGCGCCATATGAGGCGCCATCAGGCCAACAAAGCTGAGCGGACCGGTCATTAGCGTCGCAGCGGCGGTTAACGCCGATGCGATCAACAAAATAGCGACACGCGACGGCATCAGCGCCACGCCCACCGCTTTCGCCGTTACCGAGCCTAAAGGCAGTAGCATGAGCCAACGGCGGCACAGCGGCGTTGCCGCAATCAGCACCACGGCAATACCCACGGTACGTAACGCCTGCGCGCTGTCCACGCCATAGGTCGAGCCCGCTAGCCATGTGAGCAGCATGCCGGTACGCGGATCGCCGCTTGCCAGCACCATCACCACCAGCGTACTAAACACCGTACTCACCGCAATCCCGGCCAACAACATACGCTGGGCGGAAAATCCGTTACGGCTCGAGGTAATCATCACTAACAATAACGTCAGCGCAGCGCCGAGGCTTCCCGCCGGAAGTAGCCATACAAACGCATTGCCCGGTACTAACAGCATCAGCACTAAAACGCCGAGCGCAGCACCCGACGTAATCCCTAATACTTCAGGGCTCGCCATCGGGTTACCGGTGAGCTTTTGGATCATGGTTCCTGCTACGGCTAGCATCATTCCCGCAGCCAAAGCAGCCACCACGCGCGGCCAGCGCCAAGGCATCAGCGCATCTATCTGAGCGCCGTGCGCCCAGTACCAGCCTTCGCTACCGCGTCCAAACAGCAAAGCAACGGCCAGAGCCAACGCCAGTAGAACCATACCGATGATCATCCAGCGCCACAGATGATGACGTTCTGGCGTAACATGGTCGCCTTGGTTCATATCCGGCATATTGCCGTTGGTACGCAGCTTCGGTAATAACCACAGCAGCACCGGTGCGCCAATGAGCGCAGTGGCCGAGCCGGTTGGAATTTCATGCCAAACCACGGCCAGCCATTGCACCACCTGATCGGTGAGCCACAGCAGCAAAGCGCCGATAAAAGGCGCCATTAACAACCGTTGAGACAATCGACGCGCACCACAAATGCGCGCTAACAGCGGCGAAAATAGGCCGATAAAACCAATCACGCCTACCGCGTTCACCATCTGTGCGCTGATTAACACCGCCAGCGCGAGGGTAGCTAAACGAGCGCTGCTTAGGCCAAGCCCTAGATTTTTAGCGACGCCGTCATCCAATCCCAGCAGCGTCAAAGGGCGAATCAGCAAAGCGGAAAGCAGCAATGCCACCAGCAAACGCGGAGCTAGTTCGGTCACGTTATGCCAATCGTGTTGGTTCAACGCCCCGCTCGCCCAGACAAACATGCCCTGTAGAGATTCGTAATTAAACAGCGCCATCAGGGAGTTCAGTGCGCCGCAGTACAGCCCCATCACCAGCCCCGCCAGAATCAGCGTCACCGGCGACATGCGTTTACCCCACGACAGGCCAAACACGATAAACGCGACCAACACAGCACCCAGCAGAGCCGCCAGTTGCATCATCCAGCTTTCAGGCGAAACGGCCAACAGCACCGCCGCCGTTACCCCAAACTGAGCACCGGCGGAAACCCCCAGCGTGGCGGGTTCCGCCAGCGGGTTTTTCAATACCTGTTGGAACAGTAGCCCCGCCAGACCGAGCCCTGCGCCCACCAGCAAAGACACAACGTCGCGTGGCAGAATGCTGTAATGCATCACGACCTGTTGGATATTATCCCTATCCGGCGCGGTCGCGGCCTGCCACCATTGGTTAAACGGTAGCTGGTGATGCAGATTGAATAGGGTTAATCCCAGCGCAGGCAATGCCAGCAACAGCGGGATCAACCACAGGCCGAATTTAGCCTGAGATGCTTTTACGTTAGCGTTCATGGTTTCGCTCCTAACGCAGACTCCAGCAAATCACAGAAACGCATCGCGGAGAGCGTGGCTCCATAGAACCAAACGCCTGGCTGGCTGATCACTTTATGGCTCCGCACAAAAGGCAGCGCCTGCCACAGCGGAGTTTTCTGTACCTGAGCAAACAATGCGTCATTACCGTGGCTGAAGAAAATGGCCTGCGCCTGCGGGGAAACCGTCGCCAGCTGTTCTATGCCAACAATCGCGCTGCCCCAAAAATTGGTATCACTCGTCCACGCATTTTTTAAATCGAGCTCATCCATCACTTCTTGGAACATGCTGCCTTTACCAAAGACCAAAGCATGTCCGGCGTCTAACAGCGTTAACAGCAACAGTGGCGTATTGTCCCACGCCCTCAGGCGCTGTTTACTTTGTGCCAACCTCTGTTGGAATAGCGCGAGGTGCGCGGTAGCGCGTTCAGGCACACCGAGTTTTTCCGCCAGATTTTGCAATGACTTTTTAGCCAATTTCAGCGGCAGGCCTGAGCCATCGTTAAAGGAAAAACCCAGCGCGGGTGCAATGGTTTGCATTTTCGCCACTGAGGGGCCAAATCCCTCTGAGTAGAGGATCAGCGAAGGATCAATCTGTTGCAGCAGCTCCATATTTGGCTCTGTGCGGTTGCCGAGATCGATAACCGTGGGTGCCAATCGAGGCTCTTGTACCCAAAGACGATAATTGGCGATCTCAGCTACGGCAAGCGGGGTAATCCCGAGCGTCAGCAGAAGCTCAATCGGCAGCCATTCGAGCGCCACAATACGATTGAGATCGGGAGATGTCGTGCTGGTTAGCCCAGAAGCCTGCACCGAAAGCGGAAGTAAAAACGGCGACAACGCCAGCGCCGTAATCAGACGGCGACGGCCAAAATCAGGAGAGTTGGGATCACGCATTGAATCTTGCATCAGTAGACGAAGCTCACCGGCGCACCACCGCTTGGATGCGGCAGCGTCCCCATCGGTATACCGTAAATTTTTTCCAGTACGTCGCCCTGCATAATGTCAGCAGGCGTACCTTGAGCAATCAGTTCACCACCGCGCAGCGCCATCAAATAATCGCAATAACGCGCGGCCATATTGATGTCATGCAGAACCGCAATCACGGTTAAGCCCCGTTCGCGACTAAGGCGTTGAATGAGGGCCAACACTTCAACCTGATGGGCAATATCCAGCGCCGAGGTCGGTTCATCGAGTAATAAACAGCGGCTATTTTGTGCCACCGTCATCGCCAGCCATGCACGTTGACGCTCACCGCCGGATAAGCTGTCAACCAAACGCCCTGCCAGCGGTTTAAGATCGACCAAGGCAATGGCCTCTTCCACTCGTTCACGATCTTCGCTGCGAAAACGCCCGAGCGCGCCATGCCAAGGATAGCGACCAATGGCCACCAGCTCACGCACTGTCATTCCCTCAGCGGCGGGCAGCTGTTGAGGAAGGTAGGCCACTTCACGGGCAAACGCTTTGCTATCCCATTCCGCTAACGGTTTGTCGCCCAGTAAAATCTGGCCAACGCTTGCCGCCTGATGGCGACCGAGCATTTTTAGCAGCGTCGATTTACCTGAGCCATTGTGACCAATCAAGCCACAAACCTGACCTTCAGGAAAAGTGAGAGACACGTTTTGCAGCAATGTGCGGCCAGGAACAGTGAAGCTGACCTGTTGCAAAGTGAAAGTTGATGGGGTGGAGATTGCGGTTTTACTCAATTCCGGTATAGCCTTTAGTCTTATGTTCTTTGCAGAAAAGAACGGGCGCGGTAACCGCGCCCTTGAGTGTATATCTTACTAGAAGCGGAAGGTCGCCGTTGCCACAACCTGACGCTCTGCGCCCCAGAAGCAGCCATAGGTATCGAAGCAGCTGGCAACGTACTCGCGGTCCAGCAGGTTATTTACATTAATCGCAATGCTGGAGCCCGGCAGGTTGAAGCGCGCCAGATCATATTTGATCACCGCATCCATCACCGCTGCGCTACCGACTTTGAAGGTATTCGCCGGATCGCCGTAGCTTGAACCGATGAATCGGCCGCCCGTACCCAGCGTTAGCCCGCTTAAAGCACCTTCGTTAAAGGTGTAATCCCCCCACAGGGAAGCCATATGTTTTGGCACCTGTACCGGCGTATTGCCCTTTAAGTTGGTATCTTTGGTATATTCTGCCTCTGTATAGGTGTAAGACGCCGTCATGTTGATATTGGCATTAACGGCAGCTTTTGCTTCAAATTCAAAACCGCGTGAGCGAATTTCACCCGCAGGGATTTGATTCAACGCATTCGTTGGATCAGCCATCAAGTTGTCCGTTTTGGTTAACTGATAAACTGCGCCAGTGACCACAATCGGCATATCTTTCGGCACATATTTTACACCGGCTTCGTACTGCTCACCTTTCGACGGCGCATAGGCTACGCGTGGTGTGCTGTAGAGGCTAAAGGCATTCGGCTCGAAAGATTGACTGTAGCTGAAATACGGTGAAATACCGTTGTCGAACAAATAGTTCACACCGCCACGCCAAGTAAACTGCTGATCTTTACGCTCAATGTAACCATTATCGCTGCGAACAGTCGTGGCCTGAGTAGACCAGTCATAACGACCACCCAAGGTCAGAACCCATTTGTTCCACTCAGCCTGATCCTGAAGATAAAGCCCGGTTTGCTTGCTTTCGTTCATCTGATAAGGAACCGCGCTACCGAAATCAACGTCGGTACGATCGGGTAAATTATCCAGATCCAGTGAAGGTGCATTGCCAAACAGGGCGCTGATGTCATTACGCATACGCATATAGTCAACGCCGGTTAACAGGGTATGATCCACGTCGCCCGTCGCAAACTTACTCTGTAGCTGAGTATCAACGCTAAAGTTCTGTAAACGCTCATGATCAACAACCGTACCGCGTCCCAAGTAATGGGCCTTATCAGCATCAGAAAGCGACTGACAGTACGCGTTAAAACCATTCATACTGTTATTACACAGCCCGGTGCCGTATGCACTTTTCTGAGCCGTTTTCATCTCAGAGAAACGCAGGTTCTGGCGCACTGTGAAGGTGTCATTGAAACTATGGTCAAAACTATAGCCCACCATTTTCTGGTTGCGGGAATAAGTGTTGTTGGCTGCGCCTTCATTGAAGCTAGTCGGTAAACGACCACCGTTTGGCAATGGCTCTACGGTTCCTTCTTTCGGCAACCAGCCGTAGTAGCCGGTTTCTGGCTCGTTCTGGAAATATGACAAGAACGTGAAGTTAGTTTGCTCGCTCGGACGCCAAGAGAACGTTGGGGCAATTGCGTAACGTTTCTGCTTGGCACCGTCCTGCTGTTCGTTATTAGAACGCGCCATACCGGTTAAACGGTATGAGAACTCTCCGTTATCATCCAACGCATCGCTGAAATCAAAACCCGTTTGGAACAGGTTATCTGTCCCCATTTTAAACTGCACTTCTTTCAACGGTTCTGTCGTCGGACGCTTGCTGACCATAGAGATGATCCCGCCAGGGTTGCTTTTGCCATAAAGCACTGACGTTGGCCCACGCATGAGTTCGACACGCTCAAGCATATAAGGATCAATGACGGCGTCGTTATAGAAATCGCCCTGTAACTTCAAACCGTTCAAATAGTTATTCTGGTTCAAACCAACCGAAGAGAAACCACGAATGATGGCAAAGTCATAGGTGCTGGAGGCGCCGCGGCTGTTAACCGTTACGCCAGGCGTATAGCCCAAAGCCTCTTTGACCGATTTTGGCTGGCGGATTTGCATTTCTTCATAGGTTACAACCGAGACAGACTGTGGAGTCTTCTCAATTGGCGTATCGGTTTTCGTTGCCGTTGCGCTGCGCTTAGCGGCAATCGTTGGCGCGGGACCCCATGCGCTCTCCTGCTGAACACCACCGCCGGCGGTGACAACCAGCGTGTCGTCATTTTGATTTTTTTGAGTTGTATCAGCAGCATTGGCGAAAGAGGCCCACATCCCCAAGCTGGCAGCAATAGAAACTGCAACCTTGGTTCGTGAATATTTGAACGATGGTAAAGTCATGTTGGTTTCTCTGGCGAAAGACAAATAATAAAGCAAACGAGAATGATTATTATAAAGATCGCATTTTATGCGTAACTAAATGTAAAGTTCAAGAGAAATTAATCCTTATAAGAATCAAGGGAACAAAAAATAGCCTTTATTTTAATAAGGCTTAAATCAATAGGTTTTATCTATCTAAAAAGAGGATTGAATCATGATGTAAATATAAATGAGACGTATTTCATGGTTATGTAATTGTTATATTTGGTTTGCGTAAATGATTTAATTAAAACCATACAAAGAATGGATTTAAAGATGCGGAATCGGTGCCATATTCTATTTATTGGCGCTTACTCATTACGGTGCAATTTTTCACCTTACAAAACGAGGCTACACCTACCTTTGCGCCTCTACGCATTTTTATTTAAATTAAACAAAACACTTAATTAAGCATCAATTAAATCAATGAAATTTAATACAACATTAAATAAAAACCCCTTAATTACTTATTAAAAAAGTATAATTTCCAACGAATCATAATTCACCAATATTGTAATTTATTATATTTATATTCCTCGTCACAAAATTAATTATTTATTTCATGAACCATATTGTCTTTTAATAACCAAGAGTTTTATCCTGCTAGCGTTTTAAAAAGGAATCCTTATTAAACATAAGGGATAAGAATAATACAAAAGCGTCAATTCAAGGAAATGATAATGAAGCGTAAAATTCTAGCGGTGGTAATTCCTTCTTTATTAATAGCGGGCATGGCACATGCCTCTGAGATTTATAATAAAGATGGTAATAAATTAGATCTGGAAGCTAAAGTCGATGCGCGCCATCAGTTCTCTGACGCCAGCAGCCAAGATGGTGATGAAACCTATTTACGTGTTGGCTTCAGAGGCGAAACCCAAATCAACGATCAACTGACCGGCTTTGGTCAGTGGGAATATAACGTCCAAGCTCAAACCACTGAGTCTGAAGGCGTTGGCAGCAATGGTAATGCCACACGTTTGGCTTTTGCTGGCTTAAAATTCGGTGATTTTGGTTCGTTTGATTACGGTCGTAACTACGGTGTCGTATACGACGTTGAAGCGTGGACCGATATGCTGCCAGACTTCGGTGGCGATAGCTACACCCAAACTGACGTGTTCATGAACACCCGTGCCAATAACCTTGCAACCTATCGTAACACCAACTTCTTCGGTCTGGTTGATGGCCTGAATTTTGCTCTGCAATACCAAGGCGCTAACGATAATGGTGGGGCTGAAGGCAACAACGGCACCAACAATGGCGACCGTAAAATTGCCACTCAAAACGGCGATGGTGTTGGTTTCTCTACCACTTATGACACCGGCATGGGCCTGAACTTTGGCGCATCTTATGCGGCTTCTAACCGCACCTATGACCAAGAACATCGTTCATTGGCAGGCGGTAATACCGCTGATGTTTGGACTTTGGGTGCCAAATATGACGCGAACAATGTTTACCTGGCCGTTATGTATGCTCAAACTCAAAATATGACCGCCTTCGGTGATACTGACGGGTATATTGCTAACAAAACTCAAAACGTTGAAGTCACGGCTCAGTACCAGTTTGATTTCGGCCTGCGTCCATCTTTAGGCTATGTTTATTCTAAAGGTAAAGACCTTGACTATAACGCCGGCGGCAAACATTACGATAACGAAGATTTAGTTAATTACATTGATGTTGGTACCTACTTCTACTTCAATAAAAACATGTCGACCTACGTTGACTATAAAATCAACTTGCTGGATGACAATAATTTCAGCCGTTCAGCAGGCCTGATGACCGACGACGTTGTTGGTGTTGGTTTGGTATACCAGTTCTAATTTAGCTTAATCATTGCATTAATGAATATCGCGGGTGGCTTAGGCCACCCGTTTCTATTTGTCTATAAAATGATCACCAAAGCGATTTAATACTCCATTGACCACCTTGCTTATTATTCATTATTCATCTAATAAAAAAGGCCTCTTAACAAGAGGCCTTTTCGTTCACACTAGAATATTATTAGTTACTGCCAAACATATCCTTAATCCAACCGGCTACACCATCACTACTTTGTTGTTGCTGTGCTGGTTGCTGCTGCCCTTCAGTTTGTGGCTGCTGAGTCTGGGCTGCCGGTTGCTGCGCTGCGGATGCAGCACATAACCCCTCAGGGTTTTCCGTCCATACAGGAATGCTGCGCGAACTGCCACCGTTGCACACAAAGTTACCAGATTCATCAATATTCATCGTGGTAATCCCTTCCGGTGGTACCAAATTCAGCGGCAGCGGAGTCTGGTTTTCCAGATAGCGACGATAAAGCGTTAACGCACCGTTTGCACCGGTTAACTTGGCCGGGCCATTGTTATCACGCCCAACCCATGCAATGGTCACCTCTTTACCATCAACACCGGCAAACCAGCTATCTCGCAGATCGTTTGTGGTACCCGTTTTCGCCGCCAGATGGTAATTACCAAATTTAGCCGTCAGAGAACGCGATGTCCCACGTGCAACAACCTGCTGCATACCATACAGCGTCAGATAAGCTGCCTGCGGTGGCACCACGCTTTGTGCCTGCGGCAAGCTTTGATACAGCACGGTTCCATCTTCTGCAATCACCGAACGCACGGCCGACAGCGGCGCGCGATTCCCACCCCCAGCAATCGTTTGATACTCCTGCGCAACTTCCATCGGCGTGAGGCTAATCGCCCCCAGCAACATGGATGGAACCGGATTAATCACATCTTTAGGAATACCTAAACGCTGCAATGTCGCGCTGATTTGATCTAACCCTACCGCCATACCCAGATTCACCGTCGGCACGTTCAGCGAGTTCGCCAACGCATCCACCAGCATCACCTGACCACGATACTGACGATCGTAGTTTTTCGGCTGCCATATGCTGCCATTTGGCTGCTTCAGCGAAAGTGGCTGATCCGCAAGCCACGTGTTCAGACGATATTTATCTGGCTCGCTCAACGCCGTGAGATAAGTCGGTGGTTTTGCCAGAGAGCCCACTGAACGGCGGGCGTCCATTGCGCGGTTAAAACCGGCGAACTGTGGCTGAGCACCGCCCACCATGGCACGAACTTCGCCGCTGAAACGGTCTACAATCACCATGGCAGCTTCAAGATCGTTCACATGACGCGCCGCTTTCAGTGCAGGAACGCCATCTTCCACCGCTTTTTCTGCCGCGTCTTGCGACACCGGATCGAGCGTGGTGAAGATTTTCACCCCAGACAAATCATTGATCTTGTTGCCCAGTTTTTGCTGTAGCTCTTGGCGAACCATTTGCATAAACGCAGGCTGTGGCGAGATAACGCCGCCTTTTGGCTGCACGCCGAGCGGACGAGCACTCAGCATATCGTAAAGCTCTTGGTCGATGATCTGCTGGTTTTCCAGCAATTTCAGCACCAGATTACGACGCTCTAATGCCAGTTTCGGGTTACGCCACGGGTTATACAGCGAAGCACCTTTTACCATGCCTACCAGCAATGCTTGCTGGTCGAGGCTAAGTTCATCAACCGGACGTCCGAAATAGTAGAGGCTCGCTAACGGGAAGCCACGGATCTGATCGCTTCCGCTCTGGCCCAGATACACTTCGTTGAGATACAGCTCCAAGATGCGATCTTTGCTATAGCGATAATCGACGATCAGCGCCATATACGCCTCGTTGATCTTACGCCACAGCGAACGTTCGTTAGATAAAAACAGGTTTTTAACCAGCTGCTGCGTCAGCGTACTACCGCCCTGTACCGCACGTCCGGCAGTAAGGTTAGCCACCACAGCACGACCAATGGAATAGAAACTAATCCCATCATGCTGATAAAAATGGCGGTCTTCGGTCGCAATCAGCGTATCCACTAACAGATCGGGGAATCCGCTGCGTGGTACAAATAAACGCTGCTCACCGTTAGGAGACTGCAACATGGTAATTAAGCGCGGATCCAAGCGGAAGAAGCCAAACTGGCGCTGGTTGTCCATATTTTGGATCTGGCTTAGACGATCGTTGCTGAATACCAAACGCGCATGGATCTGCCCTTCTTTTCCGTCTGGAAAATCAAACGGGCGGCGCAACAAATCAATATTGTTGCCGTTCACCGAGAATTCACCCGGACGCGTGATGCGGCTCACCTGACGGTATTGCATACCTTCCAGCAAATTCACCATCTCTTTTTTGCTGTAGGACATTCCAGGCTCGAGATCGACCATCCGGCCATAGACGGTCGCTGGCAGCTGCCAGACTTTCCCATCGATACGGCCACGGATCTGCTGATCCAAATAGAAACCGTAAATCGCCAGCAGCACAAAGACGATCAGCGCTAGCTTGATCAGCAAACCTAACAGCTTGCGTTTACGCGATTTTTTCACTTTCTTAC
>Ga0308165_1005029_pt1 | contig 12569 bp, 10 predicted proteins | sample PhyWR2_FD_201032 | JGI IMG/M metagenome (GOLD analysis project Ga0308165, IMG submission 201032) | Phyllosphere microbial communities from UC Gill Tract Community Farm, Albany, California, United States - DLSLW.R2 | ecosystem: Host-associated > Plants > Phyllosphere > Unclassified | place: USA...
TGTTCGAACGATTAAAAATCTCTCAGGGATTAATGGGTGTATTAGCCCTATTCTGTATTATTCAAATTTTCTCCGGCTCTTGGAGCATTCTTGATGCCTCAGGCACGAATGACCGACTCACGCAAATCTCCTCCGGTTTTAACCAAATCATGGCGATGGATAACGCCTATGCTTCAGTTACCGAGATCCGAGAAGAAGTACTCAAAGACGCGCTAATGCTCGCGACTCAGCCAGAAGATACCAAAGCGCGTCAATCACTCGGTGAACTGCGCCAAAATCTGACCGAAGTCGATCAGCAGATGGAGAAGTTTTATCAACTCTCTCAAGCCAATCAAAATGAAATTGAGCGCACCAAGAACGTAAAATCCCTCTATGAAAGAGCCCGCGGTGATCTGCTGCAATTGATTATCAGCTTAGAAAATAACGATCTGGTTAAATTCCAGTCGATTATGCACAACAGTTCCTCCACGCATTTTATGTCTGCACTGGATGACACATCAGCCTACGTGGCCAATTCTATTATTACTCCTGCAGCCAACGCGGCTCAGGCCAGCTATCGCCAAATGCTGCCGCTTTCGCTCTCCTTTATGTTCGTATTTATTGTCCTAACCGGCGCGGTTTTGGTATGGATAAGAAAATATGTGCTGAATAAAATCAATCAGGTTATCGACTATCAAGCGGCCATTGCGCATGGTGATTTATCGATTGAAATTGATGCCAATGGCAACAACGAAATTGGCAAACTAATGCAAGGATTGAAGCACATGCGTGATGAGCTGGCGAATACCGTCAGCGCGGTGCGCGCAGGCACTCAGAATATCTATACCGGCGTACAGGAAATTGCGGCAGGCAACAGCGACCTTTCCAGCCGTACCGAAGAACAGGCGAGCTCGCTTGAAGAAACCGCAGCCAGCATGGAACAGCTTTCTGCTACGGTAAAAAACAACGCCGACAGTGCAAATGCAGCAACATCATTAGTAAAACGCGCGTCAAACAGCGCCGTTAACGGCGGTGAAATCACCCGTAAAATGGTGGTCACCATGAGTGATATTGCCGATAGCTCTCGCAAAATTGGTGACATCACCAGCGTCATCGATGGAATCGCTTTCCAAACCAATATCCTGGCGCTGAATGCGGCTGTCGAAGCGGCTCGGGCTGGCGAACAAGGTCGTGGATTTGCCGTTGTGGCCGGTGAAGTGCGCAGTTTAGCGCAGCGCAGCGCTCAGGCTGCCAAAGAGATTAAAACGCTGATTGATGCATCCGTCTTGCGCGTTGATCAAGGCAATGATTTGGTTGAAAACGTCAGTGGTGCGATGACAGAAATTGTGACCGCCATTGGACAAGTCACCGAAACCATGCAAGAAATCTCCAGCGCTTCAGAAGAGCAAAGTCGCGGTATCACCCAGATCGCGCAGGCCGTTAATGAAATGGATAAGGTTACACAGCAAAATGCGGCCTTGGTTGAACAATCCGCTTCCGCGGCCAGCGCCCTTGAAGATCAGGCCGATCGTTTAAATCAAACAGTCGCGGTCTTCAAACTCGCCACATCAGGTTCTGCTCCAGAGAAAATTCGAGTACAGCTACAGGCGGTAGCTGCGCCAAAATTGAAAGTCGTTGCCGATGATAATGGTGAGAATTGGGATAGCTTTTAAGGTGCAGAGTACGTCGATTTTAGATTCGGCCTAACTATCTCGTGATAAAATTCCGCCCAACGATGAATACCGAGTTTCATCTATGTTCCACAGATGTGCGACCAAAACTCGATACAAACCGGCGGGCGGAATTTTACCAAAGCAACGTATATGCTAAGGAATGCCTTATCCTTTTCTCGGGATCAGCTTCCCAACGCCACTCACCACCAGTAATACAATCGCCCCAGCGATCACCCCAAACACGAGATTAAGTAGCGTAGGGCCAAGACCCGCGATCACGGTGCCGACCGTCGGCAGATCGGCTCCGCTTTCTGCTAAATGCTCGAAGTAGTGATGCACCCACGGCAAGCCGTGGACGATAATCCCACCGCCCACCATAAACATCGCCGCCGTACCCACTACCGAGAGAATCTTCATCAGATATGGTGCGGCATCAACGATCCAGCCACCTAGTTTTTTAACTAGCGACGAGCTTTTTTTGCTCATCCACAGGCCTAAATCATCAAGCTTCACAATACCTGCAACGATGCCGTAAACGCCCAACGTCATCACAATGGCAATACCACTGAGCACGATCACCTGCTGGATGAACGGCGCACCGGCGACCGTACCGAGCGTAATCGCTACAATTTCGGCTGAGAGAATAAAATCGGTGCGTACGGCCCCTTTTACCTTAGCCTTTTCGTAGGCTCGCAGGTCGTCAGGCACTTTCTCTTCGGCTTTTGGCTGATGTTTTTCCTCTTTGCCGTGCAACACTTTATGCGCCAGTTTCTCAAAACCTTCGTAGCACAAAAATGCGCCACCCAGCATCAGCAAAGGCGTAATCGCCCACGCGGCAAAAGCGCTGATCAGCAAGGCAAGCGGCACTAAAATCACTTTGTTGAGCAAAGACCCCTTTGCTACCGCCCACACCACCGGTAGTTCACGGTCAGCCGAAACCCCAGTGACCTGCTCCGCGTTTAGGGCTAAATCATCGCCTAAAACCCCAGCGGTTTTGCGAGCTGCCATTTTGCTCATCAGCGCAACGTCGTCTAACACTGAAGCAATATCATCTAATAACGTAAGTAAGCTACCACCAGCCACATTGAAATCCTTAAGCTTTAATCACTGAGATAATGATAGGGGCTAGGGGTAAAAATGTCGCGTTAATCTCAAAACCACTTTTATGCATAAAAAAACGGCAGAGGTTTTAAGCTCTGCCGTTTTTATGGTGAGACGGAAAACCGTCAGCACCAGATAGTGTTTAAAAATTATTTATTATCAGCAACCTGTACGCTACCGTGTAGGCCTTTCTGCTTCTTATAGCTCAGCGCCGCCGCAGGAACCGGCGATGCTTTGCCGGTTAACATCCAATCTCGCAGACGGTTAGCATCAGCAAAATGGGTATATTTTCCGAAAGCATCCAATACCACCAACGCCACCTGACGGCCACCGATAGTGGTACGCATCGCCAAGCAATGACCGGCCTGATTCGTAAAGCCGGTCTTAGTCAGTTGGATCGCCCATTTATCATTACGCACCAAGTGGTTGGTATTGTTAAATGTTTCTGTATAAACCGGGTTTGAGAATGTCACCGACTTCGTTTCTGTGGTACTCAACTCGCTAATCAGCGGATAGTTTTTGCTCGCAGTCAGCAGCTTGGTTAAATCCCTCGCCGTTGACACGTTGTTCACAGAAAGCCCGGTGGGCTCAACGTAACGGGTATGCGTCATCCCCAGCGAACGCGCTTTAGCATTCATCGCTTTAATAAAGGCGTTGTAGCCGCCCGGATAATGATGAGCAAGACTTGCCGCAGCGCGGTTTTCCGAAGACATAAGCGCCATTAACATCATTTGACGACGGCTGACTTCACTTCCCACACGCACCCGAGAGAAAACACCTTTTAACTCTTTGGTATTGTGGATATCGACTGAAATCACTTCATCCATCGCAGGTTTGGCATCTAACGCCACCATGGCTGTCATCAGCTTAGTGATTGAAGCAATGGGAACCTGCACGTCTGGATTACTCGAATAAATAACGCTATGAGTTTTTAAATCCACCACCATTGCACTGCCTGACGCTAATACCAGAGAAGAGGCATTATGCGTTGTTGGCGCGTTCTCACTTGCGAGCACGTTTGGAACGCTGGCCACGCTGCTGCCTAAGAGCAACAGGCTTAATAAGGAATATCGGAGTTTTACAGGCATGATCACGTATCAATCAAATGTTCGATAACACCGAGGGCAGCATAAAATAGTGTGCTTAAATCCTCGGAACGCTGCTTGCCGCGCCACACAAGGGTTACAGGCCGACAAGCTGGCGATAATCATACTCTTAACGTGAATGTTTGAGCTACGAGAAGATGTAATAATTATGTTTCTGGTTGTGAGTTTAATATTCAGAACGTTATTCTTTTTTTTGCTTAAAATAACGAATAACACCTAGAGCAAAACTCTGCATCGCTAAATCGCTCCTTTCTCCACATTACGCGCCACAATAAATAAGCGAGGGAATGCCAATAACACCTTCCATCGGCGCGCGGTGTGTAGATTTTCTCGAGCTCGAATAAATAGCGACGAAGAAACTCAGGGCGCTGCTCCTCGCTGAGTTTATCTAGGAAAGGACGTAATCCCGTGGAACTTAGCCAATCAATAATGGCAGAAGCCGATGGCATAACGTGGTAATAAGTCGTGCGCCAAATATCGACTTCACATCCCTGTAACGCCAGCAGATCGTAATACTCCTCAGTGGTCAGCAACTTTTTGCGCACAGATTCTGCTTCCCCGTTCAGACTCTCCCAAGGGCCTTCAGCCGCCACTTTTCGCATCAGTGCATGAGAAGGCTGATTGAGATTGTCTGGCATTTGAATAGCCAGAACGCCATTATCCGCCAGCTGTGCCACCAAATGAGGCAGCAGGGTTTCATGATCCAACACCCACTGCAAAGCCGCATTAGCATAGATAACATCCTGCGCTTCATCAGGCTGCCAATGGCTGATATCTGATTGTACAAAGGTACACTGCGGTAATCGTTCTTGCGCTTTGTTGAGCATATTGAGCGAATTATCCACGCCGGTCACCTGCGCCGTTGGCCACGCCTGTGCTAAAAGCGCCGTGCTGTTACCGGGTCCACAGCCTAAATCGCTAACCTGCATGGCCTGAGGATGATTAATTCTGGCAAGCAGTTCACGCGCAGGACGGGTTCTTTCCGCCTCAAAGCGCAAATACAGTTCTGGATCCCAATCGCTCATGACCTTTTCCTTTAAGCAGAATCGTCTGTTGGATAGCCAAATTTATGGTTTGTCACGCGTCTAAGCAGGCTAACTATGTCACCTTTCTCTTTATTCAGAACATATCCCGTTCGCGGGTATCTCCCCTTGATGACTTTAGCTATAGTTTTGCATCCAAGCCAGCGAGAAAAATCAAAAAAACGCGCCCTTTCAAGGAGTCATAATGTCCATTAAAGATATGTTGTTAGCCCTGTGTGTTGTCGTTATCTGGGGCGTAAACTTTGTGGTCATCAAGGTCGGTTTGCACGGTATGCCACCTTTGCTCCTCGGCGCACTGCGTTTTATTCTGGTTGTGTTTCCGGCGATATTCTTTGTACCACGGCCAAAAATCCCACTGAAGGGGATCGTTATTTATGGACTCACCATCAGCTTCGCACAGTTCGCCTTTTTATTCTGTGCCATCAATCTAGGCATGCCGTCAGGTATTGCCTCCGTCGTATTGCAATCGCAGGTATTCTTTAGCGTTTTGCTGGGCGCATTAATTCTTGGTGAGAAAATCAAACGCAGTCAGGTCATCGGCATTCTTATGGCGGCGGTTGGCATGCTGGTACTCGCTAAAGGCGGCATGACGGGAAGCTTAACCGACATCCCTTTAATCGCCCTGCTCTTTACGCTCGCGGCAGGATTCTCATGGGCATGCGGTAACATTACCAACCGTTCCATCATGCAAAATGCGGGTAAAACCAGCATTATGTCATTGGTGGTGTGGAGCGCTTTGGTGCCTATTTTGCCTTTTTTGCTCTGTTCATGGTTGTTCGAAGGACAAGCTGCTATCGAAAACAGCGTGCTGAATATTGGCATTCCGACCGTTTTAGCTCTGTGCTATATCGCGTTTCTTTCCACTCATGTTGGCTATGGCCTATGGGGAAGCTTGCTGACCCGCTATGAAACGTGGCGCGTAACGCCGTTTGCTCTGCTGGTGCCGGTGGTTGGATTAACCAGTGGCGCACTCATTTTAGGCGAGCGCATTTCGACCCTACAGATTTATGGTTTGCTACTCATCATGCTGGGATTATTGGTGAATGTTTTTGGCGGGAAATTGATGGCTAAGCGAACACGTTGCCCAGCCATTGAGAAAGAGTAGTTAACGCTAAAGCCGTTCGATGGCGCGGGCAATATCAGCTGAGGTTTTCAGCGCACGGATTTCACTGAAAACCTCTGAAGCTTCGGCATATTCTTTACGCAAGTACCCCAGCCACTGCTTAATGCGAGCGACATGGTATAACCCGGTGTCGCCCTGCTTCTCAAGTCGCACATATTTTTTGAGCAGTAACATCACCTCAGGCCACGGCATTTTAGGCGCATTTTGTTTAATGACACGGCTCAAATTCGGTACGTTCAGCGCTCCACGGCCAATCATCACCGAATCGCAGCCGGTGGCCGCCATGCAATCTTGCGCGCTTTGCCAATCCCAAATTTCACCGTTCGCGATCACGGGAATACTCAGGCGCTGACGGATTTCGCCAATCGCTACCCAGTTAATTTTATCGGCTTTATACCCATCTTCTTTGGTACGTCCGTGCACGGTAATTTCGGTTGCACCCGCTTGCTGTACCGCATCGGCAATTTCAAACTGGCGTGCGCCCGAATCCCAGCCAAGACGCACCTTCACCGTGACCGGTAAATGTGATGGCACGGCTTCACGCATCGCTTTGGCGCCGAGATAAATCATCTCAGGATCTTTGAGTAACGTCGCACCACCGCCGCTACCGTTGACCATTTTCGAAGGACAACCACAGTTCAAATCCACGCCCCACGATCCAAGTTCAACGGCTCGCGCCGCATTTTCGCCCAACCACTGAGGATGTTGCCCCAGCAATTGCACGCGCACTGCGGTTCCTGAAGGCGTTAGGCTTTGATTAGCCAGTTCTGGGCAAAGACGGTAATACACTTTTTCAGGCAGCAGGCTGTCTACCACGCGCACAAATTCGGTGATGCAGAGATCGTAATCATTCACTTCGGTGAGCAGTTCGCGCACCAAAGAGTCGAGCACCCCTTCCATCGGCGCTAAAAGCACCCTTTTTACTGTCTGCATAAATCAGCCTGCATAATCATCGTTATTATTTGCGCCAAAATTTGAGGCGCAAATGGTACTGAGTTCAGCGCTCGCCCGCAACGGGAGAACAACGCGCCAGCACATTCAGCAATAATTCCACCCAGTTCTGGGCCATAGTTTCACTTTCCACGTTAGTAAAACCTAAGATCAGCCCGTGGGGCGGATTTTCTGTACCGTGATACCAAACGCTAAGCGCCTCCAATGCTAACCCCTGCACCCGCGCTTCCCTTTCAACCAAAGCATCATCGAAGCATTCGGGTAAACGTACCAGCAAGTGCATACCGCCAGCTTGAAGCTCGGTGGTTAGCCGATAACGCGTCTGTCGCTGTAACGCCTGTGCCAGCCAGAGGCGACGCTGAGCATACAAGCTGCGCATTTTCTTCAGATGACGATAAAACTGCCCCGAATAAATAAACTGCGCAGTGGTGGCCTGCATCAGCGTGGGGCACACGCAGGGGTATGTTCGCATAGTCTGGTGAAACTGAGGGAGTCGCGACTCCGGCACCACCACGTATGCAATGCGCAATCCGGGAAACAACACCTTGCTGAAGGTGCCAACGTACAGCACACGCTCCAGCTGATCTAAGCTTTTCAGCGCCGGTAGCGGATGCCCTTGATAATGAAATTCGCCATCATAGTCATCTTCAATAATCCAACTTTGCTGGCGCTGCGCCCACGCTAAAAGCTGCATGCGCCGTGGCAGGCTAAGCCCTAAGCCAAGCGGGCTTTGATGTGCTGGCGTCACCAACGCGGCGCGTGCCTGTGCATGATCGCGCACGCCTTTTTCCACGCACAATCCCTGCTCATCCACGGGGATGGACACGGTGTTAACGCCAAAATCTTGCAGCACATGCCATGGGAACGGAAAACAGGGTTCTTCTAACCAAACTTCATCGCCACGTTTAAGTAAGGCATTCGCAATCAGTGACAGCACCGAACGATATCCCGCCGCGATAAATATTTGATGCGCCGCACAGCGAATACCGCGTGAGATCTGCAAATACCCGGCTAACGCCTCTCGCAGCGCAAGAAAACCTTGAGGTGCCGGATGAGAGAGTTCTTCACGACGGGTCTGACGCGCACACTGACTTAATAAACGATTCCATTGCCCTAAAGGAAATGCATCCAAAGCAGGTGCACCGAGCTGAAACGGCAACAGCTGTGAAGAAGGCAAAGGTATTCCGGCATGACGAGGCGCTTCTAATACTGGTTTAGGCATCTCAGTGCTTTTCGCCATATTTAGCCGCCGAGAAACCCGCGTTCCACCCTGTTGGCTATTTTCAATATATCCTTCACCGCTCAGCAAACCATAGGCGGCCTCAACGGTTCCACGAGCAACGTTTAAATCGCTGGCTAAACCCCGAAGTGAAGGTAAGCGCTCACCGGGAGCAAGTACGCCATCGGCAATTGCCACCTTAATACGTTGGTAAATTTGGCGATAAATCGGCTCTTTGGCCGCAGGGTCAACGACGAGAAAAGAATGAAACGCCGCCATAATATGGCCTATAAAAATAGTAAAGATATGGCTCTATATACTAGGCCATATTGAGCGTAAAGTCGCTTTATCAAACCACGACAGCGCCGCGCCTTAGCGCTGTTCAAATGTATTTTGCGGAGAATAAATCATGTCACACCTGCGTCTCGCCTACGGCAAACTTTCCCCAGAAGCCTACAATGGTCTTATTCAAACCAGCATGGCATTAAGCAAAAGCTCATTAGGCCATCTGGTTGAACTTGTTTACCTGCGTATTTCCCAGATCAACGGCTGCGCATTTTGCTTGGACATGCACAGCACGGCGCTACGTAAAGCCGGTTACAGCCAACATAAAATGGATATCTTATCTGGCTGGCGTATGGCAGAAGCGTTCGATGCGCGTGAACGTGCAGCGTTAGACTGGGCCGAAGCCGTCACCCATATCTCATATTGTGGAACGTCAGATGAATTATTCGCGACGTTGAAAGAACACTTTAACGATACTGAAATTGCCGACTTAACTTTTGCCATTAGCCTTATGAATGCCTTCAATCGTATGGCAATCAGCATGCGTCAGTAAGACCTAGCTACGCGGAGGAAAGTGGGTTAATACAAAGTCGACCCACACTCTGACTCTTGGCGGTATATCCGCCGAGGGATACCAGATATGCATAGAGCGTGCTTGCGGCCAAAACGGCTCCAGAATCGGTATTAAACGCCCACTGCGAAAGTGTTCCTCCAGATACCAATCCGCCAAACATACAATGCCCATATGACTCAGCGCCGCATCAACCAAACTATCTGGCGATGTGGCAATAAATGACGCCTGCTGCTCATTCACGCTACCTTCATCATCCCACCACGCCATCAGCTTTCCGCTACCGGAATTTCGATGTATTAGGCGGTGATGCGAGAGAAGATCGTCTATCGTTTGCGGCGTACCAAAACGCGCTAAGTATTCAGGAGACGCCGCCATTTTGCTGTAAGCCACACACATTTCGCGCCCCACTAGTCGACTATCGGTAGCGGTACGTTGGCCAATCGCCACATCAATATTCTCACCGATGAGATTAACCAAACGCGGCTCCATCTCAAGATCGATGGTGACCTTAGGAAAGCGTTGGCAGAACATAGGGAGCAACGGCATTAATCGATGACGACCAAAACCAGGAATAACGCTTACGCGAACCAACCCTGAGGGCTCTTCACTCAGCTGTCGCTCGTCCAAGGCCTGATTTAATGCCTGCCATAATGGCGTTATCCGACGGCGAAAATCAGCCCCCTCTTCCGTCAGCATGACAAAATGCGTATTGCGCGCAAATAAGCGGATATTTAAGCGCATTTCTAATGCCCGCACATTCTTACTCACCGCCGCTGCGCTAATACCCAACTGACGAGCCGCAGCAGAAAAGCTTTGTGCCTCTGCCGAGGCCAAAAATGCGGGGATCAATCGATATACGTCTACAGGCAATGCCATGCTTTTAACCTTAGGTTGAAACAGATTTACTGTTTTACAGGCTACACCAGCGCGCGCAGAAATGAAAAAATACCCGCATCGCTAACGTTATCACTCTCCCTATCATTGAAATCACAAGAGAAAACCTATGAAAAAAGTGCTGGTATTAGCCGCGCATCGCTTTCCCGATCAGTCACGCATCAGCCATGCGGCGATTGAAGCATTGAAAACGCAGAAAAACGTCACCGTGAATGAGCTTATGCGCCACTATCCCGATTACAACATCGACGTAGAACGCGAACAGAAACTGCTCACCGAGCACGATATTGTGGTGATGCTCTTCCCCTTCTATTGGTATAGCTCTCCGGCAATTTTAAAAGAGTGGCAAGATGCCGTATTAACCTATGGTTTTGCCTATGGCAGCCAAGGCAAAGCCTTACATGGCAAATCGCTGATGATCGCGACCTCAACAGGAGGTAATGCGCAGGCGTATACCGCCGAGGGATACAACCGCTATCCTGTTGAAAGCCTCTTATTGCCGTTTAACAATATGAGTCATTTGGTTGGTATGCATTGGTTAGACCCGTATTTAATTCAGGGCGCCAACGATATTACGGATCAATTAATTGATACTGGTGTGAATGGATTACTGAGCCGAATCCATGAATTGCAAAAAGCTGACTGATTGTTGAAACTGTCATCCTCTCTGCTAGAGGATGACAGACCAAACTTAGCTTATTCGAAATAAGCGGTTTTAAGAGGGTTTCTTCTCTTCCCATTTTCCCCAAGGATTTGTCTCAGGGGCTTTGGCTTCTTGGGTGACAGCAGGCGTGTCTGCCAGTGAATCAATATACAGCTCTTCCACTTTTTGCCGAGCCCACGGGGTGCGGCGCAAAAATTTCAAACTCGATTTAATGCTAGGATCGCTTTTGAAGCAGTTGATGCTAATAATCTTCGCCAACTCAGCCCAGCCATAACGCTCCACCAGTGATGTCAGCAAAGCTTCCAGCGTGATGCCATGCAAAGGGTCTTTAGAAGTTTGGGCGTTCATGGAAATTCCTGTCGGCAATGGACTCAATACGAGTTTAAAAAATTTTCGCACACCATACTGACTGCGGCCTGAGAGTGCAAGCCGCAGGCGTGCTGGAACCACCAGCACTTTCTTGGGTATCAAGACATCGCAATAAACTGATCGCGCAACGCCTGAATATCGTCCCTCAGGCTGGCGGCCTCTTCAAATTCAAGGTTTTGAGCATGTTTATACATCTGCGCTTCCAGATCGCGAATTTTCTGCTCGATCTGTTTTGGCGACAACGCTTGATAAGCCGCAGAAGACTCAGCCGCTTTGCTGCTTCGCCCATGCTTACCTTTACCACGTGAAGAAGCTTCACCCAGTTGGAGGATATCGGAAACTTTCTTATTCAGCGCCTGCGGCGTGATGCCATGCTCAAGGTTATACGCTTCCTGTTTTGCACGACGACGTTCAGTTTCACCAATCGCTTTCTCCATAGAGTTGGTGATACGGTCGCCATACAAAATCGCTTTACCATTCAGGTTACGTGCCGCACGGCCAATGGTCTGAATCAGCGAACGTTCTGAACGCAGGAAGCCTTCTTTATCTGCATCTAAAATCGCGACCAGAGAAACCTCTGGCATATCGAGCCCTTCACGAAGAAGGTTGATACCAACCAGAACATCAAATTCACCGAGGCGAAGATCTCGAATGATCTCTACACGTTCGACGGTATCGATATCAGAATGCAGATAGCGAACCCGTACACCATGTTCGTCGAGATATTCGGTTAAGTCCTCTGCCATTCGCTTGGTCAACGTAGTGACCAGCACACGTTCATTAATAGCCTCGCGAATACGAATTTCAGAGAGCAAATCGTCAACCTGCGTGGCAACAGGACGCACCTCAATCAATGGGTCAAGCAAACCGGTCGGACGCACAACCTGATCGACAATATCGCTACCCGATTTTTCAAGCTCATAATTACCCGGCGTTGCAGACACATAAATGGTTTGCGGTGCCAAAGCCTCAAACTCTTCAAAACGCATAGGGCGGTTATCAAGTGCCGAAGGCAGGCGGAATCCATACTCCACCAGCGTCTCTTTACGCGCTCGGTCGCCGCGGTACATGCCGCCAATTTGAGGAATGGTGACGTGAGATTCATCTATCACCAGTAGCCCATCCGCAGGAAGATAATCAAACAACGTAGGCGGCGCTTCACCTGGCTTGCGCCCAGAGAGATAGCGCGAGTAGTTTTCAATGCCCGAGCAATAGCCTAGCTCGTTCATCATTTCTAGATCGAACTGGGTACGCTGCGTTAACCGTTGCTCTTCCAGCAGCTTGTTGTTGGCCAGCAACACCTTGCGTCGCTCCGCCAAATCAACCTTAATATCTTCCATCGCCTGCAAGATGCGTTCACGCGGCGTGACATAGTGCGTTTTTGGGTACACGGTGAAACGCTGAACTTCTTGGATCAGTTGACCCGTTAAGGGGTCGAACAGCGATAGACGTTCCACTTCTTCATCAAACAGCTCAACGCGTAATGCCTCATCCTCGGATTCGGCGGGGAAAATATCTATCACTTCACCGCGAACGCGGAAGGTACCACGCTGAAACGCCTGATCGTTGCGCGCATATTGCAGTTCGG
>Ga0308165_1005031_pt1 | contig 12567 bp, 10 predicted proteins | sample PhyWR2_FD_201032 | JGI IMG/M metagenome (GOLD analysis project Ga0308165, IMG submission 201032) | Phyllosphere microbial communities from UC Gill Tract Community Farm, Albany, California, United States - DLSLW.R2 | ecosystem: Host-associated > Plants > Phyllosphere > Unclassified | place: USA...
ATGGCCACCTGGATATCTTCCTTGGCCACGCCAGGCACTTCCGCGTGCACGGTGTAGGCGGCTTCGTTTTCCTTCACGTCGATCTTGATCTGCGAGGGCGAAGGCAGCGGATCGCCATGCAGCGGGCGTATGTAGAAACCCGGATTCACATCCTTGAAGAACTCGTCCAGCAGACCACCGCGACCTATCAATGCGTTCATGACATTCCTCCTTCAGACACCACGCCATGGGGCCGGCGTGCAGGGCCTGGCCGCCTGCAGCGCAGTGCTGCGCGGCCTGCTGTTAAATTGTGGTCCTGCGCGCCCTTTTTTCAAGGATCAGCGCAGGGCCTGCACGCCGATCCCGGCCATGACTGGCACGACCTGGCCCGTAGCGCCCACATCCTTTGACGCCTTTATCCATGTTTGCCCTGCTGCGCACTTTTTCCCTGCAGGAATTGCTGCACCACCCCTGGCGCACGGCCAGCGCGCTGCTGGCGGTGGTGCTGGGCGTGGCACTGGGGTTTGCGGTGCATGTGATCAATGCTTCGGCGCTTGACGAGTTCTCGCGCGCCGTGCGCAGCGTGCAGGGCCAGCCCGACCTGGAACTGCGCGCCATGCAGGGCGCCCTGCCCGAACAGCTCTATGGGCTGGTGGCGCGCTCGCCGCAGGTCGCGCAGGCCGCGCCCTGGCTCGAGGCCTCGGTGCAGGCCGGGCGCAGCCCCGATGACGCCAGGCCCGTGACGCTGCGCCTGCTGGGCGGCGACGCGCTGCAGTTCGGCGCGCTGGCACCGGCCCTGGTGCCGCGCCTGTTCCCGGGCCGCGACCGGCTCGAGCTGTTTGCCCCCGACACCGTCTTCCTCAATGCCGCGGCGCTGCAGGCGCTGGGCCTGAACGATGCCCAGGCCGCGGGCGCGCAGTTGTGGTGGCGCCTGCCCGCAGCCGCTTCCGGCATTGCGCCCGCCCAGGCCCCCATCGCCTTGCGCATCGCGGGCACGGTGGCGGCCAGCGGGCCGCCGCTGGCGCTGATGGACATAGGCGCGGCGCAGGACCTGCTGCAGCGCTGGGGCGACATCAGCCGCATTGACCTGCTGCTCGCGCCCGGCGCCGACGCCGATCGCCTGCTCGCCCAGTGGCGCGCCGCGCCGCACTGGCCCGCCGGCGTGCTGGTCAGCGTGCCGGGCAGCGAGCAGCAGCGCGTGGCGCAGATGTCGCGCGCCTACCGCGTCAATCTCACGGTGCTGGCGCTGGTCGCGCTGTTCACCGGTGCCTTCCTGGTGTTTTCCGTGCTGTCGCTGAGCGTGGCGCGGCGCGCACCCCAGTTTGCCTTGCTCGCGGTGCTGGGGCTGACGGCGCGCCAGCGCCTGGCGCTGGTGCTAGCCGAGTCGGCCGTGCTCGGGCTGCTGGGCAGCGCGGGCGGCATTGCGCTGGGCCTGGGTCTGGCCGCCCTGGCGCTGCGACTGCTGGGTGGCGATCTGGGCGGCGGCTATTTCGCCGATGTGCAGCCCGCGCTGCAATGGAGCGGCGCGGGCGCGCTGGTCTTTGCCGGCCTGGGCCTGGCATCGACGCTGGCCGGAGGCTGGTGGCCGGCGCGCACCGCGCAATCGCTGCCCGCGGCGGCAACGCTCAAGGGCCTGGGCGCGCTGCAGATTCCCGCCAGCGGCGCGCGCCTGCCCCTGCTGCTGCTGGCGGCAAGCGCGGCCCTGGCCTGGCTGCCGCCAATTGCCGGCATTGCGCTGGCCGCCTATGCCTCGGTGGGCCTGCTGCTGCTGGGCGGCATGGCCGCGCTGCCCTGGCTGCTGGGCCGGCTGCTGCAGCGCCTGCCGGAGTTTGCGCGCCGCCGCCCGCTGTGGCTGCTGGCCTTCGAGCGCGCGCGCCGCATGCGCGCTGGCGCCAGCGTGGCCGTGGGCGGCGTGGTGGCAAGCCTGAGCCTGGCGGTGGCGCTCACCGTCATGGTCAGCAGCTTTCGCGGCTCCATGGCCGAATGGCTGGACACCGCGCTGCCCGCGCCGGCCTATGTGCGCGCCGGCGGCGCCAGCGCCCAGGGCGATGCGGGGCTGCGCGACGCCCGGCTCGCTGCAGCCGTGCGCGCCCTGCCCGGCGTGGCGCGCGCCCAGGCCCAGCGCAATGCCAGCCTGGCGCTGGCCAGCGACCAGCCCGCCATGGCGCTGCTGGTGCGCCCGCTGCAAGGCGCGCAGGCGCAGGCCCTGCCCTGGCTGCGGCCGCCGCTGGCCGTGCCGCCGGGTCTGGTCGGGGTGCATGTCAGCGAAGCCGCAGCCCAGCTATACGGACTGCAGCCCGGCCAGCGCTGGAGCGCGCTGCAACCGGCTTTTGCCCAGGCCGGCGCGGCCGCACCCGAGTTCTTCATTGCCGGCATCTGGCGCGACTATGTGCGCCAGTTCGGCGCCGTCGCCATGGACAGCGCCGATTACCAGCGCCTGACGGGCGACACGCGGGTCTCGGAGATCGCGCTGTGGCCGCAAGCGGGGACCGACCTGGCGGCGCTGCAGGCGCGCATCCAGGCGCTCGCGGCCGCGTACGGCCCGCTGGAATGGGTCAGCAGCCAGGGACTGCGCGAACGCTCGATGCGCATTTTCGACCGCAGCTTTGCCGTGACCTACTGGCTGCAGGCCGTGGCCATAGGCATAGGGCTGTTCGGCATTGCCGCCAGCTTCAGCGCCCAGGTGCTGGCAAGGCGCAAGGAGTTCGGCTTGCTGTCCCACTTGGGCCTCACGCGCCGGCAGATCCTGGGCGTGGTTGCCGGCGAGGGCGCGGTCTGGAGCGCGCTGGGCGCCATCGCGGGCACGCTGCTGGGCCTGGGCGTGGCGCTGATCCTGGTGCATGTGGTCAATCCGCAAAGCTTTCACTGGACCATGGAGCTGCGCCTGCCCTGGCTGCGCCTGGCGCTGCTGGGGCTGGCCGTGACGGCCGCGGGCACGCTGGCCGCCTGGCTTGCGGGCCGGGCCGCGGCCGGGCGCGACGCGGTACTGGCCGTCAAGGAAGACTGGTAGCGGCGCGGATTCACGCCAGTGTCACGAACGCCCGCTACAACGCAGGCTTCGATACTGCATCCGCTCCTACCCGCCATGGCTTCTTCCCTGCGCTCGCTTCCTGCCCACACCCGTCTGTTCGCGCTGAGCGTTCTTGCCGCGGCCCTGCTGTCTGCCTGCGGCGGCAGTGACGCCACACCTGAAGTCGTGGTCCCGCCGCCGCCCGCCGCCGAGGCCACGCCGCTGACCGTGGAGCTGGAAAAAATAGGCAGTTACGCAACCGGCGAATTCGTCAAGAGCGCCGCTGAAATCACCGCCTACGACGCCGCCAGCAAGCGCAGCTTCGTGGTCAACGCGCTGGCCGGCGCGGTCGACGTGCTGGACCTGAGCAACCCGGCCAAGCCCGTCAAGGTGGGCCGCATCGAAGGCAAGGCCGTGCTGGCCGGCGCGGAAATCAACAGCGTGGCGGTGCGCAATGGCGTGGTTGCCGTGGCCATGCAGGCTCCGCTGAAGACCGACAACGGGCGCATGGCGCTGTACGAGGCCGGCTCGCTGGCCTTGATCAGCCAGATCGAGATCGGCGCCCAGCCCGACATGGTGACGTTCTCGCCCGACGGCCGCTATGTGCTGGTGGCCAACGAAGGCGAGCCCAGCGACGACTACCAGATCGACCCCGAAGGCTCGGTCAGCGTGATCGATGTCAGCGATAGCAAGAAGCCCGTGGCGCGCACCGCCGGCTTCACCCAGTTCAATGGCCAGGAAGCCGCGCTGCGCGCGCGCGGGGTGCGCATCTTCGGCCCCAGGGCCACGGCGGCCAAGGACTTCGAGCCCGAATACATTGCCGTCTCGGCCGACAGCCGCACGGCCTGGGTCACGCTGCAGGAGAACAACGCGCTGGCGCGCATCGACCTGCCCTCGGCCACGGTCACTTCGGTGACCGCGCTGGGCTACAAGGACAACAGCCTGGCCGCCAATGCCCTGGACATCCAGGACGAGGACGGCAAGATCAACATCACGACCTGGGCCGGCCTGCGCAGCCTCTACCTGCCCGACAGCATCGCGGCCTATGACGCGGGCGGCAAGACCTATCTCGTCACGGCCAACGAGGGCGATGCGCGCGCCTGCGGCGAAGACAATCCGGCCTACCTGAACGGCGACACCGGCAAGGGCTTCATGGAGGAATTGCGCGTCAAGCACCTGACCAATGCCAAGGGCTGGAGCGGCCGCAAGGGCGACGACCTGCCGGCCCACCTGGGCGCGCTGGGCGCGGGCGGACTGCTCAACCCCGCCACCTTTGCCTACTGCGGCGCCACGGCCGGTGCACCCGGCAAGTGCCGCGACGACGATATGCTGGGACGCCTCAAGGTCACCTGGACCCAGGGCTACCAGCGCAACGCCGACGGCTCGCCCGTGATGTACACCGCCGCGGGCGTGGCCAGCCCCGCGGGCGACCGCCTGATGTACGACCAGCTGTATGCCTTTGGCGGCCGCTCGTTCTCGATCTGGGACGAGAACGGCGCCCTGGTCTGGGATTCGGGTGCGGCGATCGAGAAGTTCCTCGCCAGCGACGCGTGCAAGCTCGGCAGCGCGCGCAGCATCCCCTGCAAGACCTACTTCAACTCCGGCCACGACGCCCCGGCCAAGGCCGACGCGCGCAGCAGCGCCAAGGGCCCCGAGCCCGAAGGCCTGGCCGTGGGCAAGGTGGGCGGCAAGACCTTGGCCTTTGTCGGCCTGGAACGCATGGGCGGCGTGCTGGTCTATGACATCACCAACCCCAGGGCGCCGGTGCAGATGGACTACCTCAACACCCGCGAAGCTTGGGACCTGGACCCCGCGAAGAACCTCGACAAGGTTGGCGACCTGGGACCCGAAGGCCTGCATTTCGTTCCTGCGGCCTCGTCGCCCAACGGCAAGCCGCTGCTGATTGTCGGCAACGAAGTCAGCGGCACCACGGCAATCTTCCAGCTGAAGATGACCTACTGATCGCCGGCATGGACTGCGGGCTTGCGCTACATTGGCAGACGCCATGTCTGCCCCCAGCCCACCGTTTCTCGACGCGCGCCGCCGCTGGCTGAGCCAGGCCGCGGCCGGCGTCGGTGCGCTGACATTGCCAGCCACCGGCAGCGCCTTGCCAGCGCGCACGCTGGTGTTCCCGCGCGACTTCGGCAGCCACCCCGATCTAGGCACCGAGTGGTGGTATGTCACCGGCCAGGTGCAGGCCCGGGGCCGGCTGCTGGGTTTCCAGCTGACGTTCTTCCGTTCGCGCGTGCCCTCCACGCAGAAGCTGCGCTCGGCCTTTGCCGCGCGCCAGCTGGTGTTCGCGCACGCGGCGCTGACCGATGTCGCCGGCCAGCGCCAGCTGCATGCGCAGCGCAGCGCGCGCGAAGGCATGGGCCTGGCCCATGCCGGCGCTGGCGATACCGATGTTCAACTGGGCAGCTGGTTTCTGCGCCGCACACCGGCGCCCTCCGGCAGCGCACGGCAGGCCAGCCGCTATGCCGCGCATATCGCAGGCGAAGGCTTCGATCTCGAGCTGCAGCTGGCCACCACCCAGCCCGTGCTGCTGCAGGGCCAGGCCGGTCTGTCGCGCAAGGGCCCCGATGCGTCCCAGGCCAGCTACTACTACAGCCAGCCGCAACTGAGCGTGACCGGCCAGATCACCATCGACGGCCAGCGGCTGGCCATCGACAGCAGCGCCGCCAACCGCGCCTGGCTGGACCATGAAGTCAGCGACGCCCTGATGCCCCCCCAGGCCCAGGGCTGGGACTGGATAGGCATGAATCTCGACGATGGCAGCGCGCTCACGGCCTTTCGCCTGCGCCGTGCCGATGGCACGGCCCTGTGGGCCGGAGGTTCCTGGCGCAAGCCCGGGCAGGCCGCGCGCATCTTCACGGCCACGGAAGTGGTGTTCACGCCAAAGCGCTGGTGGACCAGCCCGGCCAGCGGCGCGCGCTATCCCGTGGCCTGGCATGTCGCCACCCCCGCAGGCAGCTGGCATGTCGACGCCTTGCTTGACGCCCAGGAACTCGACAGCCGGGCATCGACCGGCACGATCTACTGGGAAGGCCTCAGCGATCTGCGCGAGGCCGACAGCGGAAAGCTGCGCGGGCGCGGCTATCTGGAAATGACGGGGTATGCGCAGCGGCTGAAGCTCTAGAGACAGCCCTTCGATCCTTTGACAAGCGCAGGATCAGGCCGAACGGCTTTTGCACAGCCCTGGCATCCACAACTGGCGCGGCGCAGCATAGAGGCAGCGAGCAAGGGCCGCCCCGCACCGAGGCTGCCGTCCCTGGCCGGGCGCCCCCTCCACCGAAGCTTGAGAGGGGGAAGACGGGGCCCGCCTAGGGCGAAGCGGCTCAGGGGGTGCGCTTATTTAGCCAGGCATTGAGCTCGCCCATGATGCCGCGGCGGAACGCCAGCACACAGACCACAAAGATCAAGCCGGTGACGATGGTCACCGATTCACCCAGCGTGTTGAACCATTCGAAGCCGGTGATGCGGCCCAGGAAGGTACCGAGTTCGCCTATCTTGTTCTCGATCAGCACCACCACCGCCGAGCCGACAATGGGCCCCGACAGCGTGCCCAGCCCGCCCATCAGCGTCATCAGCACCACATGGCCCGACGTGGTCCAGTGCGCGTCCGACAGCGTGGCAAAACCCAGCACCACGGTCTTGAGCGAGCCCGCCAGACCCGTGAGCGCTGCCGACAGCACAAAGGCCAGCAGCTTGAAGCGCGTCGTGTCATAGCCCAGCGAAATGGCGCGCGGCTCGTTTTCCTTGATGGCCTTGAGCACCTGGCCAAACGGCGAATGCACGGTGCGCACGATCAGCAGGAAAGCCGCGACCACGATCACCAGCACCACGTAGTACATGGTCAGGTCATTGGCCAGATCGATCAGGCCGAACAGCTTGCCGCGCGGCACGCCCTGCAGGCCGTCCTCGCCGCCGGTGTAGGGCACCTGCAGGCAGACGAAAAACACCATCTGCGCCAGCGCCAGCGTGATCATGGAGAAATAAATGCCCTGGCGTCGGATCGCCAGCCAGCCAAACAGCAGGCCCAGCAAGGCGCCGCCCAGCGTGCCGGCCAGCATGCCCAGTTCGGGCGACAGGCCCCAGAACTTCATGCTGTAGCCGGTGATATAGGCGGCCGTGCCCAGAAAGGCGGCGTGGCCGAAGGACAGCAGACCGGTATAGCCCAGCAGCAGATTGAACGCCGCGGCAAACAGTGCGAAGCACATCAGCTTCATCACGAATACCGGGTAGGCGCCGGCAAACGGCGCGACGATCAGGGCCAGCAGCAGCAGGCCGTAGCCTATTTTTGCGAGAAGCTTGGTGTTCATGTTGGCGGCCCCTTATTTTTCTTTACCGAACAGGCCGGCGGGGCGAATCAGAAGAACAATGACCATGATGACGAACACCACGGTCGAGGAAGCCTGAGGGTAGAAGACCTTGGTCAGGCCTTCGATCACGCCCAGACCCAGGCCGGTGAGGATGGCGCCCATGATGGAGCCCATGCCGCCAATCACCACCACGGCAAACACCACGATGATCAGGTTCTGCCCCATCAGCGGCGTGACCTGGTAGACCGGCGCCGCGAGCACGCCCGCAAAGGCGGCCAGGCCTGCGCCAAACGCATAGGTCAGCGTGATCATCACCGGCACGTTGACACCGAAAGCTTCGACCAGGCGCGGGTTCTCGGTGCCGGCGCGCAGATAGGCGCCCAGGCGCGTCTTCTCGATCACGAACCAGGTGGCAAGACACACGGTCACCGAAGCCAGCACCACCCAGGCGCGGTAGTTGGGCAGCATCATGAAGCCCAGATCGGTCGCGCCTTCGAGCAGCTCGGGCGTGTCATAGCCCAGGCCCGACACGCCGTAGACCGAGCGGAACACGCCTTCGATCAGCAGCGACAGGCCCAGCGTCAGCAGCAGGCCATAGAGATGATCGAGGCGGTAGATCCAGCGCAGCAAAAACCGCTCTATCAACACCCCCAGCAAACCCACCAGCAGCGGCGACACCAGCAGCATCACCCAGTAGTTGATGCCGAAGTAGTTCATCGCCATCCAGGTGCTCACGGCCCCCAGCATGAACAAGGCCCCATGTGCAAAATTGATCACGTTGAGCAGGCCGAAGATCACGGCCAGGCCCAGACTCAAGATCGCATAGAACGAGCCGTTGACCAGCCCCAGAAGAAGCTGGCTCATCAGGCCCGGCAAAGAAACACCTAGAATTTCCATGGGGTATACGCGAAAGGGTGAAGGGAATGCGTCAGGCCAGGTGCTTGGCGGTTACTTCCAGGCCGCGCACTTGGTTTCGGCCTTGGTCGTGAAGACCTGGTTGCCGGGCAGTGTCGACAGCACCTTCAGGTAGTCCCAGGGCTTCTTCGACTCGGCGGGCGACTTGACTTCGACCAGGTACATGTCATGCGCGTAGGTGCCGTCGGCACGGATGCTGCCCTTGGCGTAGAAGTCCGACAGCGGCGTGCTCTTGAGGTAGGCCATGACCTTGTCGGCGTCGGTGGTCTTGACCGCCTGCACCGCCTTGAGGTACTGCGTCACGGCCGAGTAGTCGGCGGCCTGCACGTCGGTGGGCATGCGCTTGGTCTTGGCAAAGAACTTGTTGGCAAAGGCGCGCGATGCATCGTTCAAGTCCCAGTACCAGCTGGTGGTGTGCAGCAGGCCTTCGGTGTTCTTCAGGCCCAGGCTGTGGATGTCGGTCAGGAACACCAGCAGGCCCGCGGTCTTCATCGTCTTGTTGATGCCGAATTCCTTGGCCGCCTTGATGGCGTTGATGGTGTCGCCGCCGGCATTTGCCAGGCCCAGGATTTGCGCCTTGGAAGCCTGTGCCTGCAGCAGGAACGAGGAGAAGTCCGAAGCGTTGAGCGGGTGCTTGACACCGCCGAGCACCTTGCCGCCCTTGGCCTTGATCACGGCCGTGGTGTCGGTTTCCAGCGCCTGGCCAAACGCATAGTCGGCCGTCAGGAAGAACCAGTCCTTGCCGCCGCGGTCGACCACCGCGCCGCCCGTGCCCTTGGCCAGCGCCACGGTGTCATAGGCATAGTGCACGGTGTAGGGGTTGCACTGCTCGTTGGTCAGTGCCGACGAGCCCGCGCCGTTGTTGAAGTGCACCCGCTTTTTTTCGTTGGCAACCTGCGACACCGCCAGCGCCGTGCCCGAGTTCGTGCCGCTGAACACCATGGTCACGCCCTGCGTATCAATCCATTCGCGCGCCTTGCTGGCCGCGATGTCGGCCTTGTTCTGGTGGTCGGCGGAGAGCAGCTCGATCGGCTGGCCCAGCACCTTGCCGCCGAAGTCATCGATGGCCATCTGCATGGCCAGCGCGCCGTTCTTGCCCTCGACGTCGGCATACAGACCGGACATGTCGGTGACAAAACCAATTTTCACTTTTTCCTGGGCCTGGGCCAACGGGGTCACCAGACCTGCAGCAGCCAGTACGCAAGCCAGCGTGGTCAACGAAGTCTTCATGGGGATATCTCCTGGAGGGATAAAGGCTAGAACGGAAAAAAACGGGACCGCGCACGGCGCGGACACCGACAAAACACCGGGCTATACGCCCAGCAATTCATTGAGCACCGGCATCTTGGCCTGGAGCTCGGCAGCGCCGAAACGCTCGACGATGCGGCCATGCTCCATGACGTAGAAACGGTCGGCCAGCGGCGCGGCGAAATGGAAGTTCTGCTCGACCATGACCACCGTGTAGCCCTTCTGGCGCAGCGCGGTGATCATGCGTGCCAGCGCCTGCACGATCACCGGCGCCAGGCCTTCGGAAATTTCATCGAGCAGCAGCAACCGCGCGCCGGTGCGCAGGATGCGCGCCACGGCCAGCATCTGCTGCTCGCCGCCCGACAGACGCGTTCCCTGGCTGTGGCGGCGCTCGGCGAGATTGGGGAACATGGCATAGATCTCCTCGACCGACATGCCCTTCTCGCCGGTATTCAGCACGGGGGGCAGCAGCAGGTTTTCCTCGCAGGTCAGGCTGGCGAAGATGCCGCGCTCCTCGGGGCAGTAACCCAGGCCCAGGTGGGCAATGCGGTGCGTGGGCATGTGTATGGTCTCCACGCCATTGACCTGAACCGAGCCCTTGCGCGATCCCGTCAGCCCCATGACTGCGCGCAGCGTCGAGGTGCGACCCGCGCCGTTGCGCCCCAGCAGCGTCACCACTTCGCCGGGCTGCACCGTCATGTCCACGCCGTGCAGCACATGCGACTCGCCGTACCAGGCCTGCAGGCCCTTGATTTCCAGCGCGGGCTGGCCCGCAGTTGTGTTGCTCACAGCCATTTCAATGGGCTCCTTGAAGTTGGCCGTCGGTCGTGCCCATATAGGCTTCCATCACTTTCGGGTTGCTTGAAACTTCGGCATACGGGCCTTCGGCCAGCACCGCGCCGCGCTGCAGCACCGTGATGCAGTCGGCAATGCTGGAGACGACCTTCATGTTGTGCTCGACCATCAGAATGGTGCGGCCGGCCGAGACCTTCTTGATCAGCTGGGTCACGCGGTCCACGTCCTCGTGGCCCATGCCCTGGGTGGGCTCGTCAAGCAGCATCAATTCGGGGTCCATGGCCAGCGTGGTGGCGATTTCCAGCGCCCGCTTGCGGCCATAGGGCAGGTTCACCGTGAGTTCGTCGGCCAGGTGTTCGAGATTGACTTCGGCCAGCAGCGCCATCGCCCGGTCGTTGAGCTGGTCCAGCGTCTTCTCGCTGCGCCAGAAATGAAAGGCCGTTCCCAGTTGCCGCTGCAGACCCACGCGCACGTTCTCCAGCAGCGTGAGGTGCGAGAACACCGCTGAAATCTGGAACGAGCGAATCACTCCCAGGCGCGCGATCTGCGACGGCTGGGCGCGCGTGATGTCTGCGCCGTTGAAGCGTATGCTGCCGGACGTGGGTTCCAGGAACTTGGTCAGCAGGTTGAAGCAGGTGGTTTTACCCGCGCCATTCGGTCCGATCAACGCATGGATGGCGCCGCGGCGGACCGAAAGGTTCACATCGCTGACCGCGGTGAACCCCTTGAACTCTTTGGTCAGGTGGCTGGTCTCAAGAATGACGTCGCTCATGTGCGCTCTGGCCGCTCCGGTGATGCTGCAAAGCCGTCCCGGGCAGGCCGTGCGGCGCTACCTGGGGGGATATGCATCGCATGGTATGCCGCAGCCTCCCGGCGAACACTGGGGCAAATACGCCCGTACAAACGCTTAAGCCTGTTGCAGCGCCGCAAAACTGCCTGGCGCCCGCATGGAAAATCCTGGCCTGCAAGCGAAGTGCCCGCCAACATCGGGCCGGCATTGCCGATGGAAAAATGTTGCCGGGATTGTCTGGAAGCAACATTTGCACCCCTGCAAAGCAGGAAAACAGACGCTGAGGCGACAATTGGGCCGCCTTGCCGGCGGGAAATGCGCGCTACTGCAAGGTTTCCTTGGCGCCGTTGGAAAGCACCAACGGCAGCACGCCTATGCCCTCCTCGATCAGCGCCACGGCGTCCTCGACGCTGGCCTGCCCGCGGATCGCGCGCTGCTCGATTTCACCATGGTGCATGCGGCGCGCCTCATCGGCAAAGCGCGCACCTACATCCTCGGTCTTGGCAATGAGTTCGCGCGACATGCGCAGCCAGGCCGCCTGCATGGCCTGGCGCGAGGCTGCAGGGGCTGCAGCGGCTGCAGGGGGAGTGGAAGACGAGGGGGCGGGCGCGGAGCGCGCAGACGGCGCCGCAGCGCCCAGATTCAGGCGTGGCGCGCTCAGGCGCTTGTCGATATGGGAGTCGCCACACAGAGGGCACTGCACCAGCGCGCGCGCCTTCTGCGACTGGAAATCGTCTTCCGACGCAAACCAGCCTTCGAAGACATGGCCGTGCTGACAACCGAGATCAAGGACCTTCATGGCGAATTACCGGACCGGTCCAGACGCCTAACGACGTCTTTTGACCAGATAGCGGTATACAAAGCCGGGGAAGCCCAGCGTGAGAAACAGTGTAGCGGTGATCGCGTAGAACTCCCAGCCCTGGGGTGCGATCTGGCCGACACGGCGCTCGAGCAGCAGCGCCAGGCCACCAACGAGGAAATACAGCAGCAGCATCTCGAGCAAGCGCATGGGCAGCGGCTTGCCCGCGGCCGCGACCGGTCCGACGATGAACCAGCGGTGATTGATAAATGGCAAATTGGCGGCCACCAGGGCCGCCAATATCACCAGCCAGATCGAGGCCGTCTGTGTCACGGAAAAACTTTCTCAATAAGTGTGGCGCTGCACATGAAACTGGCGCGCCCCAACTCAGGGACACCGAGCAAGGGCCGCCCCGCAGCGAGGCTGCCGTCCCCCGTAAGCTAAGGTTGAGAGGGGGAAGCGCGGGGTGGCCCGGCCACGTAAGTCGCTCAGGGGGTGCTTCTTATGACGCCAGGGCTCGCACGATGGCGTCCGCGCACAGCGACATCAGTCCGCCGGGCATCACGCCCAGCAGCAGCACCAGCGCGCCGTTGATCGACAGCACGACGCGCACGTCGAGCGGCGCCGACACGCTGGTCGCGGTGATGGGTTCATCGAAGTACATGACCTTGACGACGCGCAGGTAGTAGAACGCACCGATCAGCGACATCAC
>Ga0308165_1005032_pt1 | contig 12563 bp, 9 predicted proteins | sample PhyWR2_FD_201032 | JGI IMG/M metagenome (GOLD analysis project Ga0308165, IMG submission 201032) | Phyllosphere microbial communities from UC Gill Tract Community Farm, Albany, California, United States - DLSLW.R2 | ecosystem: Host-associated > Plants > Phyllosphere > Unclassified | place: USA...
CAGGCGGTAAAGCACCGTCGTTCGCCAAAACGGCAACGACGCTGAAAGACGCCAACAGCATTGACGAGCTGAAAAAATGCGACATCATTATTACCGCGCAAGGCGGCGACTACACCACCGAGATCTTTCCCAAGCTGCGCGCAGCCGGCTGGAACGGTTTCTGGATCGATGCGGCGTCGACCCTGCGCATGAAGGACGACGCCGTGATCGTGCTCGATCCGGTCAATGACAACGTCATCCGCGATGCGCTGGCCAAGGGCGTCAAAAATTACATCGGCGGCAATTGCACCAACTCCATCCTTTTGATGGGCGTGGGCGGCTTGTTCAAGGAAGGTCTGGTCGAGTGGGTCAGTTCCATGACCTATCAAGCGGCTTCCGGCGGCGGCGCCAACCACATGCGCGAGCTGTTGAAGGGCATGGGCGTGATCAATGCGGCCGTGGCGGAAGAGCTGGCGACGCCATCGTCGGCGATTCTGGACATCGACCGCAAGGTTGCCAAGACCATCCGCGAAGACGTGCCGACCGAATACTTCGGCGCGCCGTTGGCCGGCGGCCTGATTCCATGGATCGACGCGCAACTGGAAAACGGTCAGTCCAAGGAAGAATGGAAGGGCCAGGCCGAAGTCAACAAGATCCTCGGCAACGACAAGCCGATTCCTGTCGACGGCCTGTGCGTGCGTATCGGCGCGATGCGTTGCCACAGCCTGGCATTGACCATCAAGCTCAAGCGCGACGTCCCGCTGGCCGAGATCGAATCCATCATCCGTGCGGGCAACCAATGGGTGAAATGGGTGCCGAACGACCGCGCCGTCACGGTCAAGGAATTGACCCCGGCATCGATCACCGGCAGCCTGGAAATCGGCGTCGGCCGTGTGCGCAAGCTGAACCAGGGACCGGAATACATTTCCGCGTTCGTGATCGGCGATCAATTGCTGTGGGGTGCGGCAGAACCGCTGCGCCGCATGCTGCGCATCATCCTCGGAAAATGATTGGCGGCGGACGAGGGGAGGCTTTCTTTCGTTCCGTTGTCAATTTGCAACGCTAACCCGTCAAACATTCCTTCACCGGAATGCTGACGGGTTTTGACCATCTTGAGAACTTGGTTACACTTGCAGGCCTAAGTTCTTGATGATATGTTGAAAATCAGAATTTATCTCATCCACGTCAATCAACCGGTTTGTTGCGACAGGGCGGGCAAAATCCATTGCTGGTAGCACTGGAAGGCTCTTGTTGGCTTATCGAATTTTACTTGTCATTGATGAAATAAACTTTGGTCTTCAGGCCTTCTTTAACGGAACGTCTACCTCACCATACAAACATGCCTCTACATACTGATAACAAGTTTCCGCTGTCCCGCCTGAAAAAACTGAGCGCCGCCGTCACCTTGGCAGTCATCCTGCCGATGGGAGCGCACGCCGCCGGGCTCGGCAAGCTGACCGTCCTGTCGGCGCTGGGCCAGCCGTTGCGCGCGGAAATCGAATTGACGTCGGTATCGAAAGAAGAGGAAGGCTCCCTGGTGGCCCGCCTGGCGCCGGCCGACGCTTTCCGCAAGGCCAACGTCGATTTCAATCCGGTATTGACCTCGCTGCGGTTTTCCGTCGAACAGCGTCAGGGCCGGCAACTGATCCGCATCAGTTCTGCGCAGGCGCTCAACGAGCCGTTCGTCGATTTGTTGCTGGAATTGAGCGGCGGCGGCACGCGCCTGGTGCGTGAATATACTTTCCTGCTTGATCCGCCTGACATGCGCAAGCCGCAGGCTGCGCAATCGGCACCGGCGACGCCGCCTGCAGCAGCACCGGCGGTCGCCAAACCTGCAGCGGCCGTTGCCACTCCTGCCACGCCGGCTGCAAAACCGCCTGCAGCAGCTCCGGCAGTTGCAGCTCCTCCAGCCCCCGTTGCGCCTGCAACTTCGATGTCGTCTGCACCTGCCAACAGCAGCGACGACGAGCCGGTGTCGAGCATCGTCACCAAATCCGCACCTTCGCCGCTGGCTGAAGAAATCATCCGCAATGGCCGCAGCAGCGAGCAGGGCGGCCTGACCAATGCGCCGGTACCTGCGGCCGTGGCTGCCAAAACCGCACCTCAGCCGGCCGCCGCCAATGCCGAAGCCGCTCCTGCCGCTACCGGCAAACGCGGCAAGGGCGCCGCGACGACTGCTGCCGTCAAGCCGGAAGGCAAGGCCGGCGACAAGACTTATCGCGTCAAGGAAGGTGACACGCTGGCCGACATCGCCAATCGCAACAGGGACAACAGCGTCTCGCTGGATCAGATGCTGATCGCGTTGTACCGCGCCAATCCCGACGCCTTCATTGGCGATAACATCAATCGCCTGCGCGCAGGCCGCGTGCTGTCGGTGCCAGACGCTGCCGCGGCCGGCGCGGTTGACAAGGGCGAGGCGCGCACTACCGTGGTGGCGCAGGCGCAGGATTTCAACGCTTACCGCAACAAGTTGGCAGGCCAGGTCGCCAGCGGTCCGGCCCGCAAGGCCAGCGATGCCAAGCAAAGCGGCGGCGGCAAGGTGACGGCGCGCGTGGAAGAGAAGTCTTCCACCAACGAAGCCCGCGACCGCTTGCAATTGTCGAAGGCCGGCGCGGGAGCGAAAGACCGCGCCGCTGCTGAAAAAGCGGCCGCCGAAGACAAGATCGCCGCAGACAAGGCGATCGCCGAAGCCAACGATCGGGTCAAGGCGCTGGAGAAAAACGTCAGCGATCTGCAAAAGCTGCTGGAAATCAAGAACAAGACGCTGGCCGAAATGAGCGAGCAGCAGAAGACCGCCGCCAAGCCGGAAACGCCTGTCGCAGCGCCTGCGACTGCGGAAGTGAAGGCGGAAGCCAAGCCGGAAGAAAAACCGGTCGACGCCAAGCCGGCCGAAGCAACACCTGCACCTGCACCGGCGCCCGAGCCTGCCAAGCCTGAAGCGGCTCCTGCTGCTGTGAAGCCCAAGGTCGCCGTGGCCCCGGCGCCGGTTGCGACCGCCAGCTTCTTTGACCGTATCCAGGACAATCCTTTCTTGTTGCCGGGCGCCGGTGCGCTGGTCGCCTTGCTGGCGGCATGGGGTGTAGTGCGCGTGCGCAACAACAAGAAGAAGGCTGCCGCCGCAGCAGCAAGCGACCCCGAACAGGAGGATGAGCCGGCAAAGTCGGCCAAGGAAACGCCACCGGCAGTTGAGACTGCAGCCGTCGCTGCGGCCGCAGTTGCCGAGGAAGCGGAAGCACCCGTGCCCGAGCCGCTTGCCGCAGTTGAAGAGCCTGCGGCGCCGGCAGTCGCGGCCGAAGAGCCTGAAATCGAGGCCGTCGATCCGATTGAAGAAGCCGACATGTACATTTCCTTCGGCCGTGAAGAGCAGGCTGAAGATATTTTGCAACTGGCGTTGAAATCCGATCCGAATCGTCAGGCGATCCGCAACAAGCTGCTGGAAATCTATGCGAAGCGTCAGGACGTCGACGCTTTCAATGGCGTCGCCAAGGAATTGCACGCCGGCACCGGCGGCATCGGCGAGGAATGGGAGAAGGCCGCAGCCCTGGGCATCGTGCTCGATCCGACCAATCCGCTGTACGGCGCCGTTATCGAGGAAGAAGAGATCGCGCCTGTGGAAGAACCCGTTCCAGCCGAGCCGGAACCTGACCAGGGGCTGGAATTCGACCTGGACGATTTCAAGGGTGCTGAAATCCAGCCGGGCGCGACGCCGCCGGCCGACATCGGCAGCAAGATCGATTTCGACCTCGAACTCGACAGCGGCGCCAAGCCGGAGGAAGAGAAGGCGCCTGCACCGGCCGCTCCTGCACTCAACGACATCGACCTGGATTTGCCTCCACCGGAAACACCGAAGCCGGTCGACGTGCTCGAAGACGACGAGTCGGCATTCGCCGCCGAAATGTCGACCAAGCTCGACCTGGCCGCAGCCTACCAGGAAATCGGCGACAAGGAAGGCGCCCGCGAATTGCTCGAGGAAGTCATCCGCGGTGGCAACGACGCCCAGATCGGGCGCGCCCGCGACCTGCTGTCCAAGCTGTCCTGAACGCAGCATGCCGTATGTCCGGAAACGGGCGAACGGGCGCCGGCAGCGGCGCCCGTTTGCATTTGTTCCATTGCCGAGCCTGCATTTACCTTCATTGAATCGGGCAGGGCGCTGCAAAGCGACTGCTGCAACTTGTTGATTGCCGTGACCGAACCATCCCTTCCTGTCGAAGACATTGCCGCCGAAGCACCGTTGCGTTCATCGCCTGCTTTGCATCGCATCGTGCTCGGCATCCAGTACGACGGCAGTTCCTGGCAGGGCTGGCAGACCCAGCCGCACGGCTTGACCGTGCAGGACAAGCTGGAGACTGCGCTGAGGAAATTCACTCTCACCGATATCGATATTACCTGCGCGGGCCGTACCGATTCCGGCGTACATGCGCTGGAACAGGTGGTGCATTTCGACACCGCCATTGCGCGCGAAACAGCCTCGTGGGTGCGCGGCGTGAATGCATTCCTGCCAACGTCGATCGCCGTGCGCTGGGCCTGCGAAGTGGCGCTGGAAGAGCACCCGGGACTTGTTTCGGGAGAGCGCGAAGACGGCTTCCACGCCCGCTTCAGCGCCACCGCGCGCACTTATCACTATGTCTTGTACAACCACCCGGTGCGTTCGCCGCTGCTGGTCGGCAAGGCCGGCTGGACCTTCCGTCCGCTCGACGTCGGCCTGATGCAGCAAGGTGCGGATTACCTGATCGGCGTGCATGATTTTTCGAGTTTCCGTGCGGTGGAATGCCAGGCCAAGTCGCCGGTGCGCACGATGGAGTCGCTGCAGGTGCGCCGCCATGGCGACATGATCGTCTTCACGCTCAAGGCCAATGCCTTCCTGCATCACATGGTGCGCAACATCGTTGGTTCGCTGATCTATGTCGGCAACGGCAGACAACCGGCGCAGTGGATCGCCGAGGTGCTGGCGCAAAAAGACCGCGGTTGCGCCGCGCCAACCTTCATGCCGGACGGACTCTACCTCGCCAAAGTCGACTATCCGTCGCGCTGGCAACTGCCGCAGGAAACCCCCGCCTGGCCGTGGCTATAGCCCTGCCGGCCCGATCGGTTAGACTAGGCGTCTTGTTATCCATCGCTTCCGCTCCCATTTAGTCATCATGTCCAGGACCAGAATCAAGATTTGCGGCTTGACCCGCGCTGAAGATGTCGCCGCTGCCGTTGCGGCCGGCGCCGATGCGATCGGCTTCGTGTTTTATGCCAAGAGCCCGCGCTACGTCACGGCCGAGGCTGCCGCGCAACTGATCTTCGCCGCGCCGCCTTTCGTCTCGACAGTGGGCCTGTTCGTCAACGCCGGCGTGGACGAGGTCACCGCCGTCCTGCAGCGGGCGCCGTTGTCGCTATTGCAATTTCATGGCGACGAGACGCCGGAACAGTGCGCCGCCATCGCCGCAGCCGTAAAACGGCCGTTCATCCGCGCAGCGCGCATCGGAAGCTCGACCACGCCTGCGGATTTGATAAAATACGAGCAGGATTATCGTTCCGCCAGTCCTTATTTCACTGGACTCTTGCTCGACACCCTGGTCGAGCAATACGGCGGCAGCGGAAAGGTTTTCGATTGGTCTCTCATTCCAGAAGAACTCGCGCCTCGGGTCGTTTTAAGTGGTGGCTTGAGCGTACAAAACGCGACTGACGCGGTGCAGCGCGTGCGCCCGCACGCCGTCGACATCAGCAGCGGTGTCGAACAAGCCAAAGGCATCAAGGATGCCGCCAGGATCATCGCCTTCATCGGCGCGGTGCGCCAGGCGGACAACATCTGAACGAATGCCATTTCACCCTGGATCGAACAGCAGAGGAATCGCAATGAAAGAATTGAATCCGCTCGGGAGTTTTTCCGAGCGCCAGCCTGTCTCCGCCGCAGCCTTGCACCAGACTGCGCCTTACAACCTGCCTGACGCGCGCGGCCATTTCGGCCAGTACGGCGGCAGCTTCGTGTCAGAAACCCTGACGCATGCGCTGAACGAGTTGCGTGATGCCTATGCGCACTACCAGCACGACGAACAATTCCTGGCCGAATTCCATACTGAACTGAAACACTTCGTCGGCCGCCCGAGCCCGGTCTACCACGCCAAGCGCTGGTCCGAGCTGGCCGGGGGGGCGCAGATCTACTTCAAGCGCGAAGACCTCAACCACACCGGTGCGCACAAGATCAACAACGTCATCGGCCAGGCCTTGCTGGCCAAGCGCATGGGCAAGAAGCGCATCATCGCCGAAACCGGCGCCGGCCAGCACGGCGTGGCGACCGCGACGATCTGCGCGCGTTTCGGCATGGAATGCATCGTCTACATGGGTAGCGAAGACGTCAAGCGCCAGTTGCAGAATGTCTATCGGATGAACCTGCTGGGCGCGACAGTCGTGCCCGTGGAGTCGGGCTCGAAGACGCTCAAGGATGCGCTCAATGAAGCGATGCGCGACTGGGTCACCAACGTCGAGAGCACGTTCTACATCATCGGCACCGTGGCCGGCCCGCATCCGTATCCGATGATGGTGCGCGACTTCCAGTCAGTGATCGGCAACGAATGCATCGTGCAAATGCCCGAGATCGCCAGCCGCCAGCCGGACTATGTGGTCGCTGCAGTAGGCGGCGGCTCCAACGCGATGGGGATTTTCTATCCCTACATCGATTACAAGGATGTGCACCTGGTCGGCGTCGAAGCCGCCGGCGACGGCCTCGACAGCGGCCGTCATTCGGCCTCGCTGACGCTGGGTTCGCCCGGCGTGTTGCATGGCAACCGCACCTACCTGCTGCAGGATGAAAACGGCCAGATCATGGAGACCCATTCGGTCTCCGCCGGTCTCGATTACCCCGGCGTCGGCCCGGAACATTCCTGGCTGAAGGACAGCGGCCGCGCCAGTTATGAATGCATTACCGATGACGAGGCGCTAGCGGCATTCAACACCTGCTGCCGCATCGAAGGCATCATCCCGGCGCTGGAGTCGAGCCACGCGCTGGCCTACGCAGCCAAGTTGGCGGCGACCTTGCCGAAAGACAAGATCGTGCTGGCAAACCTGTCCGGGCGCGGCGACAAGGACATGCATACTGTCCAGCAGCGGCAAGGGTAAGCAGGCTTAGCACATAAACGGCGCCAGCCGACATGCGGGCAGCGGACTTAAAATCCGTCGCCCGCAGCAACCAAAACAAACCGTGCTGGCCGATCGACGAACAACACATTTCAACACCATGTCCCGTATCCAATCCACTTTCTCCGCGCTGGCGGCCACCAACAAGAAGGCGCTGGTCACTTTCATTACCGCCGGCGATCCGGCGCCGGACCTGACCGTGCCGCTGCTGCACGCGCTGGTTGCCGGCGGCGTCGATATTCTTGAACTCGGAGTGCCGTTTTCCGATCCCATGGCGGAAGGGCCGGTGATTCAGCGCGCCTGTGAGCGCGCCCTGAAATTCAACGTCAGCACCCGCGATGTGCTGGGTTACGTGCGCGAATTTCGCCGGACCAACAGCACCACGCCGGTGGTGCTGATGGGTTACGCCAATCCGATCGAGCGCTTCGGCGTGGATGCTTTCATTGCCGCAGCGAAAGAGGCGGGCGTGGACGGCACCATCGTGGTGGACTATCCACCCGAAGAGTGCGACGAATTTTCAAAAAAAATGCAGGCGCAGGGGCTCGATCCGATCTTCCTGCTGGCCCCGACCTCGACGGAAGAGCGTATCAAGCAAGTCGCCAAGGTCAGCAGCGGCTTTTGCTATTACGTGTCGCTCAAGGGCGTGACGGGCGCGGCCAACATTGACATCGTCGACGTAGCGGCGCGTATTGCAGCCATCCGCAAGCACGTGAAGTTGCCGATCGGCGTCGGTTTCGGCATTCGCGACGGCGCCACGGCCAAGGCGGTGAGCGAAGTGGCGGATGCGGTGGTCATCGGCAGTCGCATCATCCAGGAGCTGGAGAACACGCCGCGCGAGCGTGCCGCCGAAGCGGCGCAGGCCTTCGTGGCGGACATCCGCAAGGCGCTGGACGCGTGATCCGGCGCGGCAGGCAGGGCATCGCAGCCGCTTGCTTCCGCTGTAGAAGGGCTTTCCTGCGGTTGAAAACTTGCAGGAAAGCAAACAAAACACGATCCCCGGCTGTGTGCGTTGGCCTCTGGTACAATGCGCCACCGGAAATTAAATGAGGTTTCTATGAGCTGGCTAGAGAAATTACTCCCGCCTCAAATTCAACGTAGCGATTCCGCAAGCCGGAAGTCGATACCCGAAGGTTTATGGGTCAAGTGCCCCTCCTGCGAAGCGGTACTCTATCGTACCGATCTGGAATCCAATCTCCATGTTTGCCCCAAGTGCAGCCACCACATGCGCATCCGCGCCCGTGCGCGTCTGGACTCCCTGCTCGACGAAGGCGGCCGTTATGAAATCGGCCAGGAAACCTTGCCGGTCGACACGCTGAAATTCAAAGACAGCAAGAAATACCCGGACCGTCTGAAAGACGCGCTGGAATCCACCGGCGAAACCGACGCCATGATCGTCATGGGCGGCGCCATCATGACCCTGCCGGTCGTGGTTGCGTGCTTCGAATTCGAATTCATGGGCGGTTCCATGGGCTCCGTGGTCGGTGAGCGTTTCACCCGCGGCGCGCAAATGGCGCTGGAGCAAAAAGTACCGTTCATCTGCATCACCGCCACCGGCGGCGCACGCATGCAGGAAGGCTTGTTGTCATTGATGCAAATGGCCAAGACCACTTCCATGCTGACCAAGCTGTCCGAGAAGAAGTTGCCGTTCATCAGCGTGTTGACCGATCCGACCATGGGCGGCGTGTCGGCTTCGTTCGCTTTCATGGGCGACGTCGTGATGGCCGAACCGAAGGCCCTGATCGGCTTCGCCGGTCCGCGCGTGATCGAGAACACCGTGCGCGAAAAGTTGCCGGAAGGCTTCCAGCGTTCCGAGTTCCTCGTGACCAAGGGCGCCATCGACATGATCGTCGACCGCCGCAAGATGCGCGAAGAAATAGCACGCCTGCTGGCGCTGCTGCAAAACCAGGCGGCCGAAACCGTTTCCTGATCGCGATGCTGCAGACAGACCCGAACTTGTCGTCGTTCATGGCAAGTTCGGGTTTTTGCTTTTAAGTACATCATCTCGCTCCTCGGCGACACAGATTCAGTTCACATCAGATACACCGCAGGCTCATTCATGCAAGCGCAAGCAAAACCGTCCACCCTGGCCGAATGGCTGACCCTTCTGGAAACCCGTCACGTCAAGTCCATCGACATGGGCCTCGAGCGCGTCGGCAAGGTCAGGGAACAGCTCGACATTCGCTTCGATTGCCCCGTGATCACGGTGGCCGGCACCAATGGCAAGGGTTCCACCTGCGCCATGCTGGAATCCATCCTGATGCGCGCCGGTTACCGCGTGGGTTTGTACATCAAACCGCATTTCCTGCATTTCAACGAGCGTGCCCGTGTCGAAGGCATACCGGCTTCGGACGCTGCGCTGATCGCGGCCTTCGAGGCAGTTGAAGAAAAACGCGGCGACATTTCGCTGACCTATTTCGAGTTCACTACGCTGGCCATCATGAAGTTGCTGGCCGATGCCAACATGGACGTGGTCATTCTTGAAGTCGGCCTCGGCGGACGCCTGGATGCAGTCAATGTAATCGACGCTGACGTCGGCATCGTCACCAGCATTGATATCGATCACACCGAATACCTCGGCACCACGCGCGAAGAAATCGGCTTCGAAAAGGCGGGGATTTTCCGCGCCGGCAAGACCGCCATCTGCGGCGATCCGATGCCGCCCAAGTCGCTGATCAGGCATGCGGAAGCGATCGGCGCCGACTTGTGGCTGATGGGGCGCGATTTCAATTACCAAGGCGACAAGCAGCAGTGGGCTTACGGCGGCCGAGCGCAACGGCGCAACTCGCTGGCCTATCCCAGCCTGCGCGGCGCCAACCAGATATTGAACGCTTCCGCTGCGCTGGCCGCGCTGGAAGCCTTGCGCGACCGTTTGCCGATCGGTGCCCAGGAAGTGCGTACCGGGCTGGCCACGGTCGAGCTGCCGGGACGTTTCCAGGTCTTGCCGGGACAACCGCTGGTGATTCTCGACGTTGCCCATAATCCGCATGCCGCCGCCACGCTGGCGCAAAACCTCGACAACATGGGTTTCCATCCTTACACCTATGCAGTGTTCGGTTCGATGCTCGACAAGGACATCGAAGGCGTGATCAACCACCTCAAGGGCAAGATCGATCACTGGTGCGTCACGGGCCTACCGTTGCCGCGCGCTGCTACGGCGCAGCAATTGAAGGACAAATTGCTGGAAGCCGGCGTCGAGCCGGAATTCAAGCCGGACGCGGCCTGCACCATAGAAACCTTCGACACGCCGGCTGCCGCATTCGCAAATGCGCAAAGCCGGGCTACCGAGAATGATAGAATTGTGGTTTTCGGATCCTTCCTGACTGTAGGCGGCGTCATGGAAGCGCGCAAGCCGGAATTGCATTGAACTACAGCACTGAGTTCGCACCGTCTACGCTGTATTTCCAGCGATCTGCGGTATTTGTTGCACCTACGTATTTTTCAGACTACCTAACTTAGATCAGCATGGGCTTGTTCTCGTTTTTTCGTAAAAACAAGCAGGAATCTGCTTCCGGTCAGGGCGAATTCTTCTCCCGTTCGGCAGGGGACCCGGCGACACAAAACAGCCGCGGCGGTCGCAGCACCGGGAACGCACGCAAGTCCAGCAAGGCCGGCAAGGATGAATCCGCCGATCCGGTCCTGCCCGAGAAAAAACGCGCACGCCGCCGCCTGATCGGTGCCGTGGCGCTGGTGTTGGCGGTAGTGATCGTGTTGCCGATGATCCTTGATTCCGAACCGCGTCCGCTGGCCGACGATATTGCCATCCAGATACCTTCCAAAGACGGCAAGGATGCCGTTGCTTCGTCGGCTGCCGTCGACAAGCCCAAGGTCGCCGCTGCCGAGCCCAAGGAAGAATTCATCGATCCGGCCACCATGAACGCAGGCGTCGAAAAGCCGGCCATTGCACCAGGTGCATCGGCAATGCCGTCCGGTCCGGCCAACGCCCCGCTGGCGCAAGCAGCCAAACCGGTATCTGCACCTCCGGCCGTGGCGGAGAAGCCTGCTGAAAAGCCGGCCGCCAAGCCCGAGATTAAAGCTGAAGTCAAAGCCGACGTTAAAGACAGCAAGAGCGCCGCCAAACCGGCCGAACACAAAGACGATCATAAGAAGGACGTGAAGGAAGCCGCCAAGCCGAAGGCTGCCGACAAGCCCGATGATGCCGCACGCGCGCTGGCGATCCTGGAAGGCAAGCCTGCTGCGTCCGACAAGAAGCCGGCGCCGGCTGCAGGTGGCGGCAAGTTCGTGATCCAGGTGGCGGCATTGGCAACGCAGGAAAAAATCGATGAGCTGCGCGGCAAGCTCAATGGCGCAGGCATCAAGTCGTACACGCAAAAAGTGGCGACGCAATCGGGCGACCGCACGCGCATCCGCGTCGGCCCGTTTGCCAGCCGCGACGAAGCCGACAAGATGCGCGCCAAGATCAACAAGCTTGGCCTGAACGCCACGGTCGTGCCGGCTTGAATTTGATGGCATCCGGTCGCATATTGCTCATGTTGCCTGTGTTGTTGTCTGCGTCGTTGCTTGTGCCGTCGCTTGATTCCTGGCCGGGTTTGTCGTCGTGACGATCTTCGATTACCTGGTCTTGCTGGTGCTGGCCTGTTCGGTGGTCATCAGCATGTTGCGCGGATTGGTGCGCGAAGTATTGTCGCTGGCCAGCTGGATAATTGCATTAGTCGTCGCCAACGCCTATGGTGAAGCATTGGCGCAGATGTTGCCCGACGTGATTCCGGGCGAGTCGACCAGATTGATTGTGGGATTCATCGTGTTGTTCATCGGTACTCGCCTGTTGATGGGGCTGGTGACCAGAGCGATGTCAGAGGTGGTCAAGGCGAGCGGCCTGTCGCTGATCGATCGCAGCCTGGGCGCGGTATTCGGCCTGGCGCGCGGTGCCGTGATCGTGCTGGCGGTGGTGTTGTTATGCGGTACGACCTCGATTCCGCAGCAGCCATTCTGGAAAGAGGCGCGCTTCAGTGCGCTGGCGGAAACCGCCGCCGAAAGCGCCAAACCGTATTTGCCGGGGCAGTTTGCACAGCACGTCCATTTTTGATTTTGTTGGTTCGTTTCGTTTCTTCGTTTGTTTTTGCTTAGGAGTCCACCATGTGTGGCATTGTCGGCGTCGTTTCCCATAGTCCAGTCAACCAGTTGCTCTACGATGCGCTGCTGCTGCTGCAGCACCGCGGCCAGGATGCAGCGGGTATCGCAACCAACCACGCAAACGGTTTCTCGATGCACAAGGCCAACGGTCTCGTGCGCGACGTGTTCCGTACCCGCAATATGCGTTCGCTGCCGGGCAACACCGGCCTCGGCCAGGTGCGTTATCCGACCGCAGGCAGCTCGTCCAGCGAAGAGGAAGCGCAACCGTTCTACGTCAATGCGCCGTTCGGCATCATCCTGGCGCACAACGGCAACCTGACCAATGCGGAACAGCTCAAGGTCGAGATGTTCAAGAACGACCGCCGCCACCTCAA
>Ga0308165_1005034_pt1 | contig 12559 bp, 15 predicted proteins | sample PhyWR2_FD_201032 | JGI IMG/M metagenome (GOLD analysis project Ga0308165, IMG submission 201032) | Phyllosphere microbial communities from UC Gill Tract Community Farm, Albany, California, United States - DLSLW.R2 | ecosystem: Host-associated > Plants > Phyllosphere > Unclassified | place: USA...
AACGCAGTAGTTTTATTAAGAATCTCTCCAGAAAGCTTGTTATGCCGGTTGTTCCTGAACTTGAAGAAGCAAATTACCTGCTGACACAAGCTATCGCAGATTATCTTTCAACTTCTGAACGCTACGATCTCGATGGGATACTGTTCAGTTCTGCACAAAAGCCAAAGGAAAACACCGACCCATCTGTCAGGAATATTATCCTGTTTCATAAATCGTCTGGGGTACTGAATGCAGACCGAAGGTTCCGGGAAGCTGAAGTAAATATGTATCAGCACGATGAGGATATTTCATACTTTGACCCAGAGATAAGGACGACTCCCGATGATTTCCGTCGTGAATTTAAGGTGCTATCACGTAAGAAAAATAGGGAAGATATACTTGAGTTAAAACTCGATGGCATAGAAGTTCATAAAATAGAGGGTGTTGATTACTCCACATCAGAAACAACAGTCACGCACTATTTAACGGAAGGCCGCACAAAAGAAGTGATTTCGCATGCGAAATCTGGCTATTCGGATGACGAATTCTGACGGGTAGATATAACCCAGATTTCGCATGCGAAATCTTTCGGTGGCAGATCATCTTATCATTGCCACCGGGAGATCATTCCAGCGCGTTGTGTACGCAGGGGAAAGCATTTCTCGTTTCATTTGCCACTCAGGAGCAATGCCTCGTCCCGCAAACCACACTTTTCCCAGTCCTGAATGGTTAATGCCATCCACGACTTTCATCAGCTGGTTACTGTTGCTCCGGGGCTGAGTATCATCGAAGAGGTTCAGCTGTGAAACCCCGTCAGGAGTGAAATCATTGAGCATGCAACCCGCTTTTGCATATCGATGCCCATTCACCCAGATCCTATCCAGTGCTTTCACCGCTGCGGCTATAATGTCCCTGGTATCCTGCGTGGGAGTCATCAGCTTTTCATTGGCCACATTCCCGTAATACGGTTCGTTCAACGCGAACGGTGACGTTTTCACAAATACAGCAATATGCCTGCAGAACTGACGCTCGCCGCGCAGCTTCTCAGCTGCACGCTCGGCGTACTGACAGACTGCCTGCCGCATTGCTTCATACGTCGTGACACGCTCCCCAAAGGACCGGCTGCAGACAATCTGCTGTTTCGGCAGAGGCGCTTCTTCAAGCGAAATACAGCTTTCTCCGTTGAGTTCCCGGACGGTTCTCTCCAGCACAACGTTGAAATTTTTCCTGATAAATACAGGGTTCGCGCGCGCCAGCTGCAGTGCCGTAGTGATGCCCATCGTATTAAGCTTTTTTGAGATACTGCGACCTACTCCCCAGATTTCTTCCACCGGCTGTAGTGAGAGCAGTTTCTCCGTTCGCTTTGGATTGCCTGAAGTCAGAGCAAGTACGCCACCAAACTGCCGCCATTCCTTAGATGCCCATTGTGCGCTTTTAGCCAGCGTTTTGGTCGCCCCCATCCCGACGCCGATTGTCAGCCCCGTACCGGAGCGCACGTGCTCGCGCAGCTGCCGGCCGAAGTCCTCATAATCGATGCAGCTGTCTATACCGCGGATATCCAGAAACATCTCGTCAATGCTGTACTGCTCCACGCGCGGTGCCAGCTCCTCGAGATGAGACATAACCCTGTTCGACAGCGATGCATAAAGCTCGTAATTGCTCGAGAACGTGATGACCGGCTCCGGGAATTGTGCCGTCCTCAGCTGGAACCAGGGGACGCCCATTTTAATACCCAGCCGTTTCGCTTCAGCACTGCGCGCGATAACGCAGCCATCGTTGTTGCTGAGCACCACAACGGGCCTGTTACGCAGGTCCGGACGGAACACTTTTTCACAGCTCGCATAGAACGAATTCACATCAGCGAGCGCAAACATTAGTTAGTACCCCGCGTCTTATGTATGAATGCTATCACCACGCCGAATATCTGTAGTTCCTCCGGGTAGAGGGTGGGGTAGGCGGGATTCATCGGCAGCAGGGCGATTCGGGGTTTAAGCTGCAGGCGTTTAACGGTGAACTCGCCATCTGTTTCTGCGATGACAATATCTCCCTGCATGGGTTTTTCGGCTTTATCGACAACCATCAGGTCGCCGGAGTGCAGGCCCATGTCTTTCATCGAATCGCCAATGGCCCGGACAAAGTAGGTCGCGCTGGGGCGACGGATACAGTAGGCGTTCAGATCCAGTTCGTCTTCGGTATAGTCCGCGGCCGGTGAAGGAAAACCTGCCGGACAGCGCTCTGTGAAAAGTGGTGCGGTGAACAGTGCTGGCTCAGATGCGGGAGAGACAAAAAGGATCATGGCATACCTCTTAAAATACCTGTTTTTATATACAGTATTATTTAAGATATTTTCCGTCCTGCAAGGAGAATTTTACCGGCTCCTGCCAGGTCATTGTTCTGGCGGATAAAACAGGCTCAGGGTTATCCACAGAAACGGTGCATAACCCTGTGAGTGGATGTCGGTTATCTCATCGTCTGCTAAGCAAGTGGCTCTATAAGTTCCCGGCCCTGGTTCCGGGGATTGCCAACAGCCCGGCTGACGGGGTGCCATGTGAAATCTTCGGCGGAAAGACTGCCCTCACGGGCAATGTCTTCCGCCTCTTTACCGGTTGTGTTTTCGCTGAGCCATTTACGTGCAGCAGCCGGTGAGTACACGAGCGGTCGCCGATCGTGAATGTCCAGCAGTCCCTCATCCGCAGCTGCCGTGACGATCAGGAATCCTTCCTGGTCATTGCCGTTCTCAAAAGGTGGTTTCCCGATGGCAGCGAGCAGGAGTGGATTTCCGTCCTTACGGTAAATGAAAAACGGCTGTTTCACGCCGTTTTGCTGTTTCCATTCGAACCAGCCGTCGGCAAAAACAATGGCCCGTCCGTGCTCCCAGAGTGGCCTGAACATCCGGCTGTCGGCCGCAGTTTCACTTCTGGCGTTGATGAGAGCAGGCTTGTTCCACCACTCCGGGGCATAACCCCAGTGAACAGGATCAAGCTGCAGCTGCGAGTGGCGTTCACTCAGCAGCAATACCCGGGTTCCGGGCGCGACGTTGTAGCGGCCGACGGGCTCCGGATCATACGGAATATCCCGTTCAGCTTCTTCTCCGAGAAAGGCCAGGTACTCCTCGCGGGAGTTGTATTGTGTAAACCGACCACACATTGTGTTTCTCCGCTGTGGATCTCTAATCAGGGTTCACCTCAGTTCTGAACATAGGCCGTATTTCAGGTTCCTGCCATCGTGTGGGCGCCGTGCCGCTACTGTAGCCGGGACGCTGCGAATGCAAGGGTTCGCTCTGCCGGTGTCCTCACCCGGTCGCAGTTAATTTCAAAGGCTTTACCCGCTGTCTTCCCGTCGTTTTCCGTCTCAATTTTCGCCGTCAAACCGTCCAGCCAGCGTCTGCTTTTTTACTGCGCTGCGGCTTGCGGCACCGCCCCTGCATTCTCCGCTTTTAACCCGGCTGTCGTATCGGCACGGCGTAACTGGCGCCGCATTTGAGAAAGGAGAACTATCATGTCCCGATTTATCCTGGGTAATTGCGTCCATATCATGACCGGATTTCCGGATAATGCTGTCGATTTTATCCTGACCGACCCGCCATATCTGGTTGGTTTTCGTGACCGTCAGGGGCGTACCATCGCCGGCGATAAAACCGATGAATGGCTCCAGCCCGCATGTAATGAGATGTACCGCGTCCTGAAAAAAGACGCGCTGATGGTGAGCTTCTACGGCTGGAACCGCGTCGATCGCTTTATGGCCGCCTGGAAACATGCCGGATTCAGCGTTGTCGGCCACCTGGTGTTTACCAAAACCTACACATCGAAGTCCGCTTATGTTGGCTACCGCCATGAATGTGCCTACCTGCTGGCAAAAGGCCGTCCGACCCTTCCGCAAAACCCGCTGCCGGATGTGCTGGGCTGGAAATACAGCGGCAACCGGCACCACCCGACCGAAAAACCCGTAACCAGCCTGCAACCGCTGATCGAGAGCTTTACACACCCGAACGCCATTGTTCTCGACCCCTTTGCCGGAAGCGGCTCGACCTGCGTTGCGGCATTACAGGCCGGACGCCGATACATCGGTATCGAACTGCTGGAGCAGTATCACCAGGCGGGACAGAAACGCCTTGATGCGGTACGCCGCGCCATGCAGATCCCGGCGGCAAATGACGACCGCTGGTATCCGGAGGCCGCATGACGAACTACGCCGGAAACGAAGCGCTGCGTACCGACGTTGCCGCCCTGGCAAACAGCATGTGTGATCTGCGCGCCACGCTCAATGCGCTGGAATCCCGCTACCGCTACGACGCGGAGAACCTGACGGAGCGCCTGGCCCGCCAGACAATTTGCCGCATCAACGCACTTTATCTTGAAGCATACCGGCAGGCGCTGGAGCTGGACGCCAGCTTTAAAGACTGACATGGGCGGGCAGAAACGCCCGCCAGAAGAAGACTCTGGAGAATCAAAATGTACGGAACACGCGAAGAACTCTGCACCCGGCTCGAAAACATGTTCACCCCCGACGAGCCGCTGGTACTGCTGGTCTGGACCGAAGAAGCTTTTTATGTCGCCTGTGGTGAACTTGATGTAAAGCCGGACCCTGCCGAGATTAAGGGACTGATGGAAACAACCGGTAATGCGGATATGGCTGTATATCGCAGGGAAGGCGTTACAAATTCAGGCGTATGCGACCTTCTGGTACGACACCGTGAGGCCGTGGCACGCGAGGTAAGCGTTCCCGCGGCGCTGCTCATGCGCGTACTGCGGCGACAGGAAAGCGACCTGGAAAATCTTGTCGGGCGGGCATGGGAGGCGGGCCGACCCACGCCTGCATCCCTCAAACAGGCACTGCACGATGTCAGAATGCTGATGGAACGAATCTGATGCAGCCACAGGGCCGGGAGCAATCCTGGCCCTGCCGGTCCTGCAAAGCAAAAGGATGTCGCCAGCTCCTCTGTTCCGGCGCGACCTCCACGGCGTTACGGCCGCGCGGTGAGTGACGTTCGTGCGGCCTGCGGCTTACGCCGTGCCTCTACTTTAGCCCGAACGCTGCAAATGCAAGGGTTCACTGACGTCGATGCTTTCACCCGGTCGCCGTATGTTTAAATGCCTGTCGCGGTTCTTCCCGTCGTTATCTCGCTCAATATTCGCTCGCTAACCGTCCAGACCCTCTCCGCTGTTTACCGGCGCTGCGGCTTCATGCATCGCCCCTGCATTTTTCGCTCCCTGTCGGGCTGTCGTGTCGGCACGGCGTAAACCGGAACTCAGACGACATCGACTATGGAGGATTTTTTATGCGCACTACGACCACCACACCGGCTGTTTATGTGGGCACGTATCACAAATACAACTGCGGCAGCATTTTCGGCAAATGGTTTGAACTGACGGAGTTTGACGGCAGGGAGGATTTTTACGAGGCCTGCCAGGCGCTGCACGCCGATGAATGGGACGCAGAATTTATGTTCCAGGACTGGGAGGGCATTCCGTCGCAGTTCGTCTCTGAAAGCTCCATTGACTGGGATTTTATCGCCGCTTACAAACGCGCCGAAGAAGAGGGCAGGGAAGCCGCTTTTATCGCCTGGGCGGAGTATACCGGCGAGTGTGACTATGACGCGTTTGATGATGCATACCGCGGCGAGGCGGAAAGTGAGGAAGAGTATGCGCAGGAGATGGTTGACGATAACGGCCTGCTGAATGAGGTGCCGGAGCCGCTGCGCAGCTACTTCGATTTTGAGGCGTATGCCCGGGATTTGTTCAGCAGCGGCTATGTGTTCCATGACGGTTATGTCTTCAGTAACTGATTTTCCCCGGCAGGCGGTTTAGCCGCCTGTCAGTCCGCGCGCAAAACCCTGGCAGGCTCTGCCTGCCGGCGAAGTTCGCCGCGCCTGCGGCGCCGCGCATCTCCGCCAGTGCCTGATGCTCCTGAGGTGTCAGGGTATGAATATTGGTGTGCTGCAGCTGGACGGCGATATTTCTGTTCTGTCGATAATGCCTGCGTTGCCGTTGCCGTTGCCGTTGCCGTTGCCGTTGCCGTTGCCGGTAGTGGCCACACTGCTGGCGTACTGGCTGATATCGCTGTCCTGTCGGCTTTTCTTCCCGGGCGATATGACTGTGGGCGACTTCCCTGGCGGGAACCGGCGCTGTCGTAAACGGAGCCGGTAAACCGTCTCCGCCCTGCCGGGCTTCCATCGCACTGTCGCAGGTTCAACATCACGCTTGCGGCATCCGTTTACGGATGCGCCGCTCTCACCAGCCCGGCGGTAATGCTGCCGGGCCTCTTCTGGGCAACGCCGTTTCGCGCCCGCGCGTTCCGTCGTTGCGGCGGGTTCCTGCTCATTCCCTGCCTGGTTTTTTCACCCTTTTGAGTCCTTTCGCCGGGGCTGAGACAAGCACAGCCGCTGTCAGCTGTCCAGGGTAAATGGCACGCGGTAAACCGCGCCCCGGACATCCGCCATCGCCCGCGCTGGTTTACGCCCCTGCGGCGAACGGCTCTCAAACGGGTGAAGGTAACAACCAGCGGGGGCGTTCAGCAGGTCCCCGCAAAACGTCAAAACCGCGGCCCCGGCAACTCAACGGGTGATGGTTTTTTAAAAGCAAAACAGGTTCAGAAGGAGGAGCAACATGAGCGAGGCGCAGGCGGTTTTACCCGACGACACCTTTACCCGCGAACAGGCTGAGGTCGTTGCGGCGCAGTACACCAACGTGGCAATTGAGGACGATCAGGGTACACATTTTCGTCTGGTCGTTCGTCAGAACGGCGTAATGGTCTGGCGCGCGTGGAATTTTGAAGCGGATGCCGGGAAATGGCTCAACCGTTACATCGAACGTTACGGTATTCGTAAACAGCAGTAAATAAGAAGGTGCCCTGCCGGAGCGGTAACTCCGCAGGGCCGGACAATCATCAATCAGTGAGGTATCAACTATGTCAGTAACCGATGTTAAAGCAAAAGCACCCAAAAAAGCGAGCAGCAAAAAAATTACGAAGGCACAGGAGGCTGCCCTGAAGATCGCCCTTGAGGCCGCTGCGGTCGAGTACGTTCCGCTGTCCGATCTCGTTAAATCCCCGCTGAACGTGCGCACCATCCCCTATTCCGTGGACAGCGTTCGCGGTCTGGCTGACTCCATCGAGACGCTCGGACTGCTGCAGAACCTGATTGTTCACACCCTCGCGGACGGACAATCCGGCGTGGCCGCAGGTGGCCGCCGACTGACTGCCCTGCAACTGCTGGCGCAGGAAGGGCGTCTCGCTGCTGACCATACCGTTATGGTGAAGCGTGTTTCCGACGACATTGCCGCCCTTGCCTCCGTCGCCGAGAACGAGCAGCGCGCCGCCATGCATCCCGCCGAGCAGATTGCAGGTTTCCGTACGCTGGCAGGGCAGGGCAAAACCCCCGCGCAGATTGGCGACGCGCTCGGCTTCGGCTCCCGTCACGTGCAGCGCATGCTGAAGCTGGCAAACCTCGCCCCCTCCCTGATGGAGAAGCTTGCACAGGACGAACTGACTGTTGAGCAGTGTCAGGCGCTCTGTCTCGAGGACGATCCTGCCCGTCAGGTCGAGGTATTCGAAAACGTGAAGGCCAGCTGGTCAAACGCGCCCGCACACCTGATTAAACGCGCTATTACCGAAACCGAGATGCGCACCGACAACGCCAAATTTCGTTTTATCGGGCGCGATGCCTACGAGGCGGCAGGGGGTTACGTCCGTGAAGATCTGTTCAGCCAGGACGAGGGCGACGGTACGGCTGACAGTGTGCTGGTTGAGCGTCTGGTGCAGGAAAAGCTGGAGCGTATCGCGCAGGACATTCAGCAGCGGGAGGGCTGGGCATGGAGTCGCGGACGCGCAGCCCGCATCTGGTACCACGGCGAAGACGGTAAGGAGTTCGTGCAGCCTGTTGAACCCGATCCGGTGTACACCCCTGAGCAGCAGCAGCGTCTTGATGCGCTGCGGGAGCAGTACGATACATATGACAGCGTCTGCGACGAGTCAGATGCGATCGAAGCGGACATCCTCGCCATTCAGGAGGCGGCAGAAGTCAGCGCATGGACTGACGACACGAAGTCAGGCGCGGGGGTGATGGTCAGCCTGTTCGAAGGGCAGGTGTACGTGCAGCGCGGTGTGCGCCTGAAAGCGGATATGCCGGAAGAAACCGAAACCAGCAGCGTAACGGTGCCGTTCACCTCACGCCAGCCCGACGCCGCAGAGGGGATCAGCGTTCCGCTGCTCACGAAAATGACCTCCGAGCGTACGCTGGCAGTCCAGGCGGCGCTGATGCAGCAGCCCGAAAAGGCGGTGGCGCTGATGGTCTGGCGCATGTGTACCTGCGTATTTTCAGGCTGTCTGACCACGACGCACCCGTTCCGTATCAGTCTGACCGTGTCCCACGGCAGCCTGACTGAGAACGCCCCGTCCGGTAAGGATGGCGCAGCGTTTGAGATGCTCATGACCGAACGGGCAAGGCTGAAAGCCCTGCTGCCGGAAGGGTGGGAGAAGGACTTCACCACCTTCTTTGCCCTTGACGGCGGGGTATTGATGTCGCTGATGGCCTTCTGCACGGCCTGTTCCGTGGACGGGGTACAGACCCGCGATATGGGGCACACCTCCCGAAGTCCACTCGATACGGTCGAGGCGGCAATCGGGTTCCACCTGCGCGACTGGTGGCAGCCGACGAAGGACAACTACTTCGGTAGCCTGAAACATCCGCAGATTGTGGCCTCCCTGAAAGAGGCGGGGCTGACGGGCGCGGCGGGTGACGCGGAGAAGATGAAGAAGGGCGATGCAGCAGCGCATGCGGAGCACTTTATGCAGCACACCCGCTGGGTTCCGGCATGGCTCAAAGGACCGGAGTCAGCGGGTAAGGCCGATGCTGACGACGCTTTTTCAGATACCGACAGCACTGACAACGACACCACCAACACGGCACACGCCGCCTGATAACGGAGAGCCGCCCTGCGGGGCGGCGATAAGGAGATAGTTATGCAAACTGTTCTGACCCCCGATGTGCTGAAGACCATGTCCCACGATGAGTTTGAGGACTGGCGTGACAGCGGCGAAGACTTCCGCCGCGAACTGACTCACGCCGTCATGCGTGACCTGTCCTGCCCTGAAAACTGGGATGTGAACGGCGAGTACCGCAGCGAGTTCAGCGGCTTCTTCCCCGTGCAGGTGCGCTTTACGCCCCCGCACGGCAACTACCATATTGCCGTGTGCAGTCCAGGTGCCATCAGTCCGGCGTGGATGGTGGTGTTCGTGCCCGCCAGCGGTCGCCCGTTTTCCGTCATTCGTACCCTGAGCGGCTACCAGCCGGAGCTTGTCAGCCACACCGTCAGCTTGACGGCGCGTCTCGATGCGGACGGATACAGTCAGGCCAGCATCATCAGTATTCTGGCAGCGGAGGGCGCGGCATGATACCTGCAAACCTGTCACTGGTTCCCTTCAGCCCTGAGCGACGCGCCGCGATGGAGGCTATCGCAGAGGTTGAACGCCGGCGGTCGCGCGGCGCGGTGTCCACGATGTATCCGTATGCCAGCGCCTTTTTCCGGCGGCTCACGGGCAGCACGCGCATCTCACTCAGGGAAATCCATCATTTTGCGCCGGTGCTGACGGCGCGGGAGCTGCGGGGCAGCAGGGACAGCTGGCTCAGTGCCATCGATGCGCTGATTGAAAGCCGCGGGACGTGTTGCTGGCTGCCGCTTCCTGTCAGTGCGGGCCAGCACCTCTTTCCTGAGGTGGCCTTTCAGCAGACTGAGCGTGTTCGCTGTCAGGACGCCCTGCGGGATGAAAAATACACCCGCCAGCGCCACAAAGAACAGTGCCAGCGTGAGCGGGCGTACCAGGCGCTGGCGGGGCAGGCGGAGACTGAGCTGGCATTCCATACCCCCGAAACGGTCAGCAGCTGGGGCGCACGCTGGTCGGGGAGTAAACTGCGTCAGTACGACCTGGAGGAGATGTTTTGGCGCTGGAGTGAGCGTTTCCCCTCGCTGGAACCAATGGAACGCTGGATGATGGAGAACCAGCCTTTCTGGAGTGTGATGGCTGAAACGAAAGCGCTGGCGCGGGAAAGCCCGGACGCCGTCAGGCAACTGGAGCGCTGGATGGTACCCAATAAGCTGACAATGCAGGGGCGGGTATGAAGTGGCGTTACTCACTGCGCTGGAAACGTCCTGGTCCCTGTCCCGGTGAACCTGAACTGGCGTCAGAAGTGGTGGAGGCAGGGATGCCCGCGCCTGAATCGGTGATGTCATTGTGGGTGGCGGGTGCCGGATATGCGGTCTGCGTTGATTTTCTGTATGAACGGCCGATCAGGCGCTGGAGCGATGAGCGAAAGGCGGCCACGCGGCGACGGAATCTGGCGCGTCGTGTCAACAGGATCGCGCCCCTGTTTGCAGATGAACTCATCGAGCGGGAACTGACGGCGCGACCGGATTATTTTCGGGGAAAGTCGCCTCACTGAGTCTGATATCATATCCTGCCAGAATACGGTCGGCAGGGTGCTTAAAAGGGATAATTTAGAGATGAGATACTGGATACTGGTCGTGCTGTTAAATGGCCTGTTTACGCTGGTCATACATTACGCGGCGCCGGAGATGTTCGGAAGCACGGCGTACTATGCCGGGGTGGCAATCTGTACCCTGATTGCGCTGGTTATCACCTGGCGCGACCCGCCTGGTATGCTGGACAACGTGCTCTTGTTTCTCTTTAAGTGGGGAATTGTGGCTTCTGGACTGGCGTTTTCTGTCTGGGGCATCGGATACAAGCTGGAATTCTGGGGGGAACATAACCCCGATGAAGTTTTCAGCAGTGCATTCGACACCATCTTGCCGAATCTGGCGGTGCTGAGCGGTGCTTTGATTCTGGTCAGTGGCTGGGTGTTCTGGAGGCGAAGGTAACAAAGAATACGCCAGCGTGAGGGCAGGAAAGTAAAAAGAGCGGTTATGCCTGCGGTATAACTGCTCTTTTGCATGGTCCTCACGCTTTGTAAATCCCTGCTGTGAATCACCTCTGAAGAACGGACGCTGCGAATTATGGTGGCAGTTGTCTGTATCATCTTTTCAAATTTGCCTGCTGTCTGACGGGTTCACTGGCCATGACTGCGGGCGACTTCCCTGACGGGAACCGGGGCTGTCGTAAACGGAGCCGGTAAACCGTCTCCGCCCTGACGGGCTTCCATCCCACTGTCGCAACGTCAACACCGGCTCGCAGTGACCGTTCCGGTCACGCCGCTTTCACCATGCCGGCGATAAAGCCGCCGGCACTCAGGTGACGCCACGTCGTTCCGCCGTGTCGGGTGTGTTCATCCTCTTCTCATACCTCTGGTGAGCCATCTCGCGTCCGTTCCCGGGCGGAGGGCTGGTCGTAGCACCGTCGCGTCGTCATCCGAAGGGTGAAATAAACTCCGCCAAAACTTTTTGCGAAGGACCGCAAAAACTTTTGTCTCCGCCCTTCTCCTGTCGCCCCGCCGTTGCTTCTTTGCCCTTTGCCGCCAGGGAACTCACCGAGAGATGGATTAACCACCAGACAGGAGGAAAAGCAGGATGAACACACAGAACGTCAACGTCAAAACCGCCACCAAAGAATCTTCCGAAAGATGGGTGAAAACCTCGTCCCTGCGTACTGATGGCTTTGTGCGCAATATCCATTCCCGTAACCCGTTCGATGTTATTCGCGCGGACGTGGTGCTGGCCCGTATGGAAATACAGGCTAACCGGGGATGTGGCCTGCACTACGAGATTTATGAGTCCCGTCTGCTGGGTATGGCTATGCATTACCTTGCAGAACTGCCACTGAAAGACCGTCCGGCGTTTATGGGGGCGGCAGCGAAACGGGGTTACATGCTGACGACTGCGGAAGAAGAACGTGCCGATGGTGAATGTGCTGACCTGATGAGCGAGCTGGCGGCGGATTACTGATTACTTAATCGGCTGGCAGCAGGGGATGCCGCCAGTCACAACGGAGAAACATGATGAGCAACAGCAACACTAACAGTACGTTCAGCTTCGACGCATGGGAGAAAAGCGCGCTCAGCGAGCTTAATACCCTGCAAAACCATGTCAGTAAAGCCCTGATGAAGTACCAGAGCAATACGGACAAAACCGCGCTGGGCGAGTCTGCAAACCGCTATATGGGCGAACTCAGAACCGCTGTCACACGCATCCAGAAAGCCACGCCAGCCATTCAGCAGAAAGTCGACGAGATTGCCGACATGCTGCACCTGATGGCGCATTTTTCCGGCATCACGTTCGACGAATAACCACCACGGCGAAATATCAACGCCATTAACCAGAAGGAGATAAACCATGCACTTAAATCTGACCGAATCCTGCGCCGAAGCGGGTATTTATGCGACCAGTGAGGCCGAACGTGCGTACTGGCTGAGCCGCGAAAAGTCATATCTGACCGCGCCCGTCGAAATCGACGTGCACGCCTTCCATGATGCGCTGGGGCTGATGTACCCGATGAACTGGCGCAGCAGTCAGAACGGCGAGTGTGAAACCTTCATGCTGGCGGAAATGGTCTGCGGCAATGTGACCGAAATCTACGCGCGGATCGGTATCCGTTATTACCGGATGCGTGACTACAGCAACCTTGACCACGCGGA
>Ga0308165_1005036_pt1 | contig 12558 bp, 9 predicted proteins | sample PhyWR2_FD_201032 | JGI IMG/M metagenome (GOLD analysis project Ga0308165, IMG submission 201032) | Phyllosphere microbial communities from UC Gill Tract Community Farm, Albany, California, United States - DLSLW.R2 | ecosystem: Host-associated > Plants > Phyllosphere > Unclassified | place: USA...
TTCAGCGTCTCCGCCAGCCCCTTGTCAGCACCTCAAAAAAACAAACCTTGCGAACCGCCCTCTTTCGAGTCTGGCAGCTTTGCAAGGCATCGTGCTGTCGATAGACGCTATTGTATAGGCGTTTTCCCGGGGCTCCAGGAAAACGTCGGAGTTTTTTGCAGCCGTGTGTCAGACGGCTCCGGCAACGGCTTTTTCCAGCGCTTCGATGAACATGTCACCGACCGGGAAGCCTGCCTGCTGTTCAATCTCCTGGAAGCAGGTCGGGCTGGTCACATTGATCTCGGTGATGCGGTGGCCAATGATGTCCAGACCGATCAGCAGCAAGCCACGGGGGGCCAGGCGCGCGCCGATGTGTTCGGCGATCGCGCGGTCCTCGGGCTCCAGCGCCTGTGCCACGCCTTTGCCGCCAGCCGCCAGGTTGCCTCGCACTTCATTGCCCTGCGGAATGCGCGCCAGGCAGAACGGCACCGGCTCGCCGCCGATGATCAGCACACGCTTGTCGCCCTTGGTGATTTCGGGCAGGTACTTTTGCACCATGACGCTCTGGGCGCCGTCCAGGTTCAGGGTTTCGATGATGCTGCCCAGGTTCATGCCATCGGCACCGACGCGGAAGATGCCCATGCCACCCATGCCGTCCAGCGGCTTGAGGATGATGTCCTTGTGCTGGGCGTGGAAGTCGCGGATATCCTGGGCGCTGCGGGTGACCAGGGTCACCGGCGCGTATTCGGCAAACTCCATCACCGCCAGCTTTTCGGGGTGGTCGCGCAAAGCCGCTGGCTTGTTGAAGACCTTGGCGCCTTCGCGCTCCGCCTGGCCCAGCAAATGGGTGGCATAGAAGTACTCGCTGTCGAAGGGCGGATCCTTGCGCATGACAATGGCGTCGAACTCGGCCAGCTCGGCACGGCGGCCGGGTGCCTCATCGAACCAGCGCGATTCGTCCCCCGTCAGCACAATGTCGCGCACCTGGGCGGAGACCTTCTCGCCGCTGATCCAGTGGATATGCCTTGGCTCACAGACGGTGATGCGGTGGCCGCGCGCCTGGGCGCTGCGCATCATCGCAAAGGTACTGTCCTTGTAGATCTTGAAGGACTCAAGCGGATCGGCAACAAAGAGGATATGCATGGTGTGGGTTGGCGGCTTGGTGGCCGCCCTGTGTATTCAATGGCCTTGCATGCCCAGCGGAGGGATATGCAAGCAGAAACGGACAGAACTAGGCGCGCTCAAGCGGAGCGGCGCTTGCCGTAATGTTGCACAAAAAGCGCAAGGCTGCCTGCGACCACGCCCCAAAAGGCCGATCCCACTCCGGCTATTGTCACGCCGCTCACCGCTACCAGGAAGGTGATCAGCGCCGCTTCGCGGTATTGCTCGCCTTGCAGCGCAGTGTGCAGCCCGCCGCCGATGGTGCCCAGCAGCGCAATGCCGGCAATCGCCACCACCAGCTCGTGCGGGAATGCGGTCAGCAGGCCCGCAATGACGACCCCGAACCAGCCGATCAGCACATAGATCACGCCACACACCACGGCCGCCACATAGCGCCGCGCCTGGTCGGGGTGGGATTCCGGCCCCATGCAGATCGCGGCCGTGATGGCCGCCAGGTTGATGCCAAAGGCGCCAAAGGGTGCCAGCAGCAAGGTGGTCAGACCCGTCATCGTGATCAGCTTGGAGATGGGCAGGTCATAGCCGGAGCCCCGGATGATGGCTACACCTGGCAGGTTCTGCGAGGCCATCGTGACGACAAACAGCGGCAGCGCCAGGCTGATGGCAGCCTGCCAGCTGAAGCTGGGCATGGTGAACACCGGCATCGTGAGGCCCGGCTGCACGGCAGACCACTGGATCTTGTGCTGCAGCAGCGCCACCACGATGCCAACCGCCAAGGTGAGCATGACCGCATAGCGCGGCAGCAGGCGCCGGCCCAGCAGGTACGTGACCAGCATGGCCACCACCAGCCAGGTATTGGTCTGCGCGGCGGCAAAGGCATCCAGGCCAAAGCGGGTCAGCACGCCCGCCAAAAGGGCCGAGGCGATGGCAATCGGGATGCGGTTCATCAGGCGCTCGAACCAGCCCGTCATGCCCACTACCGCAATCAATACGGCACTGATGATGAAGGCGCCGATTGCGTCCCCCATGCCAAACGCGCCGGTGGCACCCGCCGTGGCCAGCACGGCCGCCCCGGGGGTGGACCAGGCCACTACCACCGGCTTGCGCAGCAAAATGCTGGGTACCCAGCAGCACAGGCCCACACCAATGCCCAGCGACCAGACCCAGGACGAGACCTGCGCGGGCATGGCGCCAAAGCTTTGGGCCGCCTGGAACACAATCGCGATGGAGCTGGTCAGGCCCACCAGCACCGTGACAAAGCCTGCGATGAGCGCCGATGCGCTCATGTCCTTGAAAAACCGCATACACCCTTTCGCCCCGCCACGGTGTTCGCTGGCCTGGCGTGCGCGCAGCGGATCCAAAGCCCTGGCTGGTTAAATTTCGAGTTTGGAGCCCAGCTCCACCACGCTGTTGCTCGGCAGCAGCAGGAACTCTGCCGCACCTGCTGCATTGTGGTGCATCTGGGCAAACAACTTCTGCCGCCAAGGTGCCATGCCGGCGCTGGCCTTGTCCGTGGGCACGAACACATCGCGCGAGAGGAAGTAGCTGGTCACCATCTGCCCGGTGTCGCAGCCGTGGCCGCGCAGCTGGTGCAATGCATTGGGCACATCCACATCGTTCTTGAAGCCGTAGTTCAGCTGCACGCGCCAGCAGTCGCCTCCGAGCGGCTCGATCACCGCGCGCTTTTCCAGCCCGATCCAGGGGACCTCGTGGTAGACGATGTGGACGAACATGTTCTGTTCATGCAGCACCTTGTTGTGCTTGAGGTTGTGCAGCAGCGCGGTGGGCACCACATGGGCATCCGATGTGAGGAAGACCGCCGTGCCCGGCACCCGGGTGGGAGGGGTGTGCAGCACCATCTGCAGGAAGCCCTGCAGATCGATGCCATCGGCATGCAGCTTTTCGTAGACCAACTCCCGTCCGCGCTTCCAGGTCATCATCACGACGAACAGGCACAGGCCGATGGCCAGCGGGAACCAGCCGCCATCGAGCAGCTTGAGCAGATTAGAAGCGAAGAAGGTGATATCGATACAGAAGAAGAACACCGTCGGCGCCAGCGCCATCCACAGCGCATATTTCCAGCCATAGCGCAGCACAAAGAAGGTGAGCACCGTGGTGATGGTCATGTCCAGGGTCACTGCAATCCCGTAGGCCGCCGCCATATTGCTGCTGGACTTGAACAGAATCACCGCCAGCACAATGGTCAGGAACAGGCTCCAGTTCACAAAGGGGATGTATATCTGCCCGGTGTCGCGCACGCTGGTGTGCAGGATCTGGATGCGCGGCAGGTAGCCCAGCTGGATGACCTGCTTGGTGACGCTGAAGGCGCCGGTGATCAGCGCCTGCGAGGCAATCACCGTGGCCATCGTCGCAAGCAGCACCAGCGGAAGCAGCGCCCAACCCGGCGCCAGCATGAAGAAGGGGTTCTTTACCGCTTCTGCGTTCTCCAGCACCAGCGCGCCCTGGCCAAAGTAATTGAGCACCAGCGAGGGCATCGCAATGCTGAACCAGGCCAGCCGGATCGGCTTGCGGCCAAAGTGACCCATGTCGGCATACAGGGCTTCCGCCCCGGTGACGCAGAGCACCACGGCGCCCAGAATGATGAAGCTGATGCCCGGATGGCGCACGATGAAGCCCAGCGCATGGTGCGGGCTGAGCGCCCACAATACCTGCGGGTGGTCCACGATGTTCCAGACACCCAAGGCGGCAATGCACAGGAACCAGACCACCATGATGGGCCCGAAGAACTTGCCAATGCCTGCCGTGCCCCGCTTTTGCACCCAGAACAACAGCAGCAGGACCACCAGCGTGAGTGGAATCACCCAGGATTTGAAGCCGGGCGAGACCACCTCCAGACCTTCGACCGCCGAGAGCACGGAGATCGCTGGTGTGATCACACCGTCGCCATAGAACAGACAGGTGCCAAAGATGCCAACGAGCATCAGCACTGAGCGGAGTTGGGGCTTGTCCTTGACCGCTTGCGAGGCCAGCGCCAGCATGGCGATCAGGCCGCCCTCACCGTTGTTGTCCGCCCGCAGCACCAGGACCACGTATTTGAGCGAGACGATCAAGGTCAGGGTCCAGAACAGGATGGACAGCACGCCATAGACGTTGTCGTGCGTGAAGGGCACATGGCCGGAGCCGAACACCTCTTTGAGCGAGTACAGCACGCTGGTGCCGATATCGCCATACACCACCCCGATGGCGCCCAGGGTCAGCGCGGGCAGTGCGGATTTATTGCTGTTTTGCACATCAAGCCTTTGTGCCATGCCGCATCAGGCATGCTTGTAGTGGATTGGTTTGCATTGTGCGCCTGTTGTTGCGCCCGCAGTGAGGCCGCGCATACGGACAAGTCCGGATGGCGGATCAGCAGCGGGCTGCAATGGAAGTTGGAACGAACGCCTGAACAGGCTCAGTCGTAGATTTCGGCGTCCGGGTCGGTCGCCTCCAGCTCATAGCTGGCGGCGAGCATCGCCAGGCGCGCCACCACACCATACATATAGAAGCGGTTGGGTGCGCTGGCCCCGACCGAGTCACCGGGCGAGATGCCGTGCTCGAACGACAGCGGGATGAAATGCGCGCCCGGCACATTGAGGTTGTCCTCCGCGCCCTTGTCGGAATGGGCACGGTAGTAGCCGCCGACCACATAGCGGTCAATCATGTAGACCACCGGCTCGGCCGCTTCCTTGTCCATGCGCTCGACGGTCTGCACCCCCTCCTGGATGATCATGTCATGGACCTGCTGGCCATCCTTGACCAGCGACATCTGGTTCTTGGTCTTGACCGACAGCTGACGCAACTCCTTGGCGTCATGCACGCTCATCACGCCCATGCCGTAGGTGCCGTTGTCCGCCTTGACGACGACAAAGGGCGTCTCCTTGATGCCGTACTCCTTGTACTTGCGCCGCACCTTGGTCAGCATCACGTCGACATCTTCACGCAACTCGTCGAGTGCATGCTCGCTGCCATCGGTAAAGTCGACGCCCTTGCGGCTGCTGAACATCGGGTTGATCAGCCAGGGGTCGATCCCCATCAGCTTGCCAAAGCGCTTGGCCACCTCTTCGTAGCTTTGGAAATGGCGGCTCTTGCGGCGCACGCTCCAGCCCGCATGCAGCGGCGGCAGCACAAACTGCTCGTAGACCTCTTCCAGAATGCCGGGCGCGCCGGTCGACAGGTCGTTGTTCAGCAAGATCGTGCAGGGATCAAAATACTTCAGACCCACACGGCGGCCATGGCGCAGCGCCGGCTCGATCACCAGGTCCTTGTTGCCGACCTTGAGCTTGATGGTCTCCTTGACCTCCGGGTCGATCGAGCCGATGCGCACGTTCAGGCCCGCCATCGAGAAGATATGCTGCAGCTGCACCAGATTGGCCAGGTACTGGGGGTTGCGCGTCTGGTTCTCGGGGATGATCAGCAGGTTGCGGGCCTCGGGGCAGATCTTTTCAATGGCAGCCATCGCCGACTGCACGGCCAGCGGCACCATCTCGGGCGTCAGGTTGTTCCAACCGCCAGGAAAAAGATTGGTATCGACCGGTGCGAGCTTGAAGCCGGCATTGCGGATATCCACCGACGAATAGAGCGGAGGCGTATGCTCCATCCACTCCAGGCGGAACCAGCGCTCGATCGCGGGCATGGCATCGAGCATGCGCTGTTCCAATTCGTTGATGGGCCCCGTTAGGGCTGTTATGAGATTCGGGACCATAAATGAATTACTGTTTGAGGGCTCAAAAAAAACGAGCAAAAAACAATTGAGTACCAATTGTAGAGAGTTGAGGGCCAAAGTCATCAGAACTTTGCGACCGCCCTGCCTAGCAAGCACTCACCTTCGCCAGAACGCCGGCGTCAACAGCGCCAGAAAGCTGAGAATCTCCAGCCGCCCCATCAGCATGCCCAAGGTAGTCACACTCAGCTGAAAGCTGGTCAGCCCGGCAAAATTGTTGCTGGGGCCCAGATCACCCCAGCCTACACCGGCGCAGTTCACGCTGGCAAGTACCGCTCCCAGCGCATTGTGCAGATCCATGTCCGTGAACAGCAAGGCCATGGTCAGCACCGCAATCGTCGCGCAGTAGACCAGCATGAAGGCCAGCACCGAGAAGATGACCCGCTCATCCACCGCCAGGCCCCCGACCGTCACCGGTTGCACCGCGTTCGGATGCACCAGGCGCCGCATTTCACGCCGGGTTTGCTTGAGCAGCAGCAGCATGCGGATCATCTTGATGCCGCCGCCGGTCGAGCCTGCACTGGTGGCCACGCCCGACAGCAGCAGCATGAAAACCGGCGCAAAAGGCGGCCACAAGCCAAAATCGACGGCGGCATAACCGGTGGTGGTGGCCACCGACACCGTGTGGAAAACGCCCATGCGCAGCGATTCCAGCGGGCCATACACCCCCTTGAACCACAGCAGTGCCGCGACCAGCAAGCCGCCACCCAGCAAGGTGCCGATGGTGGCGCGGAACTCCGGCTGCCGGTACAGCACCCAGGCATTGCGCTTGCGGATGGCGACAAAATACAGCGCGAAGTTGCAGCTGGCCAGCAGCATGAAGACCGTGCAGATCCCCTCGATCAGCGGCGAATTGAAATAGGCAAAGCTGGCATCGTGCGGCGTCAGCCCACCCAGGCTCACCGTGGTGAACATGACCATCACCGCATCCAGCGGCGTCATGCCCGCCAGCCAGTAGGCCAGCGCGCAGAGCACCGAAAACAGGCCATACACGCCCCACAACCCCTTGGCGGTCTCGGCCATGCGCGGCGTGAGCTTGGTGTCCTTCACCGGGCCGGCGGCCTCGGCGCGGAAGAGCTGGCTGCCGCCCATGCCAATCATCGGCAGGATGGCCACGGCCAGAATCAGGATGCCCATGCCCCCCATCCACTGCAAAAACGTGCGCCAGATATTGAGAGACACCGGCAAGGTATCCACATGGTTGAGCACTGTGGAGCCGGTGGTGGTCAGTCCCGAGACCGCTTCAAAATAGGCATGCTGCCAGCTCAGCGCGCGGTCGATGCGCTCGAAACCCAGGTACAGCGGCAGCGCTGCAAACAGCGGAAACACCATCCACACAAAGGCGACCAGCATGATGCCGTGGCGCGCCTGCAGCTCACGCTGCTCATGCCGCGCCATCCACCACAGCACCAGACCGCAGGCCCAGGTAATGCCCATGGTCAGCGGGTAGACGCCAAACACCCCGTCGTCGAGCCACAGCGAGGAGATCGCAGGCACAGCCATCGTGCCGCCAAACATCAGCAGCAAAATGCCCAATACGCGCAGCACGGGTCGAAGGTCAGTCATCGGCCGTGCCTAGAAAAAGGTCACCCCGACACGGAACAGGGCCTCGACCTCATGCACCAGCCGCTTGTTGGGCAAGAAGAGAATGACATGGTCATTGCTCTGGATGATAGTGCCGCTGGTCGGCACGATCACCTCCACCTTGTCGTCATCGCGCTCGTCGTCATCGCGCTCGGTCGCCTCGCTGCCATTGGTATTGCGCGCATCGGGCTCGGGCAGGCCGCGCACGATCATGCCGATATGCACATCACGCGGCAGGCGCAGGCTACCCACACGCCGGCCCACGGCCCGCGAGGTCTTGGCGTCACCGCGCGCCACAATCTCGATCGCCTCGGCCACACCCCGGCGCAGGCTGTGCACAGCCTGCACATCGCCCTGGCGCACATAGGCCAGCAGCTCGCCCAGGGTGGCCTGGGCGGGCGAAAGCGCAATATCAATCTGCGTGCCATGCATCAGGTCGGCATAGGTGCGGCGGTTGATCAGCGCCAGCACCCGGGTGGCGCCCAGCTTCTTGGCCAGCAGGCAGGACATGATGTTGTCTTCGTCGTCATCGGTGATGGCGACGAACAGGTCCACATCCTCGACGTTCTCGTTCTCCATCAAGGTCTCGTCGGTCGCATCACCCTTGAGCACCAGCACATCAGAGGGCAGGCGCGAGGCCAGGTAGACGCAGCGGTCCTCGCTCTTTTCGATGATCTTGACCTGAAAGCGCCGCGACTCCTTGGTCAGCGCACGCGCCAGGCGCATGCCCACGCGCCCGCCACCGGCCACCATCACACGGCGCACCACCTCAGCCTGCTCACCCACCTGGCGGTTGAAAGCCGCCAGCACATCGCCCAGGTTGTCCTTCTCCGACAGCACGAATACTTCATCCCCCGGCTCGATGCGGGTGCTGCCCTCGGTCGGCACCAGGCGGTCAGCCTCATGGTGAAAGCGCCGGTACACGCCCACGACCCGGATCGCGCCATGGGGCAGGTTCTGGCGCACATCGGCCACACTCAAGCCCACCACCGGCGCGCCGCCACGCGCGCGCACCGATGCCAGCGCCACATGGCCCTGGGCAAATTCGCGCACCTGCAGCGCCTCGGGGTAGGTCACCAGCTTGCCGATATAGCCCATCAGCGCCTCTTCCGGGCAGAACGCATGCGTCACGCCAAAGCCGGTATCCGACAGCAGCTCGGCATGGCTCTTGAGCGCGACCGAGCGCACCCGCACGATGCGGGTCGGGATATTGAACAGCACCTGGGCCACCTTGCAGGCGGTGAGATTGGTTTCGTCCTGGGAGGTACAGGCGATCAGCATGTCCGTGTCGGCTGCGCCGGCCTCGGCCATCACTTCGGGGCTGATGCCGTTGCCCACGACGCCGCGCAGATCGAAGCGGGCTTCGAGATCGCGCAGGCGCACACCATCCGTGTCGACCACGGTGATGTCATTTTTTTCGCTCAGCAAGCTTTCGGCGACACTCTCGCCGACGCGGCCTGCGCCGAGGATCAGAATTTTCATAGCATGAGGCGCCAGCCGCTAGGAAGCGGCCTGGCATGGCCGCATCATAACGTGGGCACGGGGCTGCCGGCCTGCAAAGAAGGGGCCGCCCAGCCGGCAGCCGCCCAGTGCGCTCAGCCGCGCACTTCGCCTTCGCCCAGAACGATGTATTTCAGCGAGGTCAGGCCCTCGATGCCCACAGGCCCACGGGCGTGGAACTTGTCGGTGCTGATGCCGATCTCCGCACCCAGCCCGTATTCAAAGCCATCGGCAAAGCGCGTGCTGGCGTTGACCATGACGCTGGCCGAATCCACTTCGCGCAAAAACCGCTGCGCATGCATGTGGTCACGCGTGATGATCGCATCGGTATGGTGGCTGGAATAGTGGTTGATATGGGCAATCGCCTCTTCCACGCCAGCCACTACCTTGATGCTGATGACAGCCGCCAGGTACTCCTCGGACCAGTCCTGCTCCGTCGCAGTCTGCAGGCGGGCGCCCGGCACAGCCTGCAGCAAGGCCAGTGCCTCGGCATCGGCCCGCATCTCCACGCCCTTGGCTGCAAACACCGCGCCAATGCGGGGCAGAAAATCGGCCGCCACCGCACGCGCCACCAGCAGGCTCTCCGTCGCATTGCAGGGGCTGTATTTCTGGGTCTTGGCGTTTTCGGTCACCTTGACCGCCATGTCCAGATCGCAAGGCGCATCTATATAGGTGTGGCAGTTGCCGTCCAGGTGCTTGATCACCGGCACCTTGGCATCGCGGCTGATGCGCTCGATCAGGCCCTTGCCGCCGCGCGGAATGATCACATCGACATATTCGGGCATCGCAATCAGCTGGCCCACGGCCTCGCGGTCGGTGGTCTGCACCAGCTGCACGCCGGTGGCGGGCAGGCCGGCTTCCAGCAGCGCCTGCTCCACCAGGCGCGCCAGCGCCTTGTTGGAATCGATGGCTTCGGAGCCGCCGCGCAAGATGCAGGCATTGCCGCTCTTGATCGACAGGCTGGCCGCCTCGATGGTCACGTTGGGGCGGCTCTCATAGATCATGCCGAAGACGCCCAAAGGCACGCGCATCTGGCCCACGCGGATGCCGCTGGGCATCTGCTTCATGCCGCTCACCTCACCCACCACATCGGCCATGGCCGCCAGCTGCTCGCAGCCTTGGGCGCAGGTCTCCAGCACCTTGGGGGTCAGGCGCAGGCGATCGACCATGGGTTCCGACAGGCCGTTGGCCTGCGCACGCGCCAGATCCTTGGCATTGTCGGCCTGCAAGGCCTCGGTCTGGCTGCGCAGCAAACGCGCCAGCGCCAGCAAGGCCTTGTTTTTGATGGCAGAAGGTGCTTTGGCCATCTGGGCAGAGGCTTGCTTGGCCTGCAGCCCCAGGGCCTGCATGGTTTCCGAAATGTTCAGGGCATTCATGGGGGCTATTGTCGGGCATTTGCGCCCGGGCAGCGGTGCCGACACCAATGGCCCCAGGCAACTCCCAGGCACTGGGGACGCTCTGCACAACTCCCTGCCATGGTCTGAACGCGGGCTCGGGCGATCCGCGTCCATCCCGCTTGGCGAGGGTTTTGCAGAGCATCCCAAGCGGCGCAAAGGCCTCTACACTGATGCCATATTGAGCCACCAGGAGACCACGATGCAATCGGCCGCGCTGCGCCAGCTGGGCGCCTTACAAGACGGGCTGGACCATTTCGAGGCCGGCCACATGGATGCAGCGGCCCTGAGCCAGCAGGCACGCAGCTACACCGACTTGCTCGGCGCGCTGCCGCCGCAGTTCCAGGAAGTATTGCTGCAGCTGCTGGACCGTCTCGAATCCAGCGCGCTGTTTGATGAGGAGAGCTGCTCGTTCAGCCGCAAAGACCTGGTGGACAGCCTGCGCCTGTGGCTGAAAAAGGCCGATGCCAGGCTGAGCGCCACCGCCTGAGCGGGCAGCGGCGCAGTCACCCACCAACGGCCAGGCCGTCAGGCCGTCAGGCGCTCCAGCGCTTCGCGGTACTTGGCCGCCGTCTTGTCGATCACGTCTTGCGGCAGGCGCGGTGCCGGTGCCGTCTTGTCCCAGGGCTTGCCGTTGACCTTGGCCTGCTCCAGCCAGTCACGCACAAACTGCTTGTCGTAGCTGGGGGGGTTGGCACCGGTTGCCAGCGCATTGGCATAGCCTTCCACCGGCCAGTAGCGCGAGCTGTCGGGCGTCAGCACCTCGTCCATCAGCACCAGCTTGCCGTCTTCGTCCAGGCCGAACTCAAACTTGGTGTCGGCAATGATCATGCCCTTGGTCAGCGCAATCTCGGCAGCCTTCTTGTAGATGGCGATGCTGATGTCGCGGATCTGGGCGGCCAGCTCGGGGCCCACCATCTCGACGGTGCGTTCAAAGGTGATGTTTTCATCGTGCTCGCCGGCTTCGGCCTTGGCCGCTGGCGTGTAGATGGGCTCGGCCAGCTTGGCGGAGTTGACCAGACCCGCGGGCAGCGGCACGCCGCAGACCGCTTGCGATTCCTGGTATTCCTTCCAGCCGCTGCCAGCCAGGTAGCCACGCACCACCGCCTCGATCGGCACAGGCTTGAGGCGCTTGACCAGCATGGAGCGCAGTTGCACCTGGGGCACTTCATCAGGCTGCACGGCTGACTCCGGCGCTTCACCGGTCAGATGGTTGGGGCAGATATCGCCCAGCTTGTCGAACCAGTACAGCGCCATCTGCGTCAGCAGCGCACCCTTGCCAGGAATGGGCTCGCCCATGATCACGTCAAAGGCCGACAGACGGTCCGAAGCCACCATCAGGATGCGGTCGCTGCCGACGGCGTAGTTGTCACGCACCTTTCCGCGGGCCAGCAGGGGCAAGGAATGGAGCTTGGAGGTATGCAGTGCAGAAGGTACGGGCTGGGTCATGGTGATGCAGAACTATGGACAGGCACCCTGCGTGAAGACGGAAGGCACGGACAGCCGCGCTACCTCGGCAAGGCAAGCGCTCGATTGTAGTCGGCCACTCTCCAATGCCTCGCCCGCACCGGCGGGATGCCTTGAATTGCAGTGCAGTATTGGGTGCTGGGGCCGCGAACACGTAGGCCATTACGTGCCGACGCACAGAAACACCGCTGCTTGCCTCCGGTTGCAATTGCGCCGGCAGCGGCCCGCACTGCGCCTGCGCCCTCCGTTTTTTGCAGCATCCAAACCGTAATTTGTAACCAGCATCCGGCCCCAACCGCCCGCCGAGCGCACAGAAACCCAGCGATCCGGGTTGTCATAGACTTGCAATTTTGTAGGTCAAGGCGCATCATGGTTTACACGCATGCATGTGTTTCCCCCTCGGGGTGGCCTGGGTTCCAACAGACCCGGTCACTTTTCTTGGTTTGCAGAAGGAGACTTGTTCATGAACCTGACGATCAGCGGTCACCATTTGGCGGTGACCCCGGCGCTGCGCGAATATGTAACATCCAAGCTGATGCGCATTACGCGACACTTTGACCAGGTGGTGGATGCCAAAGTTTTACTTTCAGTGGAAAAGCAAAAGGAAAAGGAGAAACGGCAGCGTGTGGTGTGCAATTTGCGGGTTAAAGGCGACGAACTCTGTGTTCAGTGCTCTCACCATGATTTGTACGCCGCGGTAGATGCTTTGGTGGACAGGTTGGACCGCATGGTCGCCCGTCACAAGCAACGTGTTCAATCTCACTACAGCGATGCGCTGCGGCAGGCAATGGCGTA
>Ga0308165_1005039_pt1 | contig 12557 bp, 11 predicted proteins | sample PhyWR2_FD_201032 | JGI IMG/M metagenome (GOLD analysis project Ga0308165, IMG submission 201032) | Phyllosphere microbial communities from UC Gill Tract Community Farm, Albany, California, United States - DLSLW.R2 | ecosystem: Host-associated > Plants > Phyllosphere > Unclassified | place: USA...
CAGCTGACACAACTCCATCGCGGGCAAGCCCGCTCCCACAGGGTCTGTGTGAATCCAGAAAAATTGGTTACAACCCCTCCCCTAATACCTTCGAAAGCATGTCCACGAAGAAATCCACACTCCGGCGCGAAGTCACCATCGGTGGCTTGATCTTGAGCACGTTCAGGTAATCCCCGGTCGGCTGCATGAAGATTCCCAGTTCGCGCAGGCGGTCGCACAACGCCGTGGTTTCTTCGGTGGCCGGCTCCAGGGTCTCCCGGTTGCGGATCAACTCCACGCCCAGATAAAAACCGGAACCATGCACCGCGCCGACCAACGGATGGATATCGATCAGTGCTTCAAGTCGCTCTTTGAAGTACCCGCCGACAACCTGGGCGTTTTCCCAGAGCCTTTCCTCTTCCATGACATCCAGCACGGCCATACCGACTTGGCAGCTCACCGGACTGCCGCCAGCCGACGAGAAGAAGTAGCCCTCGGCCTCCAGCGCTTCGGCGATTTCCCGGCGGGTGATCACCGCACCCAGCGGCTGACCGTTGCCCATGCCTTTGGCCATGGTGATGATGTCCGGCACCACGCCCTGTTCTTCAAAGCCCCAGAAGAAATGGCCCATGCGCCCGTAACCGACCTGCACTTCATCGGCGATGCACACACCGCCCTGGGCGCGGACCAGGCTGTAGACCTGTTTGAGGTAATCCTTCGGCAGCGAAATGCCGCCGGCATTGCCATACACCGGCTCGCAAATGAAACCGGCCAGCGGGCGACCTTGCGCGGCGATTTTCGCCAGGTTGTGCTCGACGCTGCGCACATAATCGGGGGCGCTGTCGGGGCCACGGAATTCACCGCGATAGGTGTTCGGCGCTGGCACCGGATGCACCCAGTCGGGACGGCTGCTCAGGGCCTTGGGGTTGTCGGCGATCGAGGTTGAAACCGCATCCGCGCCCACCGTCCAGCCGTGGTAGGCCTCGAGCACGCTGATGATGTCGCGCCCCCCGCTGTAGGCCCACGCCAGACGGATTGCCAGGTCATTGGCCTCACTGCCGCTGTTGACCAGGAACACCCGGTCCATGGAGTCCGGTGACAGCTTCAACAGACGTTCGGAAAACTCCGCCACCGCTGCATAGTTGAAACGCGAGTTGGTGTTGAGCAGCGACCACTGGCGGGCCGCCACCGCGGCCATGCGTGGATGGCCATGACCGAGCACCGCAACGTTGTTGAGCATGTCGAGGTAAGAGCGGCCCTGCATGTCGATGAGGTGATTGCGCCAACCGCGCTCGATGCGCGGCGGATCGACGTAGTAGTGCTTTTGCGTGCGGGCGAAGCTGGCATCGCGGCGCGCCAGCAGGGTTTGCGCATCGAGCTCTGCCGGTGCATCGCAGGCCAGTCCCAACAGCGCGGCCGGAGATGGGCACAACGCCTGCCAGGCTGGCGCTCGGGTCGGCGTACAAAACAACGGCGCGTCGAGTGAAGTACCTCGGCACAACTGCACCCGCAACGGCCCGCTGACGGAGCCTAATACCTGGCCTTTGACCAGCGCCGCGCCACTGTGGAGCGAAGGTGTCACGCCCCACAGGCGCACGCTCAGTTGAGGACCATCGAGCTGCAGCACACCGGACGCCGGTTGGTGAACCATCCCGGCAAAAGGCGATTCAACGGCGGTGCCGTGAGGCACACGCAACTCGACATGCAACGGGTAAGTATCCGGCTCGTTGGCGCTGTCCGGTCGCGTGCGGGACAACCGATACTGCCCGTAGTGGCTGGCCGCCAGACCGTGAGCGGCAGCCGCTTCGTCCAGCAGGCGCTGATCGATACCGTCCTGCTCCCAATTGCCGGCCTCGAAATGCGGGCTCAGGACACCCAGGTCGATCAAGGCAAATTCACGCCCGACCAGGCTGGGCAGCAACGGCGCGAAATTTTCGCTGCCGATCTCCGGCAGGCGCAGCCCCATGGACGTGAGGATGGCGGCTTCCATCAACGCCATGGGCAGCGATGTGGCGACACGGAAAATTTCCCATTCGTGGGTCAGGTTGTCACGGCTGTATTGATTGCCGGGATCAATGCTGACCTGCTGTTCACCGCTGAGCACCAGCACGGCAGCCCGCGCAACGATCAACGGCCACAGGGCCAGCAATTCTTCCTGTTGCAGCGGATTGACCGCGTGATAGGCCTGGATCGCCGGCAAGATGTAGAAAGGGTCGCCATTGGCATGGTGCAGCAGCGCCGCGCAGGTTACCGACAAGTCGGTGATGCGCCAGGTGCGGATCAAGTCGCCGAAGTCGATCACGCCCTGCAATTGCCACTGGCGTTGCGCATCACGCTGCCAGACCACATTGTCATCGGTGATGTCCATGTGGATGGCCTGTACCGGCAACTTGTCGACCAGTGGCCGCAAGGCCTGATCTGCCTGCGCGGCAGCTTGCGCGATCAAGGCGCGTTGCTCATCGTCCTTGATCACCGGCAGCAAGTGCGCGATCAACGCATTGGCGTGGCGGGCGTCCCATTGCAGGGTGCGCTCCAGGCCGGCATGGCTGAAACCGGCCAGTGCCAGATCCATTTCACCGCAGAGCCGGCCGAAGCCGGCCACCACTGACCTCGGCAAATGCTCCAGCGCCGTGAGCGGCTGCCCCTCGATGTACTCGAGCAAACGCACATGCACCGCTTGCCCTGCGATCTCCAGCGAGAGCAGATCAGCGCCGGTCCGCGACGCTATCACCCGCGGCACCTGCACCTGTGAGTGCTCAGCCAGATGCTTGAGCCCGGCGTGCTGGGCTTGCAGCTCCAGCGACGAATAGTCGCCCCGGCAAATTTTCAGTACAAAACGCCCTTCGGCGCTGTCGACGCGAAAGTTAAGGTCCTGCTGGCTGCCAAGAGACTGCAGGCGACCGCTCAGCCCGTAATGCCCCTCGAGCAGCTCTAGCGCTTGCGCCGCAGACACCTGCGGGCTGGGCAAACTGGCGCGATGAATCAACGTGGCGAGCGGCATGGAACGACCCCTGAAATGTTATTAGGCGCTTATATCGCCACTGCGCCGGTCGATAATCAACCCCCATAGTACGGACCAAATCTCAAATAGCTTTCACATCGCTATTGCACCTCTGGTCTGCTGCCGACAAGCTATGCTCATTTGCTTCAACGCTCTTACAGATAAAGGCTGGCCTACATGCGTATTCTCATCACCGGCGGTGCCGGTTTCATTGGCTCTGCCCTGGTTCGACACCTCATTCGTAACACCGAGCACGAAGTGCTCAATCTCGACAAATTGACTTACGCCGGTAACCTGGAATCGCTCACCAGCATCGCCACCGACACTCGCTACGAATTCGTCCAGGCGGACATCTGCGATCAGCCGACCGTGAGCGCGGTGCTGGCACGCTTCCAGCCGCATGCGATCATGCACCTGGCTGCCGAATCTCACGTCGACCGCTCCATCGACGGCCCGTCGGATTTCATCCAGACCAACATCGTCGGCACCTACAGCCTGCTGGAAGCCACTCGCGCCTACTGGAACGCCCTGGCCGAGCCTGAAAAAAGCGCCTTCCGCTTCCACCATATTTCCACCGATGAGGTGTATGGCGACCTGCACGGTGTTGATGACCTGTTCACCGAAACCACGCCGTACGCACCCAGCTCGCCATATTCCGCCAGCAAGGCAGCGTCCGACCACCTGGTCCGCGCCTGGCAGCGCACCTATGGCCTGCCGGTTTTGCTAACCAACTGCTCGAACAACTACGGGCCGTTCCACTTCCCCGAAAAGCTGATCCCGCTGGTGATTCTCAACGCCCTGGCGGGCAAGCCACTGCCTGTCTATGGCAATGGCCTGCAGATTCGCGACTGGCTGTTTGTCGAAGACCACGCCCGTGCCCTGTTCAAGGTGGTAACCGAAGGCGTGGTCGGCGAGACCTACAACATCGGCGGCCACAACGAGCAGAAGAACATAGACGTGGTGCGCGGCATCTGTGCCCTGCTTGAAGAGCTGGCGCCGAAAAAACCCGAAGGCGTGGCGAACTTCGCCGATCTGATCACGTTCGTCCAGGATCGCCCGGGCCATGACGTGCGCTACGCCATCGATGCCGGCAAGATTGAACGCGAACTCGGCTGGGTGCCCGAAGAAACGTTCGAGACTGGCCTGCGCAAAACCGTCCAGTGGTACCTGGAAAACCTCGAGTGGTGCCGCCGCGTTCAGGACGGCAGCTACCAGGGCGAACGACTGGGCGCCTTCAATACCAAGGAGTTGATCGCATGATGAAGGGAATTGTGTTGGCCGGTGGTTCGGGCACGCGTTTGCACCCGATCACGCTGGGCGTGTCGAAACAACTGCTGCCGATCTACGACAAGCCGATGATCTACTACCCGATCTCGGTGCTGATGCTGGCCGGCATCAAGGAAATCCTGCTGATCTCCACCCCCCAGGATCTGCCGCAATACCGCAACCTGCTGGGTGACGGCAGCCAGTTCGGCGTGCATTTCAGCTACGCCGAGCAGCCCTCGCCCGATGGCCTCGCCCAAGCCTTCCTGATCGGCGAAGAGTTCATCGGCGATGATCCGGTGTGCCTGATCCTCGGCGATAACATTTTCCATGGCCAGCACTTCGGCGACCAATTGAAACAAGCCGTGAAGCGTGAATCCGGTGCCACAGTCTTCGGCTATTGGGTCAAGGATCCCGAGCGTTTCGGTGTGATCGATTTCGACGACGAGGGTCGTGCCCTCTCGATCGAGGAAAAGCCCAAGGCGCCGAAGTCCAGCTATGCGGTGACCGGCCTCTATTTCTACGACAACGATGTGATCGAGATCGCCAAGGCCGTGAAGCCATCTCCTCGTGGTGAACTGGAAATCACCGACGTCAACAATGCGTACTTGCAACGCGGCGATCTACAGGTCGAGCGCTTCGGCCGCGGCTTCGCCTGGCTGGACACGGGCACCCATGACAGCCTGCTCGATGCCTCGCAATACGTGCAGACCATCGAACACCGTCAGGGGCTGAAAGTGGCCTGCCTCGAAGAAATCGCCTACGAAAATGGCTGGATCAGCCGCGATCGCCTGCTGGAACGCGCCAGCTATTTCGGCAAAACCGGGTACGGTCAGTACCTCTTCAAACTGGCCGAGGCGAGCAAATGAATGTGATTGAAACCGCCCTGCCCGGCGTGTTGATCCTGGAGCCTAAGGTTTTCGGTGATGAGCGCGGTTTTTTTTACGAGAGTTTCAACGCCAAGGCATTCGAGGAAGCGACCGGGCTCAAGCGCCAGTTCGTTCAGGACAACCATTCGCGGTCGCTCAAAGGCGTGCTGCGTGGCCTGCACTACCAACTGGAAAACACCCAGGGCAAGCTGGTTCGGGTAACGGTCGGTGAAGTGCTCGACGTCGCGGTGGACGTCCGTCGCAGCTCACCGAACTTCGGCAGGTGGGAGGCGGTGCGCCTATCCGCGCAAAACGCCCGCCAGCTGTGGGTACCGGAAGGTTTTGCCCATGGGTTCGTGGTGCTGAGCGATGTCGCCGAGTTCCTGTACAAGACCACGGACTATTACAACCCGTCGGCCGAGCGTTGCCTCCGCTGGGACGACCCGACACTTGCCATCGACTGGCAGTTGACCGAAGCGCCGCAACTGTCAGCCAAAGACCAGCTCGGCAAAACCTTGCAGGAGGTCGACCTGTTTCCATGAGAATTCTTATCAGCGGTCAACATGGACAGGTTTCAACCGAGCTGCAACATCACTTGAAGACACTTGGCGAATTGGTAGTACTTGGGCGCACCGAGTTCGATCTGACCAATCCACAGCAATTGCGTCAGCAGGTACGCCGGGTTCGTCCCGACCTGATCATCAACGCCGCGGCTTACACTGCGGTCGATCAAGCTGAAAACGAGTCGCAGATAGCGTTCGCCATCAACGCGACGGCGCCCGGCATTTTGGCCGAAGAAGCGGCGCAGCTGGGCATTGCACTGATTCACTACTCCACCGATTACGTGTTCGACGGCACCAAAAGCACGCCTTACAACGAAGACGACGCGCCGAACCCGCTGGGCGTCTATGGCCAAAGTAAACTGGCTGGCGAACAGGCCATCACGGCGGTGCAAGGCCAGCACCTGATCTTGCGCACCAGTTGGGTGTACTCCAACCATGGCCGTAACTTCCTGCTGACCATGCAGCGCCTGCTACAGGAAAAACCGGAGCTGCGCGTGGTCGCCGACCAGATCGGCGCGCCGACCTGGGCCGGTACCATCGCCCAAAGCACCCGCGCCCTGATCGAACGCTGGCAGGCGGGACAATCCGGCGCCTGGGGCACCTATCACCTGACCGCGCAGGGCGAAACGTCCTGGTTTGGTTTTGCCCAGGCCATTGGCGACGCTTTGCGCGCACAGGGCAAGGCCTGCGCCAACCTGCTGCCGATTCCGTCCAGCGACTACCCGACCCCGGCCACCCGACCGCTGAACTCGCGCCTGGATGGGCTGCGCCTGCAACGCGAGTGGGGCGTCAGCCAACCCGACTGGCAAACCGCGCTGCGCGAGTGTCTTGCCGCACAAGCCTAGGCATAATGCGCCTGTACCCACAGGCGCTTGATGCTCATGACTCCCACCGTTCCCCGCAGACCCCGCTGGCGTAGCCTGGCCCTGCTTGCGCTGTGCCTGGCGCCCTTGCTGTGGCCGCTGGAACATCTGGCCGAGCGCTACTACCGCAGCGAATTGGCCGGGCAGAACCGCCAGACCCTCGACCTGTACGTCGCCAACCTGCTGGGCACCCTGCACCGTTATGAAGTGCTGCCGCAGATCCTCGGCGACCTGCCCGCCCTGCGCGCGGACCTGATGGCACCGAATGACGGTGTCGTTCAAGGCAATGCCAACCGGCTGTTGAAAAACATCGCCCTGCAGACCGGTGCCGAAGTCATGTACCTGATGGACACCCAGGGCAATACGATCGCCGCGTCCAACTGGGACAAACATGACAGTTTTGTCGGGCGAAATTTCGCGTTCCGACCGTATTTCAGCGAGGCCATGGCCGGTCGTCTGGGGCGATTTTTCGGCTTGGGTACCACGTCCGCCAAGCGCGGGTACTTCTTCGCCGCCGCCGTACGTGATGGTGAAAAAGTCATTGGCGTGCTGGTGACCAAGGTCGACCTGGACCACACCGAAAGCCTATGGGGCAAAACCCCCGAACAACTGCTGGTAACCGACCATAACGGCGTGGTCATCCTGACCTCGCGCTCGGAGTGGCGCTTTCGCGCGACCCGGCCATTGACTGATGCCGAGCGTGCTGCGATCACTGCGATTCAACCCTACCCGACCCGCGAACCCAAGCCGTTGAGTCTAAGCCCAGAGGCCTGGTTGACTCAGACCCAGCAAATTGATGAAACCGGCTGGAGCGTCAGCATCCTTGCACCTCGCACGCTGATTGATCGCCCGGTACGCACGGTAGTCGCCATCGGTGGCGCCACGTTACTGGTGTTGATGCTGCTGCTGGGACTGATGATGCAACGCCGCCGGCATTATCTGGACCGGATCGCGTTCGAGGCCAAGGCCCGGCGCGAACTGGAAGGTCGTGTCGCCGAGCGTACCAGCGACCTCGAGGGCCTCAACCGCCGCCTGAAACAGGAAGTGCTGGAGCGCGAGCAGGCGCAACAGGAGCTGGTGCGCGCCCAGGATGACCTGGTCCAGGCGGGCAAGCTGTCGGCACTGGGCACCATGTCAGCGAGCATCAGCCACGAGCTCAATCAACCGTTGGCGGCTATTCGCAGCTACGCGGAAAATGCCGAGGTGCTACTCGATCATCAACGTACCGAGGATGCGCGTGGCAATTTGAAGCTGATCAGCGAACTGACCGGGCGCATGGCTTCGATCATCGCCCATTTGCGCGCCTTTGCCCGCCGTGACCGTCACGCGCCGGAAAGCGTGGCGTTGCAACCGGCGCTGGATGATGCGCTGGCGCTGCTGGCCAAGCGCCGACGCAGCATGGAGGTCGAGCTGATTCGTGACCTGCCGGCAGCCACCCTGTGGGTCGAGGCCGGGGAAACCCGTTTGCGTCAGGTGCTCGGTAACCTGCTGGCCAACGCCCTCGACGCGCTGACGGAAAAGGGGCCGCCGCGTAAACTCTGGCTGAGTGCCCAATCCACTGCGGAGGGCGTCACCCTGACCATTCGCGACAACGGTCCGGGTTTCTGCATGGAGGCCCTGGGCCGCGCCAGCGAGCCCTTCTACACCACCAAGACGCGTACGCAAGGGTTGGGCCTGGGGCTGGCGATCTGTGAAACGCTGATGCTCGCCTTCGGTGGGGAACTGTTGTTCTCCAACCACAAGGAAGGCGGCGCACTGATTACCCTGAAACTGCGCGCAGGCGCACCGGGCGTGAGCCTGCAACCGTCCGAGGACCGAAGTGCATGACCATCGACAACCAACTGCAGGTCGTGTTGATCGACGATGATCCGCATCTGCGCCAGGCCCTGAGCCAGACCCTGGACCTGGCCGGCCTGAAAATCCTGTCGCTGGGCGAAGCCAAGGGCCTGGCCGGACAACTGGAGCGCGACTGGCCGGGGGTGGTGGTCAGCGACATCCGCATGCCGGGCATGGACGGCCTGGAGTTACTCAGTGAACTGCATGCACTCGACCCGGAGCTGCCAGTGCTGTTGATTACCGGCCACGGCGACGTACCGCTGGCGGTGCAAGCGATGCGAGCCGGAGCCTACGATTTTCTGGAAAAACCCTTTGCCAGCGACGCCTTGCTCGACAGCGTGCGCCGCGCACTGGCGTTGCGCCGCCTGGTGCTGGACAACCGCAGCCTGCGCCTGGCCCTGAGCGATCGTCATGAGCTCAGTGCCCGTCTGGTCGGGCAATCGGCGTCCATGCTGCGTTTGCGCGAACAAATCGGCGCACTGGCGGCGACCAAGGCCGACGTCCTGATCCTCGGCGAAACCGGTGCCGGCAAAGAAGTCGTGGCCCGGGCGCTGCACGATCTATCGGGTCGGCGTAACGGTCCGTTCGTGGCGATCAATGCCGGTGCCCTGGCGGAGTCTGTGGTGGAAAGCGAGCTGTTCGGCCACGAACCAGGCGCTTTCACCGGCGCGCAGAAACGCCGCATCGGCAAGTTCGAATTCGCCAACGGCGGGACGTTGTTCCTCGATGAAATCGAAAGCATGAGCCTGGACGTACAGGTGAAACTGCTGCGTTTGCTGCAAGAGCGAGTGGTGGAGCGCCTCGGTGGCAATCAGTTGATCCCGTTGGACATCCGCATCATCGCCGCGACCAAGGAAGACTTGCGCCAGTCCGCCGATCAGGGCCGCTTCCGGGCCGACTTGTACTACCGCCTCAACGTCGCGCCGCTGCGAATCCCGCCACTGCGCGAGCGCGGTGAAGATGCACTCGTACTGTTCCAGCACTTCGCCGACGAAGCCAGCGCCCGCCATGGCTTGCCGCCCCATGAATTGCAACCGGGGCAACGGGCGCTGTTGCTGCGCCACACGTGGCCTGGCAACGTGCGGGAACTGCAGAACGCCGCCGAGCGTTTCGCCCTGGGCCTGGAATTGGCGCTGGATAACCAACCGCCAGATGGTGCGCCCGGCACCCCTGTAGAGATGGTCAGTGGCGGCCTGAGCGAGCAGGTGGAGAACTTCGAGAAGTCATTGATTGCCGCCGAGCTGGCCCGCTCCCACAGCTCGGTACGCAGCCTGGCGGAAGCCCTGGGCATTCCGCGCAAGACCCTGCACGACAAACTGCGCAAACACGGTCTGAACTTCGCCGACAGTAGCCCGCAACATTCCACCGACGAACACGATTGAACCGCTCACGCCCAACAAGAGGCCCCGCATGAACCGCGACAGTCACGACCTGGAATCGGTCCTGCATCACGACATTCCCCTGACACAAGCCATGGGCATCAAGGTGCTCGATTGGCACGACCAGCAACTGCGCCTGCACTTGCCGCTGGAGGCCAACGTCAATCACAAGAGCACCATGTTCGGCGGCAGCCTGTATTGCGGTGCGGTACTGGCCGGTTGGGGCTGGCTGCATTTGCGCTTGCGCGAAGAAGGAATCGACGACGGGCACATCGTGATCCACGAAGGACAGATCAGCTATCCGCTGCCGGTAACCGGTGACGCCACGGCAATCTGCCAGGCGCCGAGTGCGGCGGTGTGGAAGAAATTCCTGGCGATGTACCAGCGTTATGGACGGGCGCGGCTGACGTTGCATTCGCGGGTCGTCAACGTGAACAGCGATGACGATGCCGTGACGTTTACCGGGCAGTACGTCCTGCACCGCTGATCGTGATTCATCACCTGTAGGAGCGAGCTTGCTCGCGATGGCGGTGTGTCAGCTTGCACATGTGTCGGCTGACAGTCCGCCATCGCGAGCAAGCTCGCTCCTACAGGGGCCTTAGCTACGCGCCAGCGCCAGCAACGTTTCACGCCAGGCCGCCTGCGCCGGCAGCGCCAGGAAGAATTCATTGAGCAGTGACTCACGCGCTGGATAGCTGAAGGTCGCGCCATTCAAATCCAGCACTTCACCACCGGCACCTTCGAGAACACCCTGGGCTGCCGCCGTGTCCCACTGGGACGTCGGCGCCAGGCGCGGGTAACAATCCGCCGCGCCTTCGGCCAGCAGGCAGAATTTCAACGAGCTGCCAATGCTGGCCAATTCGAGATCACCCAGGCTGGCGCTCAATCCCGTCAGCAACCGTTCCTGCTCCGGGCTCGAGTGCCGACGGCTGGCGACCACGGTGAATGGCTGCCCGGGGGCCGGCGCATTACGGACCCGAATCGTTCGCGGCTCGGCACCTCGATCGCCGCGCCAGGCCCCGAGCCCCGCACCGCCGGCATAAAAGCGTCCATTGGTCGGCATCGACACCACCCCAAACACCACCCGGCCCTGCTCGATCAAGGCGATGTTGACGGTGAACTCTTCGCTGCCGGCAATGAATTCCTTGGTGCCATCCAATGGATCGACCAACCACCAGCGCTGCCAGCCGGCGCGCACGCTTTGGGAGATGTTGGCGTCCTCTTCGGAAAGCACCGGGATGCTCGGGTCGAGCGCCGTCAGCCCGGCCAGGATCAGGTGATGGGCGGCGAGGTCGGCCGCCGTGACCGGTGAATCATCGGCTTTGGCGGTCACCGCCGTACCGGTGCGCCAAAACGGCAGGATCGACTCTCCGGCCTGCAACGCGAGTTCCACCACGGGTGCCATCAATGGATGCGGGAACGTCATGGCAGGAACACTCCGCGCTGAGTCAGCAGGTCACGGGCCAGGTACAACGCCGCCAGGGCGCGACCCTCGGTGAATTTCGGGTTCTGCGCCAGCGCAGACAGCTCGCGAAGATTGATCGTCTCCACCCCCATCGGCTCAGGCTCGTCACCTTCCAGCCGTTCTTCATACAGATCCGTGGCCAACACCACCTGGATCTTCTGACTCATGTAACCGGGGGACAGCGATAACTCGGTCAGGTGTACCAATTGACGCGCGCCATAGCCAGCCTCTTCCTTGAGCTCGCGCTCCGCCGCCGCCAACACGTCTTCGCCCGGCTCGATCAAACCCTTGGGCAACGACAGCTCGTACGCATCGGTACCACCGCAATACTCTTCGACCAGCACGGCGTGCTCTGTATCGAGCATCGCCACGATCATCACTGCCCCATATCCAGCGCCCTTGCCCACCAACCGCTCATAAGTACGCTCCGCACCATTGGAAAAGCGCAGCTTGAGCTCTTCAACGCAGAACAGGCGGCTGGTGGCGACAATCTCGCGGGCGAGGACAGTGGGTTTCTGGCGCATGAAAAGCTCCTTGGCGTGAACGGGTTACTATACCCGGCCTATCCTGATTGTTGATCCCGGATATCTTTTTTACCGTTGGAGAAGTTTTTTATGTCACTGCTGCCGTGGCGCGACATCGACACCGTTCTGCTGGACATGGACGGCACGCTGTTGGACCTGCACTTCGACAACCACTTCTGGCTCGAACACCTGCCCCAGCGTTACGCCGACTTGCACGGCGTGAGTCGGGCCATGGCCGAAATGGAGTTACAACCGCTGTTCGAGCGCAATGCCGGGCAGTTGCAGTGGTATTGCCTGGACTTCTGGAGCGCCGAGCTGAAATTGCCGGTGCGCGAACTGAAACTGGAAACCGCACACCTGATCGCCCTGCGCCAGGACGCCGACACATTCCTGGCCGCCGTCAAGCACGCCGGCAAGCGTGTGGTGTTGATCACCAATGCGCACCGCGACTCGCTGTCATTGAAGCTGGAAAGAGTGGAACTGGCACCGTACTTCGAACGCCTGATCAGCTCCCACGACTATGGCTTCCCCAAGGAAAACCGGCAGTTCTGGGATGCCTTGCAGGCCGACATCGGGTTCGACCCTGCGCGTAGCCTGTTTATCGACGACACCTTGCCGATCCTGCGCAGCGCCCGGGATTATGGGGTGGCGCATTTGCTCGCGGTACGGGAGCCGGACAGCCGCAAGGGCCCCAAGGACACGGCCGAGTTTGCGGCGGTGGGGGATTATCGGGAGTTGATTGCCGGGCTTTGAGACCGAGGTGAACCCATCGCGGGCAAGCCCGCTCCTACAGGTACGGCGGTGCCCCTGTAGGA
>Ga0308165_1005042_pt1 | contig 12555 bp, 15 predicted proteins | sample PhyWR2_FD_201032 | JGI IMG/M metagenome (GOLD analysis project Ga0308165, IMG submission 201032) | Phyllosphere microbial communities from UC Gill Tract Community Farm, Albany, California, United States - DLSLW.R2 | ecosystem: Host-associated > Plants > Phyllosphere > Unclassified | place: USA...
AGCTTTCCGAACAACCTGACGGCGATGGTCTTTGGCTACAAGGTCAAGCCCAACTTTTCCGTGGCCAACGAGGCGCAGATTTCAACCCCGCCGGTCGTCGATTTCAACAAGAAATAACCTCAGAGCGTCGCCGATGAGGCTCCGTTTCTCTTTGCAAGCCCTGTTGCTGGCGCTGTGGCTACCCTTTGCCGCCGTGCTGGCATGGGCGCAGGGCGTACTGCCCGTGCCGGCGCTGACCGCGCATGTCATGGACAGCACCGGCACGCTGACGGCCCCGCAGCAGGCCGCGCTGGAGGCCAAGCTGACTGCGTTCGAGCAGTCGCGCGGCGCGCAGGTGGTCGTGCTGATGGTGCCGACCACCCGGCCCGAGGACATCGCTGCCTACGCGCAGCGCATCGGCGACAGCTGGAAAATCGGCCGCAAGAGCATTGGCGACGGCCTGCTGCTGGTGGTGGCCAAGAACGACCGCACCGTGCGCATCGAAACCACCAAGGCGCTCGAAGGCGCCATTCCCGACCTGGCGGCCAGTCAGATCATCGAGACTGCGATCACGCCCCGTTTCAAGCAGGGCGACTTTGCCGGCGGGCTGGACGCGGGCACCGACCAGATCATGGCGCGCATCACCGGTGAAAACCTGCCCCCGCCACGGCAGGGCAGTTCAGACCGCCGCACTGGCAGCGCGGGGTTTGACTGGACGACGCTGGCCGTGTTCCTGTTTTTTATCGTGCCGATTGGTGCTCGGGTGCTCTCGGGCATGCTGGGGCGCAAGCTGGGCTCGGTGGCCACTGGCGGCGCGGTGGGCATGCTGGCCTGGCTCTTCACCAGCAGCCTCCTCATCGGTGGCATTGCAGCGATGGCAGGAATGGTATTTGCGCTGGTTTCGGGACTGGGCGGCGTGGGCGGGACAGGCCGTTCTGGCTGGGGTGGCCCCGGCGGCTTTGGCGGCGGTGGATTTGGCGGCGGCGGTGGATTCGGCGGCGGCGGTGGATTCGGCGGCGGCGGGCGCAGCAGTGGTGGTGGCGGTTTCAGCAGCGGCGGCGGCGGAAATTTCGGTGGCGGCGGCGCTTCGGGCAACTGGTAGGCACGGGATGAACAAGTTGATGCGCTTCATCAAACACCTCTGGCTGGATGCGTCCGACACCCGGCGCGCCATTCCGATCGATATGGTGCACCGACTGGCACAACGGGTTGCCGCCAGCGAGCAACGCCACAGCGGCCAGATCCGCATCTGCGTCGAAGCCGCGTTGCCTGCCAGCTACCTATGGCGGCTAAACCGACAGAACAGCCTTGGCGAGCTGATCCGGCAGCGGGCAGTGATGATGTTCGGCAAGCTGCGCGTCTGGGACACCGAGCACAACAACGGCGTGCTGATCTACCTTCTGCTGGCCGAGCATGCGATTGAAATCGTCGCCGACCGGGCATTGATGCGCCATGCGGACAGCGTGCAATGGCAGGCCATGGTGGCGCGCATGGCCGGCGCCTTCCGCGAGCAGCGCTACGAGGACGGGCTGACGCAGGCACTGGAGGAAATTTCGGCGCTGCTGGTAGCGCATTTTGCGCGGACGCAAGCATTACCAGAGTATCCCAACGAACTACCCGACACGCCGCTGCTGCAATAAGCTCTCGGCATTGCAGCGCACTTTCTGCTACGGTTTCAATAGCTGCCCGCATAGGCTGTAGCTGCGCAAAAGACCTTTTTCATCCATAGGCCGTGCATTGGCGGGCGGCGCAATGCAATACATGTGGCATGTGAAACGCGCGCCAGCCGTCAGCGGCAGCAACCTCTGACTCAGCCCAGGAGGGCTGTGGGCGCTGCAAGTTTTCACGGTATCGAAGCCACCAGATCAAAAAGATCGAAACCGACGCAGCCATAAAAAAACCCCTGGCTTGCGGCAGGGGCTGTATGCAGGAGCCGTTGCCGACGTCCTGAAGCTGCAGGCCAGGGCCTGCGCTGATGGGTATTATTTTTTCTGGCGGTATTTGCGCAGCGCTGCAATCTGTGCTGCCATCACGGCCAGCTCGGACTGGGCCATCGCGATATCGATATCGGTCTTGGCATTTTTCAGGGCTTCTTCAGCCAGCGCCTTGGCGGAGGTCGCCTTGGCCTCGTCCAGATCCTTGCCACGAATGGCGGTATCGCTCAGGACGGTCACGCAGTTCGGCTGGACTTCCAGCAAGCCGCCAGCAACAAACACGAACTCCTCGGAGCCATCCGTTTTTTCAATGCGCACGGTTCCCGGCCGGATGCGGGTGATCAGCGGCGTGTGGCGCGGATAGATGCCCAACTCGCCTGCCTCGCCTGGCAAAGCCACAAACCGGGCCTCGCCGGAGAAGATGGACTCTTCTGCACTGACGACATCGACGTGGATGGTATTCATACGTACTCCAATTTAAAAGAGGTGAAGAAAGTTGGCGCCTGCAAGCGAGCCGCATGCAGCTCGCCCAGGCGCCGGCCTTGCTTACATCTTCTTGGCTTTTTCGAAGGCTTCGTCAATGGTGCCGACCATGTAGAAAGCCTGTTCGGGCAGATGGTCGCACTCGCCGGCCACGATCATCTTGAAGCCGCGAATGGTTTCGGCCAGGCTGACGTATTTTCCGGGCGAGCCGGTGAACACTTCAGCAACGTGGAACGGCTGCGACAGAAAACGCTGGATCTTGCGCGCACGGGCCACGGCAAGCTTGTCTTCAGGCGCGAGCTCGTCCATGCCAAGAATCGCGATGATGTCGCGCAGTTCCTTGTAGCGCTGCAGCGTGCCCTGCACCGCGCGGGCGGTGGCGTAGTGATCCTGTCCGACCACATTGGGGTCAAGCTGGCGGCTGGTCGAGTCCAGCGGGTCCACCGCAGGGTAGATGCCGAGCGAGGCGATGTCACGCGAGAGCACCACGGTGGAATCCAAGTGGGCGAAGGTTGTGGCAGGCGATGGGTCGGTCAAGTCATCGGCAGGCACGTAAACGGCCTGGATGGAGGTGATCGAGCCGACCTTGGTCGAAGTAATGCGCTCCTGCAGGCGGCCCATTTCTTCGGCCAGCGTTGGCTGGTAGCCCACGGCCGAAGGCATGCGGCCCAGCAGCGCGGACACTTCGGTACCGGCCAGGGTGTAGCGGTAGATGTTGTCCACGAAGAACAGTACATCGCGGCCTTCGTCGCGGAACGACTCGGCAATCGTCAGGCCGGTCAGCGCCACGCGCAGACGGTTTCCTGGGGGCTCGTTCATCTGGCCATAGACCATGGCCACTTTGGATTCGCCGAGGTTTTCCAGGTTCACGACGCCGGAATCGGCCATCTCGTGATAAAAGTCATTGCCTTCGCGGGTGCGCTCACCCACGCCGGCAAACACGGACAAGCCCGAGTGCGCCTTGGCGATGTTGTTGATCAGCTCCATCATGTTCACGGTCTTGCCGACGCCGGCGCCACCGAACAGGCCCACCTTGCCGCCCTTGGCGAACGGGCACACCAAGTCAATCACCTTGATGCCGGTTTCCAGCAGTTCCTGCGAAGGGCTGAGTTCATCATAGGCAGGGGCCTTGCGGTGAATCGGAGCAGTGAGTTCCTGACTGACAGGACCGCGCTCGTCGATTGGCGCACCCAGCACGTCCATGATGCGGCCCAGCGTCGCCTTGCCGACTGGCACGGTGATGTTGGCGCCGGTGTTGTAGACCACGTTGCCACGGCGCAGGCCGTCGGACGTGCCCAGTGCGATGGTGCGCACCACGCCATCGCCCAACTGCTGCTGCACCTCAAGCGTCAGCGCGGAGCCTTCCATCTTGAGCGCGTCATAAATCTTTGGCATCTGGTTACGGGCAAACTCCACGTCCACCACCGCGCCGATACACTGAACAATCTTGCCCTGGATACTGGTATCCACGAGAGTTTCTTGAGCCATGACCGAATCCTTTTGGTTCTTTAAATCTTGGAAATCGCGGCTTAAACCGCTGCGGCACCGGCAACGATTTCCGAAAGTTCTTTCGTGATCGCCGCTTGACGCGTTTTGTTGTAAATCAGCTTGAGCTCGCCAATCACGCTGCCGGCATTGTCGGTGGCGGATTTCATGGCAACCATGCGGGCAGACTGCTCGGACGCCATGTTCTCGGCCACCGCCTGGAACACCAGCGCCTCGACATAGCGGACCAACAGCTCGTCGATGACGGTCTGCGCGTCGGGCTCGTAGATGTAGTCCCAGCCATGCTCGTTCTTGTCGGCCTGCATACGGTCCGCTGTCAGAGGCAGCAGCTGCTCCACCACCGCTTCTTGCTTCATCGTATTGATGAAACGCGTGTAGCAGAGATGAACGGACTTGATCTTGCCTTCGCTGTACGCATCAAGCAGCACTTTGACAGGGCCGATCAGCTTGTCCAGATGCGGCTTGTCACCCAGTTGGGTGGCATGCGCCGCAACCTTGACGCCCACACGGTTCAGGAAACCCAGACCCTTGTTGCCAATGGCCACGGCCTGGGCATCGGCACCGGCAGCCTGCAACTCCTTGAGCTTGGCGGTCAGGATGCGCAGCACGTTGGTGTTCATGCCACCGCACAATCCCTTGTCCGTGGTCACCACGATGAACCCGGCCGTCGTGGCGTCGTTGGACTCCATGAACGGGTGGGTGTATTCGGGGTTGGCCTCGCTCAGGTGCGCTGCAATATTGCGGATCTTGTCGCTGTAAGGACGGGCTGCTCGCATCCGGTCCTGCGCCTTGCGCATTTTGGAGGCGGCCACCATTTCCATGGCCTTGGTGATCTTCTTGGTGTTTTCCACCGACTTGATCTTGCCGCGTATTTCCTTGCCTGCTGCCATATGGGCTCCTACTGGGTTCTAGACACTTGCCAAACTTCGATCAAATCGGGCCAAGCTTAGGCAAACGTTTTCTTGAACGCAGTCACTGCCGTGGTCAATTCGGCCTCGGCATCCTTGTCCATGGCCTTGTTAGCTTCCAGCTTGGCCATCAAGGGCGCATTCTTGTCCTTGAGCCAAGCATGCAGACCACTTTCAAAAGCCAGTACCTTCTTGACTTCCACATCGTCCATGAAGCCTTTGTTCACGGCAAACAGCGTGGCACCCATGGTGGAGATCGACAGCGGCGAGTACTGCGCCTGCTTGAGCAGTTCGGTCACGCGGGCACCGCGGTCGAGCTGCTTGCGGGTCGCTTCGTCCAGGTCGGAGGCAAACTGCGCAAAGGCAGCCAATTCACGATACTGGGCCAAGTCGGTACGGATACCGCCGGAGAGGTTCTTGATCAGCTTGGTCTGGGCGGCACCACCGACGCGTGACACCGAGATACCGGCATTGATGGCGGGGCGGATACCTGCGTTGAACAGACTGGTTTCCAGGAAGATCTGGCCGTCGGTGATCGAGATCACGTTGGTAGGGACGAAGGCGGACACGTCGCCAGCCTGCGTTTCGATGATCGGCAGCGCGGTCAATGAACCGGTCTTGCCCTTCACGGCACCTTTGGTGAATGCTTCGACATAGTCGGCATTGACGCGCGCTGCACGCTCCAGCAGGCGACTGTGCAGATAGAACACGTCGCCAGGGTAGGCTTCGCGGCCTGGCGGACGGCGCAGCAGCAGCGACACCTGACGGTAAGCGACAGCCTGCTTGGACAGGTCGTCATACACGATCAGCGCGTCTTCGCCACGGTCGCGGAAGTATTCGCCCATGGTGCAGCCGGAGTAGGCGCTCACGTATTGCATGGCCGCCGATTCGGATGCCGATGCGGCCACGACGATGGTGTATTCCATGGCGCCTGCTTGTTCCAGCGAGCGCACCACGTTTTTGATCGAAGAAGCCTTCTGCCCAATCGCGACATAAACGCAAGAAACGCCTTTGCCCTTCTGGTTGATGATGGCATCGATGGCAACAGCTGACTTGCCGGTCTGGCGGTCGCCAATGATCAGTTCGCGCTGGCCACGGCCAATAGGCACCATGGAGTCGATGGACTTCAAGCCGGTCTGCAACGGCTGATCAACCGATTTACGGGCGATCACGCCGGGCGCGACCTTTTCAATCACATCGCTCAGCTTGGCGTTGATTGGTCCCTTGCCGTCAATGGGCTGGCCCAGCGCATTGACCACGCGGCCCAACAGTTCAGGGCCGATCGGGACTTCCAGAATGCGGCCCGTGCACTTGACGGTATCGCCTTCGGCAATGTGTTCGTACTCGCCCAGAATCACGGAGCCGACCGAGTCGCGCTCCAGGTTCAGCGCCAGGCCAAAGGTGGGCGTTCCGTCTGGAGTAGGAGGAAATTCAAGCATTTCACCCTGCATCACATCGGACAGGCCGTGGATGCGGACGATACCATCGGCCACCGACACCACGACGCCCTGGTTACGGATGTCGCTGCTTGCAGCAAGGCCTTCGATCCGGCTCTTGATCAGTTCAGAAATTTCTGCGGGATTGAGTTGCATGACTCTTTCCTTCTTTCTATGTTATTGGCTAAAAACCTGGAAGACGCCCGAGCGTCAGCTCAGGAGATCAGCGCCACTTTCATTTGCTCTAAACGGGCTTTTACCGAAGTATCCAGCACCTCGTCACCCACAACCGCCCGAATACCGCCAATCAGCGACGGATCAAGTTCGACCTTCACGCCGAGCTTGCGCCCAAAGCGTCTTTGCAGCACATCTGCAACGTCGGCCACGGCCTGATCGTCCATTGGAAAAGCGCTGAAGACGACGGCGTCGGTGGTGCCGCCGGCCGCGTTCTTGAGCGAACGGAACTGGCTGGCAATCTCAGGCAGCGCAGGCAAGCGGCCATTCTCAATCACGAGACGCAGGAAATTCCTGGCAGCCTCGGGCAAAGGGTCGTTTGCATTGCTGGCCACACCGGCCACCACGTCAAACACCTGGTCCACGCTGGTCTTCGGGCTGTCAGCAAACTGAAGCAGCTGGGCATTTTCAGCCACAGCCGCCAGCCTTTCAAGCCAGAGAGCCGTTGCAGTCAGATCGGAGCCCTGCGCCTTGAACAGCGCATCTGCATAAGGGCGGGCAATGGTTGCAAGTTCAGCCATAGTTTTTCTGCTCTGCCTTGCTTAAAGCTCGGTTTTCAGACGGTTCAGCAAATCGGCATGAACCCCAGCATTGACTTCCTTGCGGAGAATCTGTTCAGCGCCCTTGACAGCCAGCAGGGCGACCTGCTCGCGCAAGGCCTCACGAGCCTTGACCGTTTGCTGCGCAGCTTCAGCCTGGGCTGCAGCAATGATCTTGTTGGCTTCTTCGACGGCACGAGCCTTGGCTTCTTCAATCATGCCTTGGCCCCGACGGTCTGCATCGGCCAGACGGGCGGCGGTTTCGGTGCGCGACGTTGCCAATTCGGCCTCCACGCGCTTGTTGGCGCTGGAGAGCTCGGATCTGGCCTTGTCGGCGGCAGCAAGGCCGTCAGAGATTTTCTGAGCCCGCTCGTCCAGCGCTTTTGTGATCGGCGGCCACACGAACTTCATCGTGAACCAGACCAGGATCGCAAAAACGACAGCCTGCAGGAACAGGGTGGAGTTAATGTTCACGGCTTATTCCTTATCGAACAGTACCAGGGTTGGCCGAAAAATTAACGCAGGACAAACGGATTGGCAAATGCGAACAGCAGGGCAATCGCGACACCGATCAGAAAAGCAGCGTCGATCAGACCGGCCAAAATGAACATCTTGGTTTGCAGGTCGTTCATGAGTTCGGGCTGACGGGCGGATGCTTCGAGGAATTTGCCACCCATCAGGGCGATACCGATAGAGGCGCCGATAGCACCGAGACCAACGATCAAACCACAAGCCAAAGCGACGAGTCCGAGAATGTTTTCCATGATTGCTCCAAAAGATGAGAGGAAAGGTAAAAAGAAAGGGAAAGAAAAAGCGAACTACCCGAGGGCGGAAAGCTTAGTGTGAATCGTGGGCCTGTCCCACGTAAATCAACGTCAACATCATGAAGATGAAGGCTTGCAGCGTGATCACCAGGATGTGGAAGATACTCCACACGGTTCCGGCGACAACATGCCCAAATCCCAGCCAGAAACCGCCCGTCAGGGGGTTGAACTGCCAGGCCCACACGCCGCCCATCAGGGCGATCAGCATGAAGACGAGTTCGCCGGCAAACATGTTGCCGAACAACCGCATGCCGTGCGAGACGGTCTTGGCGGTAAATTCAATCATCTGCATCAGGAAATTGACCGGATACAGGAACCATTTGTCACCAAAAGGCGCGGCAACGAGCTCGTGCGCCCAGCCACCGATGCCTTTGATCTTGACGTTGTACACCAGGCACACCAGCAGCACGCTGGTGGACAGGCCGAGGGTGGTGGATAGGTCGGCCGTTGGTACGACGCGCATGAAGTCGTTGTGACCCAATGCGGGACCGACGCCGTGCCACAGAGCGGGAATGGCATCGACCGGCAGCATGTCCATGGCGTTCATCAGGAAAATCCAGATGAAGACGGTTAGCGCCAGCGGCGAAACCAGCTTGCGGCTCTTGGCATTGTGGATCACACCCTTGGCCTGGCTTTCGACCATTTCAGAGAGGATTTCAACGGCTGCCTGAAAGCGGCCGGGCACGCCCGACGTTGCCTTGCTGGCGGCACGCCACAACAGGAAGCAGCCGATGGCGCCCAGCAGAACCGAGTACACCAAGGAATCGAAATTAAAAAGACTGAAATCAACAATGCCGTGTTGCGTGGCATTTTGAAAAGAGAAATCCTTCTGCAGATGATGCAGGTGATGCTGGATGTACTCTCCAGACGTCGGGGCGTGTGTTCCAGCGTGTTCTGCAGCAGCCATAAGTCACCAGGTTATCAATTCTTAAAATTTCTGATCGATTCTTTGCGTCTTGGGGACAACCACATGGCCACCCAGTACACCTTCATCGTCACCACGAAGCCGGCCACCAAAGCCAGCCAGCTCAACTCTCCAACCAACCGCGGCGCAGCCAGCAGCATTGCCACCGTCAACGCAATCTTGACCATTTCCCAGACAAAGAATCCGGCCAGCGCCGCATTTCCATGCGTTGCTGATTTCTGCCTTGAAAGTCCCCGTGCAAACAGCGCGGCAGGAACCACCACTGCCAGGGCACCATAGCCCGCCGACCAGCCTATCCGAGGCTGCCCCGTCAGCAGCCAGGCCAGCACTGCCACCAGGATGCCTACGCCCACTTGACCTGCCAGCACGACCCACAAGGAAGCTGGCGGATTCAACTGTCGAACTTTTTGTGCTTCTTCGCGCGTCAGGGGCTTGAACCCTTCGTCTTGAGCCTCATCTACCCATTCTTCACTGCTTGGACCAGAGACCGGTGCAGCATTTTTGCGGACACTGCCTTTGGAACTGCCAAGGCATTTTTCCGCTCCATCTGCCATTGTGTACCTCGCAAATTACATGAAGGTTACGAAAGCTAGTCTTCGCAAAGCCTTTGATTATACGTAGAAACCCCATCCGTCTGGCAAGCTTGTGATGCCCGTTTAAAGTGTGCCTGGTTGCCGGGCGGCATATTGGCCCTTCTTCAGCCTGATGCACAAACGTATTTGTGCGCATCCGGCAACTCTGCCGATTGCCCTCAAGAGAGGTGATTTCGCACCTCAAGACACCAAAACCGCGCCCATTCTAATGAAAGCAGTGCCAATGCCCGTCTTGATGAAATTTCTGCATTTGTTGGCGGCAGTGGCATGGTTGGGCGGCATCGGATTCATGCTGCTGGCACTGCGGCCGGCCGCAGCGCAAATGCTGGCGCCGCCGCAACGGCTGGCGCTGACGGCACGGGCGCTGCAGCGTTTTTTTGCGCTGGTCTGGTTTTGCATCGCCATCCTGTTAACAAGTGGCCTGGCGATGCTGCTGTCCGCCGGAATGCGCAATGCGCCCCTTGGCTGGCATGCCATGCTGGGCCTGGGCCTTTTGATGTCTGCCGTGTTCGGGCATATTTATTTTGGCCCATTCCGCCGGCTGCAGCGCGCGGTCAGTGCCGCCGACTGGCCCGAAGGCGGCCGGCACGCCGGACGGATTGCCGCGCTGGCGCGGCTTGTCCTGGGGCTGGGCGTCGTGGCCATTGCCGCCGTATTTTTCATGGTTTAAGCCCGCAGCGCTGACCAGGCCAGCGCAAGCAGCTACAGTTCCGATAGCAATCAACCCAGCTTAGCCATGCCATGAACCTGCCGCTCGACAATGCCCTTCCCGACACGCCCTGCTACCTCAACGGCGAATTCAGCACGCTCAAGGAGGCCAAGATCAGCGTGCTGGACCGTGGCTTCATTTTCGGCGACGGCGTTTATGAAGTCGTGCCGGCCTATGCGGCAAGGCTCTTTCGCTTCGAGCAGCACATGGCGCGCCTGGAGCGCAATCTGGCCGCGCTGCGCATCGACAATCCGCTGACGCACATCCAATGGCGCGAGATTGCTCATCAATTGATAGCAACGTGTGCTGATGCAGCCTGCGCGCAGGGCATAAATGGCATTCATGAGAACCAGCTGATCTACATCCAGGTCACGCGCGGCGTGGCGCTGCGCGAGCATGCGATGCTGCCCGGCCTGCGTCCCACGGTGTTCGTCATGCTCAGTCCGCTGACGCTGCCCACGGCCGAGCAGCGCGCGCTGGGCGTGGCCTGCGTGACGGCCGAGGACTTTCGCTGGGAAAAGGCGCACATCAAGAGCATCAGTCTGCTGGGCGCGGTGTTCGCGCGCCAGATCAGCGTGGACGCGGGCGCGGCGGAAACGGTGATGTTCCGCAGCGGCTTTCTCAGCGAAGCGGCCGCCAGCAACGTCTGGGTTGTCAAGAGCGGCACCGTGCTGGGGCCGCCCACGGACAACCTGGTGCTCGAAGGCATCCGCTACGGCCTCATCGAGGACATCTGCCGCGCCTGCGGCATCGGCTTCGAGTTGCGCCCCATCTCCCGCGCCGAGGTGCTGGCCGCCGACGAGCTGCTGCTGTCATCGGCCACCAAGGAAATCCTGCCCGTGACCGCGCTGGACGGCGGGCCGGTGGGCAGCGGCCGGCCCGGCCCCATCTATGCGCGGCTGCATGCCGCCTACCAGCAAGCCAAGAAGGAATCATCGACATGAGCGCCGACAGCGACAACCACAACACGCCCGCAAATCCATCCTCCACGCCGCCCGAAACCGCGCCCCGCCAAGACTCGCTGATCGAGTATCCATCGCTGTTCCCGATCAAGGTCATGGGTGTGAAAGCCGAGGGCTTCGTGCATGCGGTCAGCCACATTGCCCACCAGTTCGACCCGACGTTTGACGCTGCCACCATCGAGCTGCGCGAAAGCAAGGGCGGCAAGTACCTGGGCGTGACCATCACCGTGACGGCCACCAGCCGCGAGCAGCTCGACGAGCTGTACCGCACGCTGAGCACGCACCCGATGGTCAAAGTGGTGCTGTAAGGCGCAGGGCGAAAGCTGTTTTCATGCCACTTGCGCAACACCGGCTGAACCGGGTGGACTACCTGCCCACCTACCAGGCCATGCAGGACTTCACCGCCGCGCGCGATTCCGCCACGCCCGACGCGCTATGGATTTGCGAGCATCCGGCGGTTTACACACAAGGGCTGGCGGGCAAAACCGAGCACATCCTGAACCCCGGCGGCATTCCCGTGGTGCAGACCAACCGGGGCGGCCAGGTGACTTTCCACGGCCCCGGCCAGGTGGTGGTCTATCCGCTGATCGACCTCAAGCGGGCGGGCTACTTCGTCAAGGAATACGTCTACCGCATCGAGGAAGCGGTTCTGCGCACGCTGGCGCATTTCGGCGTCACCGGCCACCGCGTCGCCGGCTCGCCGGGCATCTACGTGCGGCTGGACGATCCGTTCTCGCATGCGGCGCTCACAGGCCCGGCGCATCCATGCGACCCGTTTCGCGGCCTGGGCAAGATTGCCGCGCTGGGCATCAAGATCAGCCGGCAGTGCACCTACCACGGCGTGGCACTGAACGTGGCGATGGACCTGGAGCCCTTTTCCCGCATCAACCCTTGCGGTTACGCAGGCCTGGTGACGACGGACCTTTCTACAATCGGCGTATCGGTCAGCTGGCAGGAAGCAGCCAGCGTGCTGGGCCACAAGCTCGCCACCCACCTTGCACCCTGAGCTGACGCGCCACCTCAACCCCATCCAACCATCCACACACCATGAGCACACCCGAAGTCGTCCGCGAAGCCCAGAGCCTGGAAACCTACAACCCGCTGGCCAAGCAGAAGGCGGCGGCCAAGCTGTCACGCATTCCCGTGAAGGTGGTGCAGGGTGAACTGCTGAAAAAGCCCGACTGGATTCGCGTCAAGGCCGGCAGCCCGACCACGCGCTTTTACGAGATCAAGCAGATCCTGCGCGAGAACAAGCTCAACACGGTGTGCGAGGAAGCGAGCTGCCCGAACATCGGCGAATGCTTCGGCAAGGGCACGGCGACCTTCATGATCATGGGCGACAAGTGCACGCGCCGCTGCCCGTTCTGCGACGTCGGCCACGGCCGGCCCGACCCGCTCGACAAGGACGAGCCGCTGAACCTGGCGCGCACGATTGCCGCCTTGAAGCTCAAATACGTCGTCATCACCAGCGTGGACCGCGACGACCTGCGCGACGGCGGCAGCGGCCACTTTGTCGAATGCAT
>Ga0308165_1005043_pt1 | contig 12555 bp, 8 predicted proteins | sample PhyWR2_FD_201032 | JGI IMG/M metagenome (GOLD analysis project Ga0308165, IMG submission 201032) | Phyllosphere microbial communities from UC Gill Tract Community Farm, Albany, California, United States - DLSLW.R2 | ecosystem: Host-associated > Plants > Phyllosphere > Unclassified | place: USA...
AACCAAAGGACATTTCCTAAGGTCACGATCAATAACAGCCCGCCTAAACTTCCAGCTATATTCACAGCAGGAGTCAACACGGACATGACTGCGTCAGGAAATGTTTGATCGAGCAATCCTAGAAAAAACAGATTCATACCATAAAAAAGCACAATGTTTGTCAACAAGGGAATCAAGGTATTGATAAATGTCACGACCATTGGCGGTACTGTGTCTGGCAGTGAAATCTTAATATTCTTCACTTCAAAAAAGCGACTGACTTCGACTACTAAAAGACCTAAAATAATTGCCACAAACAATCCATTCGTCCCTAAATAATTTAGAGAAATCGTCCCTTCTTTCACAGGCGTGCAAACCAATAAATATGTCACCATACTGACCATGCCGTTCATCGCAGCATTTAATTTGTATTCATTTGATAACGAATAAGCGATCCCAAAAACACTGATCAAGCCAATGATACCCATCGTAAGATTGTATGGCGCTGTGATCATATCGTAATTGGCAACTGCGAATTCTTTCCAATTCGCTAAAAATTTCATAAAAAGTCCAGCATGAGTCGGATCATACTGATCCATATTGATCGGCGGATTGGCAAAAATTAAAAAAAAGGAACCAATCACAATAAACGGTAAGCCAAACATCATTCCGGTAGAAACTGCTTTAAGATGTCGTTGATTGCCAATTTTAGTTGCAAACGGACTTAAAATATCATTTAATCGATTGACCATAGATCCTTTAGTACTCACTGAATTTTTCATCAAAAAGTCCTCCTTAGACTTGCCAAGAATTAAATTCAAAAGCCGATTCAACGACTTCATTCGGGTCATAGCGTTCAATGATTTTGGCGTACTCCTCTTTATAATCATTGGTCACTTCAGCTTGGGGAATGACGATGCTTGCTTCATTTAAAAAGTGCTTGGAATCACGTCCCATTTCTTTTCCTCGAGTAGTATGTTTATCCAAAGCAATATCAGGGATTTCAGGAACGTACCCCATCGCAAAGCTTTTTATCACGATATTTTTTAATAAATCAGAAGAACGATCTTTTTCAGAGTGACATAAATAGCGAATCGCATGGAAAAAGAACATCGCTCGATCAGATTCATTATATTGGAATTCTTTACGCATTTGATTTAAGTTATTAATCATGATTGCAGCATTTTCATTACCCATGCCAATGTCTTCAACTGAAATTGCCAGCAACCTACGCCATAATTTTTCTTCAAATTGAGGGGAAGTAATGTACATTTCATAAGCGAAGTCGCAGGCTGCGCGTTCATTTCCACGACGAATCGACTTTTGTAAAGCAGAGACAACTTCATCTCCGTTTAGATTGTTTCTAGTTTTAACTCTTGCCCACGGATCATGGATATATTCTTGTTCTGTCATGTTATAATACTCCTAACTAAAATGAATTTAAGGGTGATTCAAGTGAATATTGATAGTCTTGCAGAAAAATACCAATTAAATAAAACGGAAAGCCAAATTTTAGCGTACATGAATGATCATCGTGTTGAATTAAAAAACTTAGGTATTCGAGAAATTGCGAAAAAAAGTTTTGTTTCTACTGCAACGATCATCAATATGGCGAAAAAAATGAATTTCACTGGCTATAGCGAACTCGTTTTTTACATCAGTGAATTTAATCTCAACCAAGAACGACTAGAAAAACACGATGTAGTTGCAGCATACGGAGAACCTTTTTTAGGACTTCTAAAAAAATATCAAGAGAAGAATATTATGATCTTAGGTTCTGGGTTTTCACAAAATTTAGCAAATTACTTTGCTGAATACCTCAATCTTTATGGCTTTAGAGCAACTTCGAATAGTCACTTAGAGTTTTTAAGGAAAAGTCATAAAGATGACGTACTTTTGATCTTCATCAGCAATTCCGGCAACACTGGTAGGATCTCTGAACTAGCAGAAATTGCTCAAACCAATGAACTTGAAAGTATTTGTTTTGTAGGCAGTGATCAGTCAGCTATCAGTAAAACTTCTACACTGTCTATTAGCACGAATACTTATTCACCAAGCTCTCATCAAGACTATTATCCGCAATTATTCTTTGGTACTGTATTGATTCAATTTGAATTATTAATGAGTTATACCCTTCAAAACTTACGATAGAAGAACGATTCGGCCGATGTCTCTTCACGCCATATTATAGTAGAAAAAATCCACAATAAGAAGCGCTTTCAAGCGGATGTGAACATGTTTACCAATTTATAAACATGTTTGCGATGCTCTTCAGAATGAAAACTCCGTGAAAAATTTTACGAAACTACCTTTTTAATCTTTTTTTAATCTAGCCTTTCTGTTATAATGGTTTTCACATTTACTAATACTAAATTGAGTAAATGAATGATCATATCGAAGGAGAGATAGATGTATGAAAACTGTTTACAATTTTTCAGCTGGTCCCGCCGTTTTACCTAAAAGTGTATTGGAAAAAGCACAATCCGAATTGGTGAATTACGAGAACAGCGGCATGTCCGTGATGGAGCTGAGTCACCGGTCCTCCCTTTTTGAATCGATCATTGAAAATGCTGAAACACTACTCAGAGAATTGATGACGATTCCTGATAACTATAAAGTCCTCTTCTTACAAGGGGGCGCTAGTATGCAATTTACGATGGTTCCTTTGAATTTAGCACAAAATAAAAAAGCCTTATACGTCAATACTGGTTCTTGGGCAAAAAAAGCCATCAGCGAAGCGAAAAAAATCGATAACGTTGATGTTCAGGTCATTGCATCAAGTGAAGATAAAAATTTCAGTTATATTCCCGATACCCATAAACAAGATATTCCGCAAGATGCTGCTTATCTCCATATTACGACCAACAATACGATCGAAGGCACCACGATTTTTAATTTGCCGGATGCAGGTGATGTGCCGATCGTCGCTGATATGTCTTCCAATATTTTATCAATTGACTATAACGTCGCTGACTTTGGGTTGATCTACGCTGGTGCGCAAAAAAATATTGGACCAGCCGGACTTACAGTTGTGATTGTTCGTGATGATTTGATTGGTCAAGCAGATGTTCTCAGCGCTATGTTGGATTATGAGATCCATGCAAAAAATGGCTCAATGTACAATACGCCGCCGACTTACAGCATTTACATGGCTAAACTTGTCTTTGAATGGATCAAAGAACAAGGTGGCGTTCGTCAAATGGAACAACAAAATAAGGAAAAAGCAGCCATTTTATATGATGCAATCGATGCCTCCAACTTATTTTCTTCACCTGTAAATCCGAAAGACCGTTCAATCAACAACATTCCTTTTATTACTGGAAGTGATGAGCTAGATAAAAAATTTAATCAAGAAGCCTTAACAGCAGGATTTGAAAACTTGAAAGGGCATCGTTCTGTCGGCGGTATGCGTGCTAGTTTGTACAATGCCTTCCCTAAAGCTGGTGTTTCAGCTTTAGTCGACTTAATGAAAAAATTTGAAGCAGAATACGGAGGAACGAACTAGATGTATGATATTAAAACATTCAATGCGATCGCCCCAGTTGGTTTAGCACGCTTTAACGAAGAAAATTTTACGATCAATAAAACAGAAGCCCCAGCCGGTATCATCTTACGTAGTGAAAAACTCCATGATTATGCCTTTCCTGCGTCAGTCTTAGCCGTCGCACGTGCCGGAGCTGGAACCAATAATGTGCCAGTCAAACAGTGTACTGAAGAGGGAATCGTGGTCTTTAATACCCCAGGTGCCAACGCAAATGCTGTAAAAGAGCTAGTGATCGCTTGCTTACTTCTATCCGTACGTCCCATTTTAAAAGGTTCCAACTGGGTCCAAACATTGACTGGAGCTGACACAGAAGAACAAGCGGAAGCACAGAAAAAACAGTTTGCTGGAACGGAATTAGAAGGCAAAAAACTCGGTGTGATCGGTTTAGGTGCAATTGGTGCAATGGTTGCTAATGATGCTTATCGTTTGGGCATGGAAGTAACAGGTTTCGATCCTTTTGTATCCGTTGATACTGCTTGGAGTATTTCACGTCGTGTCAAACGAGCGCAAAGTATGGAAGAGGTATTAAAAACCTGTGATTTTATCACTGTCCATGTGCCTTTATCTGAAAATACCCATCATTTGATTGGCAAAGAACAACTGAAACAAATGAAAAAAAATGCTGTTTTACTTAACTTTGCTCGTGGTGAATTAGTGGAAACGCAAGCTGTGATCGAAGCCCTTGCTCAAGGAGAAATCAGTAATTTTGTCACAGATTTTGCAGATGAACGCTTATTGCACAACGACAAAATCTTGGTTTTACCTCATTTAGGTGCTTCAACGGAAGAAGCTGAGGTCAACTGCGCCAAGATGGCTGCTCGTACACTGAAAAAATTCTTAGAAACAGGGAATATCAAACGCTCTGTCAATTTCCCAACGGTCGAAATGGCCTTCAATTCGCCATTCCGTTTCACGATCATCCACAGAAACGTTCCCAATATGTTAGGACAAATCTCAACAGGCATTGCTAATTTAGAAATCAATATTGATACGATGATCAACCGTAGTCGTGATGACTATGCCTATACAATTGTTGATATTGCCGAAACGGATGAAGAAAAAATCAATGCTGCTGCAGAAAAAATTCAAGCAGCTGAAAATATTATTCGTGTCAGAACCATCAAAAATACTGAGGCGGTGAGTTACTAATGGTTATGATCCATCCCTTTAAAGGTATTCGACCAGCGGCAGCGTTTAGCGAAAAAATCCCTACCTTGCCTTATGATGTTCTAAATTCAGCAGAAGCTCGAGAATTAGGTGCCGATAATCCATATTCTTACCTGCACATCGACAAAGCAGAAATCGATTTACCTGAAACTCTTTCTCCTTACGATGAGCAAGTTTATGCCAAAGCTGCTAGTAATTTACAAGCCTTTTTACAAAAAGAATGGTTGGTCCAAGATGAGCAACCGCTTTTATATCTTTACGAATTAACAATGAATGGCCGCGCTCAAACTGGTCTTGTGACGTGTACTTCGATCACGGATTACACAGAAGGTAAGATCAAAAAACATGAATTTACTCGTCCAGAAAAAGAAGTCGACCGCATCCGTCATATTGAAGCTTGTGATGCCAATACTAGCCCGATTTTTCTAACTTATCGCCAAAACAAACAGATTCAAACAGTGACAGATGACTGGAAAACAACTCATACTCCCGTTTATGATTTTACAAGTTTCCATGACGTTACACATCGTGTTTGGCTTGTAGACCAACCGGAAGTGATCGAACAACTAGTGACACGTTTCGCTCAAGATGTGCCGGCTTTATACATTGCAGATGGACATCATCGGACCGAATCTGCGGTAAAAGTTGGACAAAAGAAAAAAGAAGCACATCCTGAAGCAACTGATACAGCTGAATTTAACTACTTCTTATCTGTTATTTTTCCAAAAGAAGAGTTAGAAATTTTAGATTATAACCGGGTCTTGAATGTCCCGATCGAAGCAGATTTCCTTGATCGTTTAGCAGAGGCATTCACAGTCACAAAAACAGACAATGGAAAACCTACCCAAGCAAAAGCATTTGGGATGTATTTAAAAGGACAGTGGTTTACTTTAACCGCTAAAGAAGGAATTTTATCTGATGATCCTGTTGCTGGTTTAGATGTTTCTTTACTTCAAAATCATGTATTTGCAGAAATTTTTGATATCCAAGATGTCCGCACAGATAAACGGATCGATTTTGTCGGCGGCATTCGTGGCATGGAGGAATTAGAACAATTAGTAGATAGCGGACAATGGTCGGTTGCTTTTGCCGTTTACCCAACAACGATGGATGATCTACTAAATGTTGCAGATGCAGGAAAAATCATGCCGCCAAAATCAACTTGGTTTGAACCTAAATTGTTAAGTGGATTATTTGTCCATGACTTAGAGACAAATTGAACGGAAAGCTGTAAAATAGAAGAATAAAATCTAAGCTTGGACAAAAGCAGAATTTTTTGTCCAAGCTTTCTTGCAAATAAACGGAAATGGCTAGATAATAGCCTTAAGTAAAATAACCTGGAAATGTTAGGATATAAGTGAGGTCAACCATGCGAAAACAATTAAAAGAAGCAAAACGAATCGTCGTCAAAGTTGGGACAAGTACATTGATCTACCCCAATGGCAATATCAATTTAAGCGCCATCGATCAATTAGCTTTTACCTTATCCGATTTGCGTAACCAAGACAAAGAGATCATCTTAGTCTCGTCTGGCGCAATCGGTGTTGGCTTAAATAAATTAAACATGGACAAACGACCCCCAACCATTCCAGAGCAACAGGCAGTGGCGGCAGTTGGGCAAGCGGAGTTGATGAATATTTACAATCAGCGCTTTTTGACTTATAGCCAGCAAATTGCCCAACTACTATTGACTCGAGATGTGATCGAATATCCTGAAAGCCGTAAAAACGTAACGAATACAATAGAACAATTACTGCAGATGGGCATCATCCCAGTTATCAATGAAAATGATACGGTTGCGATCGATGAATTAGACCATCTGACGAAATTTGGTGACAATGATCAACTATCCGCAATTGTTACCCAACTCATTCAAGCAGATGCCTTGATCATGTTATCGGATATTGATGGTTTCTTTTCTGATAATCCCAATACCAACAAAGATGCCACCCTCTTCTCTGAAATCAACGCTATCAATGACGAGCTTTTACAAGTTGCAGGAGGCAAAGGTAGTCGTTTTGGTACTGGTGGTATGTATAGCAAATTAAAAGCGGCAGAACGCGTATTAGAGCATAATGGCGCGATGATTTTAGCAAACGGACAACAACCTAAAATTATTTTTGATATTTTAGCGGGTGAAATGATCGGCACGTTATTCATTTCATTCTAAAAAAGGGGGAACATTTTATGACTGATTTAATCCAACTAGGGAAACAAGCGAAAGAAACAGCCTACCAATTAGCTTTGATGGATACAAAAACGAAAAATGATTTGTTGTTGCATATGGCCGATGCCATAGAAAATAATACCGAGAAAATCTTAGCTGAAAATCAAAAAGATCTAGCTACAGCCAAAGAAAATGGCATTACTGACACAATGCTAGATCGTTTACGTTTAACTGATGAGCGAATCAAAGACATGGCTGACGGTGTTCGCCAAGTCGCAACATTAGCTGATCCAATTGGTGAAGTCGACAAGATGTGGAAAAATGAAGATGGTTTGATGATCGGCAAGCAACGTGTCCCACTTGGGGTGATCGGGATCATCTATGAATCTCGCCCGAATGTGACTACAGATGCAGCAAGTCTTTGTTTTAAAACTGGAAACGCCGTGATTTTACGTGGTGGAAAGGAAGCCTTTTATTCCAATCAAGTCTTAGTATCGGTTTTACAACAGGCACTGGAACAAAAAGGAGCTTCTCCTTTTGCAATCCAGTTTATTGCTGATACCTCTCGTGAAACTGCTCAACAGTTAATGAAACTCAATGACTATCTAGATGTTCTAATCCCTCGCGGCGGTGCAAATTTGATTAAGACGGTCTTAACGACAGCGACTGTGCCAGTGATCGAAACAGGAACGGGCAATTGTCATGTCTATATCGATAAAGAAGCACAGCTAGAAATGGCTACAACGATCATTGTCAATGCAAAATGCCAACGCCCTTCTGTCTGTAACTCAGCAGAAACACTATTGATCCATCAAGACGTAGCAGCAGATTTCTTACCTGTTATCGAAAAAGCTTTGAATGAATATAATGTAGAATTGCGTGCAGATGAACGGGCAATCACTATTTTTGAACAATCGATCCTAGCAACGGAAGAAGATTGGGAAACGGAATTCAACGATTTTATTCTCGCTGTTAAAGTCGTAGATTCTTTAGAAGAAGCGATCCAACATATCAACCGCTATAACACAAAACATTCTGAAAGCATCGTTAGTGACAATTATTTTGCGACACAACAATTTTTACAACAAGTTGATGCTGCTGCAGTTTATGCTAATGCCTCCACACGATTTACGGATGGCTTTGTTTTTGGATTTGGTGCCGAAATTGGGATCAGCACACAAAAATTACATGCACGTGGTCCGATGGGCTTAGCAGAACTAACTTCTACAAAATATATTGTTTATGGAGATGGGCAATATCGGAAATAACTTCAACACAAAATGCTCCAGAGGTAAAGTTGTTTAGATCACTTTATCTCTGGAGTCTTTCTTTATTTTATAAACAGATTTTACTGCTCTTCTTTCCATAAAAAGGATAAGCTTGCAGAGTAATGTACTGAAGCTAAATTTCAGTTTGCCAGATTAAACAAGTTGCTTGAAATGCCCTAACCTTGAAGTAGCTGATTTTCCTACATCATTTATTCAGATTTTACATGATTTTTATAGAACAAAGTATTTTAGTACACCGAATAAGTTGTTCCCATTCAGTCCATTTCTTAAATCCTATTTACCTAAGGTGTAACTCCTACTTGCCATAATATAGACGTTCTATAGCTTCCTTTTTGAATCACTTCATTAGAAAAAACTTCTATTTGTAAACCTGTTTGATCCGTTATCCACTTTTCACTAACGTTGTATACGCCAGATCCTGTTTCTATCGGTTGGGCTTCTCCTTTTCTTAAGTAGAATTTCTCTGTATCACTCACTTTATAGGTAAGCGCTCTTGGAAGGTCTTCACTTGGGCTGTCGACACTTCTCAATGAATCTTCTAGCGTAGCTGTTAGTGTCCAAGGTGTTTTAGTTACTCGATTATCACCCACAATCAGCGGAACATCATATTTCGGTTGTTCGGCCTTGATATGCGGACGAATCAAATAATTATCGCCAAAGTTCATTTTTGAAGGGAAGGATTCTATATACAGCATTCCTTTAAATTCATACGAAATAGTTTTTGCTGTTTTTTCTATTGTTACCTTCTCCAGTCCAGTAACAAATTCATAATGCTTCTCTTTCAGGTCTGCAATAGTCTTTTTGATTGCCTCGTTTTCTGTTAATATTACTTCACTTTCAATAACACCTTTGATCGTAATCGGATCACTAATCGGTTTTTGCTCTTCATTAACAAATATAACTTGGACTCTTCCTAATGTTTCTTTAAATACATACTCAACACTACTATCTTCCATTCCTATAGTTACAGCCTCATTGTCTGGACGTTTGAGGAGTTCATAATGATTGGCTTCAAGCGTTGCAAGCTTTTGTCTGACCGTTGGATTTTCTCCGACATTAATCGACGTATCGATGGGTAGATTTAAAACAAACGGATCATCAACTGGTTCACCCTCTTCATTAACGAAGTTAACGGTAAGATTCCGCTTGATTCTTGTAAAGATATAGGACACCTGGGTTCCATCTTTTGTAATAAGCACACCATTTTCATTAGTCGGACGGATCAGCTCGGGCTCATATTTCCCTGATGCTTTGATGATGTCAAGTGTACGTTTAACATCCGCGTTTTGTGTTAAATCAGCTGACTCACCAGTTAAATAGTTTTTGACTACCGGCTCTACTCCTGCTAATTGTATTGGTAAATTAGCGTCATCAAGGAAATTGACAGTCACAGAAGAAGGAAAAGGCCCAACATCTGTATACGTCATGTTACTAGTTTTCATTTCCTCAGGATTGTAGACTATTCCCAGATTTTGTATACGGATGCTTTGGGACAAATCACCTTCGTCTTTTATCTTTACACTAAAAGTAGCTACCGCATCGTTGTGACTAGGATTTTCTTCGTTTGATACGAGTACGGCAGATTCACTGTCAGGACTGTTAACAGTCAGCCCACTTGTTGTCAATATTGGACTTGTGCCGTTTATATCCGCAACCGGCACGCCATTAACAGCTGTTGTATTTGGAACATACTCTACATATGGTGAAAGTGTCTCTTTCACTTTAGTCTGTAATGACATGATGTTCCCAGTATTCCTAACACTAAATTTATACTGAATCGTCTCACGATAATTCGCAGTTAGCGGAGCTTGTGCAACTATAGACAATTCAGTATTATATTTTGGAAAGTTCAGTGAAGCAAAGTCTGTAACTAATGTTACTGATCCTCCCATATTTGGTAAATTAGTGCCCTTCTTATCCGTATAAACAACCGTTCCTTCTTCAAAACTAACAATTGCTCCCAAATTATTCTGATCACTGACCAGTAATCTTCCATCTGACATAAATGCAACAGCTGGTGAGTGATCCAACTTAGGAATAGGAAGAACATCCACTATTTCTCCAGTTGCTATTTTTATTTTTAGCATGCGTACTTTTCTATTCGTCGTAGCATCGTTTGAAACAACAGCATACAAAAATCCATTGTCATCTGCCACAGCATCTCCCATAGCATAAAAATCAGATATCGGGAGACTAGTTGAATTGGTCATAGGAGTCTTTGATACCAATGTACGAGCATCGACATCATAAATATAAATATTTAGCTTTCCTTCACTCGATGCTATATCAGAGGTGGTAATGTATTTACCATCTGAAGTGAAGGCACCAGCTCTAGCAGAGCCAGCTAAGCCAGTTGCGTTCCATTCCCGCTGGACGACACCGTTCCAGTCAATATACTGCATAGTAGTTCCGGTATTCGATTTAACATAAAAACCGTCATCTCTTACACCTAAAGCGTTCATATAAGCAAAGCTAACACCTGATCCATTAATTTTTACTATCCTAGTATACCCTTTAGTTACGACATCGTTCTCGTCAAGAGAATACCAAAAAAGATAGTTACTATCCGTATTGTTATTAACTGTTCCATAGACATACTCAGGTCCTTTAGGGATCGTTTCAGCCTGTGCCTCTATAGACAGTGAGAATAGACAGATTACTACTAGAAAGCTGATGATTGCTCCAACGATTGCGTTATTTTTAAAGTTTCTCATAAAAAGTTCTCCTTCCAATTTTACTTCCTATCATAGTGAAAGATTGATACCAAAAGATACCTTCCATCTTTACTTACTTCATACGAATAGTATCTATCTTAATTTCTTCTAGTTAATAAGAATGCATCTTCAACATAACTTCAACCAATTTTAAGTATCAGGTACTTCCGCCTCAACTTCTTAATATAGAAAAATAATAGTTAAATTTATATTGTAATTACCTTTTAACAATTCATCTTATTCTCAGAATGGAACGTACCAAACTTTCTGTTACAAAATTACCACTTCTTACTCCTCCTTACACTATTCTAGTATAAACAAACAAAAAATTCCATAACACAAAAATAGTCTTTTTTTTATGTTTATTTCTTAACTTAAAGAATAAAATTAAATTTAAATGAGTAAATAATATCATTTTATGCTAGCTTCCAGCCATAATTTAAACGTCAAATCAAAGAAAAAATCCTTCTATCATGAACAGGTTAAAATAGTGATACACACAAGATAAAACTACCAATAAATAGCGATTTTATCGATTATCATTGCATTCTATACAAAAATTATAATAGGAGTATTAGCAATCTGATTCGTTAAAGGGTGACTTATTTGATTCAGATTATTCGAATGACTAGCACATCTTCTTTATCAAAACAGAGTCAAATTTCTAGGAAAAAAACTAATTCTTAAAATAACAATTCTTTATTTTAATTCTCTTATTTACGACGAAATAGCTACAGATTTTCCTAAGTAATTATCTTCTTATCAATTATCATTTTCATTCATAAATACCGTGACTTCACGCAACAAAAATCCATTCTACGTTGATTGATCACAGATTGAATTTTTGTATCCGTATAAAAAAGGGAACTTGATTCTAATAAACGAGCTCTTCAATATTCTTTTTTTATCTTTCTAACTTTATTCTTTTTAATAATTTAAAATAAAAAAATTATTCCACGACAAAATTTACTTTACCATCCAATATACAACACACACCCTTTTGATCGTACTGTTTGAATTGTTTCCGATGTGCCTATCACTTGTACAAATTACTGATTCGATAAAATTTATGATCTTCACTGCTCTTTCAGTTATGAATAATAGTGATTGAGCAATTGCTACCCTTGCTCAGTCAGCCTTGGATCAGCATAATGAATCCCAAATTCAGATAATTTTGCTAAAAATATTTAGTTCGAAAATAAAAGAGGATAGACAGAAAATAAATTATACGATAGCATATAAATTAATTATGCAAAAATAGATAACCACAAGGAGGGAGCTCATGGTTCACATGCGTGACGGTCACACCCACACAGAATTTTGTCCACATGGAAAAGTCGAAGATACAGAATTGCTAATTAAACGTGCAATCAGCCTCGGATTTAAAGAATACAGTATTACAGAACATGCCCCATTACCTAAAGGGATTGAAAAAAAAGCAGCTGGTGATCTTGACGTGTGGACAACTGCGTCCATGGCTTTAAATGATGTGGATAACTATTTTAAAAGGATGAATGAACTGCGGAAAAAGTATGCCTCTGACATCATTATCCACATTGGATTTGAATTGGATTATTTTTCAGATTTTGTAGGTTGGACTCGAGATTTTTTAGCGGAATATGGTCCTCAAACTGATGATGGCATTTTATCTGTCCATTTCCTCGAAGGACAAGATGGATTGCGTGGGATCGACTA
>Ga0308165_1005044_pt1 | contig 12552 bp, 13 predicted proteins | sample PhyWR2_FD_201032 | JGI IMG/M metagenome (GOLD analysis project Ga0308165, IMG submission 201032) | Phyllosphere microbial communities from UC Gill Tract Community Farm, Albany, California, United States - DLSLW.R2 | ecosystem: Host-associated > Plants > Phyllosphere > Unclassified | place: USA...
AACGCCGGCAGGTTCGGGAAGCACGCCATGGTGGCGAACATCCCTTGGTGGGTGTGCGTGCCGTTGGAGAAGAAGCGGTCGAACAGCAGGCCTTCCTTGGACAGTTTGTCGAAGTACGGCGTGATATTGCCCGGACGGCCCAGCGCACCGACCGAATGACCGGCGAAGCTTTCCATCAGGATCACGACGACGTTCTTGATTGGCAGGGTTTTCTCGGCCGGCGGGGTGAACTCACGGCGCACGGCGGCGGTGTCGGTATCCACCAGTTTTTCTGTCGGCAGCACCAGCATGTCACGCACGGTCTGGGTCGCCAGCGGCTGCTCCAGTGTGGGCTTCCAAGTGTTGTCACGGTGCTCGGAGAAACGTGCCTTGGCCGCGCCGATCAACGACAGCGTGCCATTGAGGCCCAGCTGGTTGGCGAAGTTCGAGTCGGTGGTGTACACGTCACCCCAACGCAGCGGCGGGCCCTGGCGCAGGGTGCCACGAATGGCGACCACGGCGATCAGCAGGCAGACCACAAACACCGCGATGCGGGTGTACCACGGCGCTACCTGCCGGGTGCCGATGCTGCCACCGCTGAACGGGCCGCGCGGGCGCGTTGCGCGATCGGCACCTGTAAAGGCCATGCTCAGGATCAGCGTACCCACGGCCCAGGCCAGCAGGTAGCGCACCACAGGGAAACCGTACCAGAGCATGCTCATCACGGTACTCGGGTCTTCCTTCACGTACTGGAAGACCAAACCGTTGAGGCGCTGGTGGAATTCGCGGTAGAAGTCCATTTCCATCAGGCCCAGGAACAGGGCAATGCTGGACACGACGGTCAGCCACAGACGGAAGAACCCACGCGCGGCCATGGCGCGGACGCTGAACAGTGCCAGCAGCAGCGGGATCAACGCGTACATCACGAAGCGGATGTCCAGGCGCGTGCCATTGCCGAACGCTTCCAGGAAGGTCGAGGCCGGCGTGTCGAGGATCATCTCGCGGTTGTACACCAGCAGCGCGAGGCGCAGCAGGGAGAACATCACCATCATGACCAGTGCACAGAGCAGTGTGTACGCCAGATGGGATTTGACGGTTGGTTGCAGCAGGCGATTAGAAGCTCGCTGCTGATTCAGGGCGTCCGGGTTTGCCATGTCGTTTTAGGACCCATTGGAAGTTTAAGTGACGAAGTAGTGCAGTGGCGCAAATGGTGCCCGATCAACGGCAGCAAGGCTATTAATTACTGAACGCGCACCCCTGCCCCGCCTTGAGTGGCACTGGGATTAGAGCCCCTGGCAGGGAAATGAAGCCGGCGAATTGTCTTGGATGGGATGTGAAAATTCCGTGCAACGAATATTTCGATACACAAATCTAATGGGTGTACGCAAACCAATGTGGGAGCTGGCTTGCTCCCACACGAACGGTGCTCAGTCTAGATCTATCGGATAATCAAATCCGCACATTGCCCCGCGGCCCGGCAATCGCCCAGATGATCAGCCCCAGCACCGGCAGCAGTAGGATCAGCAAAATCCAAAGCACCTTGGCGCCCGTGCTCGCGCCGCTTTTGAATACGTTGATGATCGCCCAGATATCCAGCGCCAGGATGATCAGCCCGATCAAGCCATTAAAAGTGGAACCCATGGTGTCGCTCCTAAAGTGAGGGCATGCACTTGTAGGATAGCCAGCCCTGGTGGGGGTTCCGTTTTATTTCAGACGTGAACGGCGATCTTCAGCGCTTCCAGGGACGGCTCGCCCTTGATGCCCAGTTCGGCGCACAACTCCAGCACCCGCGGCAGGTCGTTGCCGTAGACCAGCACGGCCTGGATCTCGTCATCCAGCAGTTGGCTGAAGTTAAGCAGCACATAGCCACCGTCTTCCGGACTCAGGGCACTCATCTGGATCTGGATGCGGTTCAACGCCGTGAGGTCTTCGGTCTTGGCCAGTTGCTTGGGTTTGAGGTTGAACGCCACGCCTGGGCCGAACGACGCGACGATCTGCGCGAACAGGTCGCCGTAGGTATCGGCCTGGAACAGCACGGTGTCTGGCAGGCTGCCGACCACGACCCACTCCCCCAACGGAATCGGGAAGCTGTCGTCGTAGTTGATATCCGGGTTGGCCGCCAGAAACGCCGCCGGGTCCGCGTAGGCCTGGGCCGCTTCATCGGCAATGCGCGCCACTTCGTCCTCGCTCATGACGCCGGCGCTGATTTTGCTGATGAGTTCGACGAGGGCGGTTTTCATGGGCGTGGTCCTGTAGCGGGCTGAATTGGGGCCGGGAAGATAACACCGGCTACCCTGTACAACAACTTCGCGCAATTGTAGGACCTGCTCAGGTGCGTACGTAGTCCAATTCCGAAATTCCAACACGCTGATTTATGGCGCCTTCAGCTACTTATAGTCCGTGACACTGAAATACGAAAGCATGGGTTAGGTGCGCTGGGTTGCGCAATCATTGGAGGGGTCGCGGGCGGATTGGCGGGGGGCAATGTCGGAGGCTCGGTTGGCGAGGAATTTGGGGACATCCTTTATGAGGCAAAAGACTGATGGTCATGACATGGGAAAAAGTCGTCGTTCTCGTAATCGCCCCGCACTGGTACTGGACTGTGTACTCCATTGGTACCTACGTAAGTGGAGACTTGAAGAATTGGAAAGCTACTTCCCCAACAACCGTGAAGTACAGGCCGAAAAAAAGTTCTGGTGATGGAACACAGTCATGGATGAGTCATTCCGATTAAGCGCCATCATTGACTATGCCGTCAGACCCAAAAAAATGATCAAACGCGGCGAGATCACCGAAGAGGAGCTCGCCGCGATCCCTATTGTTTTGAAACGCTGGCTTATCGCTTACTACTGTTTTTCAAGGCTGCAAATTACCGGTGCATTCACTTGGTATGTTTGGGCCAAGCTACTGTAACCCGTGATTCGCCTTCCCCGGCCTACACCAGTTTTTGCAACTTCGCCGCCGTATCCACTGCGCCCATGGTGTGTGCCGCCGCCAACGCGGTTGCGCCCTGTGCATCAGTGGCCTTGGGATCGGCGCCCTGGCCGAGCAGGTAGTCGAGCATTTCCACGCGATTGAACATCGCGGCCATCATCAGTGCCGTACGGCCATCGGAGGAAGACGCATCCACTGGCGCACCGCCTTCGATCAGTGCCTTGACCACCTCCAGGTTGCCCTTGAAAGCAGCACCGGCAATCGGCAGCTGGTTCTTGTCGTTGGCAATCAGCGGGTCAGCCTTGAATTCCAGCAACACTTTTACCGCGTCGGCATGACCGTGATAGGCCGCAAGCATCAGCAAGGTGTCGCCATTGTGATTACGAAAGTTGGCTGGCAAACCCTTGGCCAGCAGCGCGGCAAGCATGGCGGCGTCGCCTTTGCGGGCGACGTCGAACACCTGCTCGGCAAATTCTGCGGCTTCGTCATCGGTCATTTGTTTGGCTTGGTCTGACATGTGGGGCTCCTTGTCTGGTCCTCTATATGGCGCCCAGTGTCGCGAGGGAGTTCCCACCTGTCATGGCTTTTTTGTCAAAAGCCTCCATAGGCATATTCAATCGCGCGGCTTAATAACGAAAGTGTCCGGCCTGGATCTGCGCCAACAGCTGCCCAGTGACCGGCACATAGCAGTCCGAACCGGGCAACCAGGCGTAGACCGGGTCATTGCCCGCCTTCTCCGGGTCGAACGCCTCTTCCTTGAGCTTCACCTTCTGGTATTTGAACGTACCGGTGGTTTCCATCTTCACCTTGATGCGCAGGAACAGAGGCACCGCGTAGTGTGGCAACTGGCCGTGGGCAAATTGCAGTAACTCACGCATATCCAACGAGGCCAGCGACTCACTCGGGGTGATGGCAACCATCCCGGCGCGGCCATTGGTGTTTTCGATTTCGACACCGTAGGCCACCACTTCAGCGATCTGCGGGTGTTGCAGCAGCACGTTCTCCACTTCGGTGGTGGACACGTTTTCGCCCTTCCAGCGATAGGTATCCCCCAAGCGGTCGACGAATTGCGCATGACCGAAGCCGATGCTGCGCACCAGATCACCGGTATTGAAGTAGCGATCGCCCTTCTCGAACACGTCGGTGAGGATCACCTTACGGTTCTTTTCCGGGTCGGTGTAGCCGTCATAGGGCGACTTTTCATCGATCCTGGCCAGCAACAGACCTTGCCCGCCGGTCTTCACTTTAAGCATGAAGCCGTCGCTGCCACGAACCGGCTCGCCGCTGTCATGGGCGTAGTCCACCAGCGCCCAATGCTGCAGGCAAAAGCCGACGGTGTTGTCGAAATTCAATATGTTGGTGAAGCCGATGTTGCCGTCGCTGGCCGCATACAACTCGCAGACATGCTCAACGCCGTACCGCGCCTTGAACTGCGCCCACACGCCGGGACGCAGGCCATTGCCGACCATCTTGGTCACACGGTGATCGCGGTCGCTGACGTTGGCAGGTTGATCAAGCAGGTAACGGCACAATTCGCCGACATAACCCAGGGTGGTCGCCTTGAACCGGCGAGCGTCATCCCAGAATTGGCTGGCACTGAACTTGCGCCGGATGGCAAACCCCGACGCCCCGACAATCGCCGAGCCCCAGCACACACAGAGACCGGTGGCGTGGTACAGCGGCAAGGTGCAATAGAGGACATCGTCCGGGCCCATGTCCAGAGCGATGCTGCCAAAACTGACGGCGGTCTTGGTCCAGCGGCCATGTTTCATGATGCCGGCCTTGGGCAGGCCCGTAGTGCCGGAGGTGTAGATATAGAAGCAGGGGTCGTTGAAGAAGATCTGCGCGCTGCTCGGCGGGTTATCCACCGGGGCTTCGGTGCTGGCGGCCATCAAGTCGGAGTACCCGTCAGGCAGCGCGCTGGCCTGTTGATCAGCGACAAACCAGGTGCGCTCGGCGGGAATCGCCACTTGATCGCGTACGACCTCGTAGGCAGCCACCAATTCCGCGCCCACCACGATCGCCGCCGGGCTCACCAGGTTCAGGCTGTGCACCAGCGCCGCCTGGGTCTGCGCCGTATTGAGCATGGCGCAGATACCGCCCAACTTGGCGACGGCCAGCACATTCAGCAGCAACTCGGGACGGTTTTCGATGAACATCGCCACCACATCGCCCTTACGGATGCCCTGAGCATGCAAGTGGTGGGCGATACGGTTGGCCGACTGGTTGACTTCGGTGTAGCTGAGTACGCGGTCGGCGTACAACAACGCGGCGCCATCCGGATTGCGCAGGGTGGCTTGCTCGAAGTGCCAGCCCAGGCCGCAGGGTTGCTGAGGGTCGGTGACGTTGGCGGCACGCATGCCGCGCACTACCCGTGGCAGGGCGCGGACAATAGCGGGCACCTTACGCAGCATCATGCCCCAGGTAATCATGTCGTTTGGCGAATGGTTCATGGGAACGTCCTTTTTCTTATTCTTAGTAAACCTTGCAGGAAAGTACGTCAGCCTCTCTTGGGCTGTACACGCAGGATTTGAAAAGTTTTGTATCCCGATGAACGACCGCTGGAAAAAGGAATTTCGCAACGCGGGCGCAGTCTTTAAGGGTAATGGCGCGTCCGTTCGGCCGTGTCGAGCCACGCAAAATGCAGGATGCATGATGGCCATTCATGCAAATTGCACGAAATCGAAAACTTACACTCTTTGTATCTTATTGATTTATAACGATATTTTATAAAATCAATAGCTGGCACAATCACTGCACCTATCACTCCATGCTTGCCAACTTGAGCCAACGGAGCTGATAGACATGAGCCTGATCCAAGATAAATTCGCTTCAGTATTTTCCAACTACGACGTCACCACTCAGCCACGTCCCGACGGTGGCATCCTGTTGACCCTGCGTAACAGCGAAGGCAAGCAGGTCAAGCGTTCGATCTCCTACCAGCAGTTGCACACTGCCGACCAGTTGACTTGGGTGATCAGCGCCATCCGCCGCGACCTGGCTGAACAAGCCAGCGACCTGCCCCAAATTTCGATGCTGCAAAGCCAGAACCGCTTTGCCCTGCCGACTTACCACTCGGCTTAAGCAGCCGATACAGAAAAGGGCCGCGACACCCCAGGGTGTCGCGGCCCTTTTTTTGATGCCTTCAGCAAAGCCCCTTGCGCGCCGCTTCGTTCATCGCCTGGACACGGTTACTGACTTCCAACTTGCCGTAGATATTGCGCAAATGGAATTTCACCGTGGCTTCAGACGTGGCGCGTATCTGGCTGATCTCCCACACCGTCTTGCCTTCCGAGGCCCAGCGCAGTATTTCCAGCTCCGTGGGCGTCAAGCGCTTGCCCGCCAGATTAATACGCCGCCTGACTGCGTTGGGCACCAAATACGGGGCCGCTAACGATTTACTTGGGCCTCTCATTAGTTTCTCTCCTTTTTTATTGGCGGACGTCCTATCACCCTTCGGATTCCTCCTATTGACGGATGATATAAACGTGCTTACCGAAGAGAGTTACATAAGGCGTGGGATTAAAGCGTGGCCCCCAGAATAAACAGCAAGGCCCTACACGAGCTTAAGTTTCTTCCCACAACAACTTCCAACGTACGGGGGTTGAAGTTTCTGATGGCTCGCGATTAATCATCCAATCCGGGAAAACGCCGGGCAATATCGTCACCCGTGAACTCCGGAATCCCGCCCTCCGCTGTATTGAATAAACGCAACGCCACAAAGTGCGGGTGCTCGCCCACGTCAAACCAGTGCGCCATACCGGCCGGGATTACCAGCAGGTCGTTTTTCTCACAGCGTACGGCGTATACGTAGTCGCCAATGTGCAGCGCGAACAGGCCCTGGCCGGCGAGGAAAAACCGCGCGTCGTCTTCGCTGTAGCGGCGCTCGTCGAGAAACTGCCCACGTAATTCGGCGTTCTGCGCCTGATCACCGGCGTCCCTCAGCACCTCGACAGCACGGTAGCCGAGGGTATCGATATGCGCCTGACAGGCGGCGATCAGCTCGGCATCGCTGGCGCCCTTCTCGACCGGGCCGGGCTGCCAGCGCTCGAAACGCACACCATGCTCGGCCAAGGTGGCGGCGATGTCATCGAAATGGGTCAGGACCTTGTTCGGCGTATCCGATGTAGCGACGGAGTAGACAGCGACATAACTCATTGAAGGGTTCCTTGGTTCTGCTCTTGCAATCGAAAACCGATAATAACGGCGGCCGCCAGGGCGGCGACGCTGGCGATGCTGAAGGTCAGGGTCGGCCCCAACAGGTTCCAGCTATAGCCGGAATACAGGGCGCCCAATGCGCCACCGGTGCCGGCCAACGCTGCATACAGCGCCTGGCCCTGACCTTGTTGCCTGTCGCCAAAACTACGCTGCACGAAGGCAATCGCCGCCGCATGAAAGCTGCCGAAGGTCGCGGCGTGCATCACCTGCGCCAGCAACAGCACCCAGAAAAACTCGGCAAACGAGCCCAGCAGCAGCCAGCGCAGCGCCGCCAACAGGAAACTCGCCAGCAGCACCCGGCGTACCGAAAACCGCGAGAGGATGCGGCTCATGGCAAGGAACATCAGCACTTCAGCCACCACGCCCAACGCCCACAGCATGCCGATCACACCACGGCTGTAGCCCAGATGTTCGAGGTGCAGGGTGAGAAAGGTGTAATACGGGCCATGACTCATTTGCATCAGCGCCACGCAGGCATAAAACGCCAGAACGCCGGGGCTCCGCAATTGTTTGAGAAAGCCCTCGCCCGCCAGACGATTGCCGTGACTGGCAGGTTGCGCATTCGGCACCCACACGCTGGCGCCGATGATGCCGGCCATGATCACCACGACTACCACTGGGTAGATGTCCAAGCTCAGCCAGTCGAACAGGCGGCCCATGATCACCACGGTGAGAATGAAGCCGATGGAGCCCCACAGGCGGATCTGGCTATAGCGCGAGGTCTGTTTTTGCAGGTGCGCGAGGGTGATCACTTCGAACTGCGGCAGCACCGCGTGCCAGAAGAACGCGTGCAGGGCCATGACCAGGGCGAGCCAGGCATACGTGTGGCTGATGAAGATCAGCGAAAAACTCGCCAGGGTGCACACCGCGCCGAAGCGCACGATGGCCAGGCGCCGGCCGGTGTAGTCACCCAGCCAGCCCCACAGGTTGGGCGCCACGCAGCGCATCAGCATGGGGATGGCCACCAGCTCGCCGATGCGCGCGCTGGAGAAGCCCAGGTGGTCGAAGTACAGCGCCAGGAATGGCGCCGTCGCCCCCAGAAGGGCGAAGTAGAACAGATAGAAGCTGGAGAGGCGCCAGTATGGGAGGGCCGGGGTCATGACTGCGGCTGCTTCGCCGCCCAGCGCGAGCAAGCTCGCTCACCACAGCACGCTGGCTCTTTCCAGCAGGTTGTCACAGCTGGCCCAGCACCGGTGTACTCACACGAACATCGGCATTCTGCCCACGGTTGCGCAGCAGGTGGTCCATCAACACGATGGCCATCATTGCTTCAGCGATCGGCGTAGCACGGATGCCGACGCAAGGATCGTGGCGCCCCTTGGTGATCACGTCCACCGGGTTGCCGTGCACATCGATCGAACGGCCCGGCGTGGTGATGCTCGACGTCGCCTTGAGCGCCAGGTGCGCCACAATCGGCTGGCCGGAGGAAATACCACCCAAGATGCCGCCCGCGTTGTTGCTGAGGAAACCTTCCGGGGTCAGCTCGTCGCGGTGTTCGGTGCCGCGCTGGGACACACAGGCAAAGCCGGCGCCAATTTCCACGCCTTTCACCGCGTTGATGCTCATCAGCGCATGGGCCAGTTCAGCGTCGAGGCGGTCGAAGATCGGTTCGCCCAGACCGGGTTTCACGCCTTCGGCGACCACGGTGATCTTGGCACCGACGGAGTCCTGGTCGCGGCGCAACTGGTCCATATAGGCTTCCAATTCAGGCACCTTGTCCGGGTCGGGGCTGAAGAAAGCGTTGTCGTCCACGCTGTCCCAGGTCTTGAACGGGATTTCAATCGGGCCCAGTTGGCTCATGTAGCCGCGGATCACGATGCCCTGGGTGGCCAGGTATTTCTTGGCAATGGCACCTGCCGCCACGCGCATCGCGGTTTCGCGGGCCGAGCTGCGGCCGCCGCCACGGTAATCGCGTTCGCCGTATTTGTGGTGGTAGGTGTAGTCGGCGTGGGCCGGACGGAACAGGTCCTTGATCGCCGAGTAGTCCTTGGACTTCTGGTCGGTGTTGCGGATCAACAGGCCGATGGCACAGCCAGTGGTGCGGCCTTCGAATACGCCGGAGAGGATTTCGACTTCGTCGGGCTCCTGGCGCTGGGTGGTGTGGCGGCTGGTGCCGGGCTTGCGGCGGTCGAGGTCACGCTGCAGGTCTTCAAGGGACAGCTCGAGGCCGGGCGGGCAGCCGTCGACAATGGCGACCAACGCCGGGCCATGGCTTTCGCCCTCGAAACCTTAGCGGTAGACCTTGGTCCAACCGGCACCTTCCTCATGATGGCGCGATGATGCTGCGAGTACTGCTTTTGACCCTCACCCTGTTTTCCAGCCTTGGCTTCGCCGCCTCCCCTGTGGTGCTGCAACGGCCTATCAGCCTGGACACGGGCAGCGGCGAGCTGTTTGGTTCGCTTTTGCTGCCTAAATCCGAAGAACCCGTACCGGTGGTGCTGATCATCGCCGGCTCCGGCCCCACCGACCGCAACGGCAACAGCGCCGACGGCGCACGCAACGACAGCCTCAAGCGCCTGGCCTGGGTGCTGGCGCGACATAACATCGCCAGCGTGCGCTACGACAAGCGCGGGGTCGCGGCCAGCCTGGCGGCCACCCCCGATGAACGCAACCTGACCCTGGACGCTTACGTCGCAGACGCCGTGGCCTGGGGCAAACTGCTCAAGGCTGACAAACGCATGGGCCCGCTGATTGTGCTGGGTCATAGCGAAGGTGCGCTGGTGGCCGCCCTCGCCGCGCCGCAACTGGACCCGGCGGGCGTGGTCTCGCTGTCCGGTAGCGCGCGCCCGGTTGATCAAGTCATCCGCCAACAGTTGGCCGATCACCTGCCCCCTGCCCTGCTGCTGCGCAGCAACCAAATTCTTGATCACCTCAAGGCCGGCCAAGTGGATGCGGATGTGCCTGGCCCGCTGGAAGGCATTTTCCGACCCAGTGTGCAGCCGTATCTGATCAGCCTGTTCCGTGCCGATCCGTCGGCGGCCTTTGCAAAGTTGAACATGCCGGCACTGATCATCCAGGGCACCCACGATATTCAGGTCGGCGTGGGCGACGCTCAGCAACTGAAAAAGGCCAAGCCCGACGCGCAGCTTGCAGTGATCGAGGGCATGAACCACGTGATGCGTATCGTGCCCAACGACGTGAAGCAGCAATTGGCCTCCTACAACGACCCGCAACGGCCCCTCGCCGCCGAGCTAGGCAACCGCCTGGTGCGCTTTATCGACGGACTTCAACCCCGTTAAGCGACAATTTGCCTCCAGTCCTGGGGAAAACGGCCGATAAGCCCAGAGTCGACAGTAAAAAGACTGTCGGCTAGCTGGGCTTGGACAGGATCGCGCCGCATGACAACCACTGAAGCAACACCGGAATCCACCGCCGACACCCCGGCTGAACAAACCGAGGCCGTCAACGTGGCGCCCCTGCCGTGGGCAGACGTGCAGGCCGAGCATTTCAAGATGCTGCGCCTCGCGCCCCTGGCCACCGACCGCGCCACGGGCGTGCGGCCGTTGCGGTTCGTGCAGTTCGGCTATGCCGAGCGCCATGACAAACACCGTAGCCTGCTGCGCATGGTCATTCAGTTGCCTGGCCAACGCGTGCGCCGTGAACAGAATCAGCTGGATATCTGGGTCGACCACGATACGCATCGCGTGCACTTTGGCCCCGGTAACAGCCTGGAAATCGAGCCGGCCAACCGTGGCTTGGGCCGCTTCCTCGTCGCCCAAGGCGCAGCGTGGGCAAAAAAGAAGTGGTCGCACTACCGCGTCGACGGCGTCGACCTGGCCAACAAAGATGCGCTGAACGAAGCCACCCGCCTGCGCCGCGATCACTTCCTGCGCATCCAGGGCTTTGATGTGGCCTACGCCGATGTGCAGCACCTGAAAGGTAACGTTCAGCCGGGCAAGGTCAGCAACGTGCTGGACAGTTGGAACACGGAAAAAGTGCAATTCGTGGAGATTCTGGAAGCGGCGCAGATGCTGCAACAAGCCGAGCAGAACCTGGCGGAACAGGAAGTGAAGCTGCGCAAGGAAGAGGAAAAGGTGATCAAGTTCAAGCGCGAGGACAGCGGGTTGCGCTTTACCATCACTTGCCTGGTGGCGTTTACGGTGTTTCAGGCCGGGTTGTTGATCTGGATTGCGACGCACCGTTAGTGGCCGCAAACGCAATCAAATGTGGGAGCTCGCTTGACTGCGATAGCAGTAGGTCAGCTCCCACATTTGCTACTGATACACCGCTATCGCAGGCAAGCCAGCGCCCACACTGACCGCGTTCCTACCGTTAAACCTTGGCGGCAAATACTGCCTGATGCTGGCGGCACTGCTCCGCCGTCAACATAAACACCCCATGCCCACCGCGCTGGAAATCAAGCCAGGCAAAATCCACTTCCGGGTACAGCGCCTCGACGTGCACCTGGCTGTTGCCCACTTCAACAATCAGCAGGCCCTTCTCGGTCAGGTGGTCCGCCGCTTCGGCCAGCATGCGCCGCACCAGGTTCAGGCCATCGTCGCCACACGCCAGGCCCAGTTCCGGTTCGTGCTGGTATTCGTCGGGCATGTCGGCGAAGTCTTCGGCATCCACATACGGCGGGTTGGACACGATCAAGTCAAAGCGCTGGCCCGGCAGGCCGTCAAAACCGTCACCCTGCACGGTGTAGACACGCTCGTCGACACCATGGCGCTCGATGTTCTGGTTGGCCACTTCCAAGGCTTCGAAGGACAAATCCCCCAGCACCACTTCGGCGTCCTGGAACTCATAAGCGCAGGCGATGCCGATGCAACCGGAGCCGGTGCACAGGTCGAGGATGCGTGCCGGTGGCTGGGCCAACCAGGGTTCGAAGCGGTTTTCGATCAGTTCGCCAATCGGTGAGCGCGGGATCAGCACGCGCTCATCGACGATAAACGACATGCCGCAGAACCAGGCCTCCCCAATCAGATAAGGCGTCGGCACGCGTTCGTGGATGCGGCGGTGCAGCAAGCGTTGCAGGTGGGCAATTTCCTCTTCTTCCAGGTTGCAGTCGAGGTAGCTGTCGGCGATTTCCCACGGCAAGTGCAACGCACCGAGCACCAGTTGCCGGGCATCGTCCCAGGCATTGTCGGTGCCATGGCCAAAATACAGGTCTTCCCCATGGAAACGGCTGACAGCCCAACGGATATGGTCGCGCAAGGTGCGCAGGCGGGAAGAAGTGGTCACGGGGGCAAGCTCCTGGAAAAAACGACTGGCGATTCTAACAGCCTTCACCTGTACCGACGATGTACGGAAACCCGTCGCCATCCGTCGGATTTCATCCAAATTGCCATCATTGTGGTAAACAGGCCCACCTCTTGACATGGCTGCACGCCAACAACGGCGTACCTTACGATGGTAGCGATTCACAGAACCGCTCAGCCAGTGGACAATGTCGCAAAAGCCCCCCTCACAGGAGCCCCA
>Ga0308165_1005045_pt1 | contig 12552 bp, 15 predicted proteins | sample PhyWR2_FD_201032 | JGI IMG/M metagenome (GOLD analysis project Ga0308165, IMG submission 201032) | Phyllosphere microbial communities from UC Gill Tract Community Farm, Albany, California, United States - DLSLW.R2 | ecosystem: Host-associated > Plants > Phyllosphere > Unclassified | place: USA...
GGCATCGAGCAGGCCGACGGTGGCGCCCTCGGCGGCCAGCGCCAATGCCAGGTTGGCGGCGGTGGTGCTCTTGCCCACGCCGCCCTTGCCCGAGGCCACGGCGACGATGTTCTTCACGCCCGGCAGCAGCTGCACGCCGCGCTGGACGGCGTGGCTGGCGACCTGGGTGATGATGTTGACCGAGACGTTGTCCACGCCCGGCACGGTGCGCGCCGCGGCGACGAAGGCCCGGCGCAGGGCCGCGTGCTGGCTCTTGGCCGGATAGCCCAGCTCGACGTCGAAGGCGACGTCGCCCTCGTTGATCTGTACGTTCTTGACCGCCCGGCTGGCGACGAAGCCCTTGGACGTGTGGGGATCGAGGACGGACGCCAGCGCGTCCAGGAGTCCCGCTTGCGTGACTGACATGTGTTCAAACTCCAGAGTGGCGCGTAGTCTACGGGCGCGACCCGGCGGCGGCCGACGGGCGCGGCAATGCCCCCACCGGCACGCCCCGGGACCTCAGGCGTCGACCGCGATGCCCAACTCCGAGCAGACCCGCTCCAGCACCGAGCGCAGCCGCGCGACCTCGGCTTCCAGGCGCGTCACGTTCGATTTCAGCGCGGCGAGCTCGCCCAGCGCCAGGTCGGCGCCGGCCGCGCCACCACCACCGCCGCCATGGCCGGCGCCGGACTCGGCGCCACGCGCGGGCATCGGGTCCTCGGGCGGCGGGCCGGCCAGCAGCTGGGCCCAGCGCCCCTCGCGCGCGCCGGGCAGGCGCGCGAGCTTGGTCACCAGCGCGCCGGCCGGGCGCTCGGCCATCTCGTCGAGGAAGCCCTCGACGGCCGAGATGTCGGCGAAGTTGTGCATGCGGTCGCAGGCGATACGCAGTTCGCCGGCCGTCTGCGGGCCGCGCAGCATCAGCACCGCCAGCAGGATGGTGGACTGCGAGGGCACGCGCAGCACGCGGTCGAGGTTGTGCGAGTAGCGGAAGGTGCGCCCGCCGCTGGTCTCGCCGACCAGGCTGTAGCCCTTGAGGCTGTCGAGCGCGGCCTGGGCCTCGGCATCGGTGACCTCCAGCACCGGATGGCGGCTGGTCTTCTGGTTGCAGCCCGCGACCAGCGCGTTGAGCGTCAGCGGATAGCTGTCGGGCACGGTGCGCTGCTTCTCGATCAGGACGCCGAGCACGCGCGTCTCCAGCAGCGACAGCGTCGCCAGCGGGGAGCCCAGGGCGGTATGGATGACGGCGGGAGTGGGGTTCATCGGTGGCGCGCCTCAGCCGTTGGCGATGCGGGCCACCAGGGCGCGCGTGAATTCGGCGGTGGTGGCCTTGCCGCGCAGGTCGCCGGTGCGCACCTGGTCGATGTTGAGCGTCTCGTCGATGGCGCGGCGCAGGCGCGTGGCGAGCTCGGGCCGGCGCACGTGGTCGAGCATCAGGGCCGCGGCCAGCAGGATCGCCGTCGGATTGGCGATGCCCTTGCCGGCGATGTCGGGCGCCGAGCCGTGCACGGCCTCGAAGATCGCCGCGTCGGCGCCGATGTTGGCCCCCGGCGCCATGCCCAGGCCGCCCACCAGGCCGGCCACCAGGTCCGAGAGGATGTCGCCGAACAGGTTGGTGGTCACCAGCATGTCGAACTGCCACGGGTCGAGCACCAGCTTCATCGCGCAGGCGTCCACGATGATGGTGTCGAGCTCGAAGCGCCCCTTGTACTTCTCCTCGTAGAGCCGCAGGCCGGTCTCCAGGAACAGGCCGGTCAGCACCTTCATGATGTTCGCCTTGTGCACCAGCGTGACCTTGCGGCGGCCGGTGGCGATGGCGGTCTCGAAGGCGTATTCGAGCAGGCGCCGGCAGCCCTGGCGGGTGTTGATGCCGGTGGCCATGCCCACGGCGTGCGGGTCGTCGTCGATGCGCACGTAGTGCTCGTGGCCGATGTAGAGGCCCTCGAGGTTCTCGCGCACCACCATCAGGTCGATCTTCTCGAAGCGCCCGCCGGGGATGATGGTCAGGGCCGGGCGCAGGTTGGCGTAGAGCTGGAACTCCTCGCGCAGCCGCACGTTGGAGGAGCGGTAGCCGCCGCCCGAGGGCGTCTCCAGCGGCCCCTTGAGCGCCAGCCGGGTGCGGCGGATGCTCTCCAGGGTGGCGGCGGGCAGCGGATCGCCGGCCGCCTGCACGCCGCCGAGGCCGGCGATCTGGCGGTCCCAGGCGAAGGGCGCGCCCAGGGCGTCGAGCGCGGCGAGGGTCGCATCGACGATCTCGGGGCCGATGCCGTCGCCGGGGATGAGGGTGGCGGGGATGGGGGTGGTGGAGGTGCTCATGGCTCGCACTCTAATCCGTGCCACCGGTCGTTTCCAGGCGCGCGGCGTCGGAATCCGGCGCCGACCGGAGGCCGCCGCCTAAAATGCCCGACCGCCCCCTCGTCGCTCCGCACCCGCACCGGCGGGGCCGCCTCCCACCCTTCTTCGTCCCGCCCCAGAAAGCGCCCTCCGATGTCTCCGCGCAAGCTCTTCGTCACCACCGCCCTGCCCTATGCCAACGGCAAGTTCCACATCGGCCACATCATGGAATACATCCAGGCCGACATCTGGGTGCGGTTCCAGCGGATGAACGACGCCGAGGTCAATTTCGTCTGCGCCGACGACGCGCACGGCGCGGCCATCACCATCGCGGCGGACAAGGCGGGCATCACGCCGCAGGCCTTCGTCGCCGAGATCGCGGCCGGACGCAAGCCCTACCTCGACGGCTTCCACATCGCCTTCGACAACTGGCACTCCACCGACGCGCCGGAGAACCACGAGCTGGCCCAGGCCATCTACCGCGACCTGCGCGACGTCGCCGGCCTGATCGAGACCCGCAGCGTCGAGCAGTTCTACGATCCCGAGAAGGGCATGTTCCTGGCCGACCGCTTCATCAAGGGCGAGTGCCCCAACTGCCACGCCAAGGACCAGTACGGCGACAACTGCGAGGTCTGCGGCGCGGTCTACGCGCCGACCGAGCTGATCGCTCCCTATTCGGCGCTCTCCGGCGCCCGGCCGGAACTGCGCAGCTCGGAGCATTTCTTCTTCAAGCTCTCCGACCCGCGCTGCGAGGCCTTCCTGAAGGCCTGGACCACCGCCCCCGGCCACGTGCAGCCCGAGGTGCAGAACAAGATCCGCGAATGGCTCGACCGGGACGAGCCCGCCGCCGACGCCGCCGCCCCGGCGGCGGCCGCCGAGGGCGCCGCCGCGCCCGCCCCCGCGCGCACCGGCCTGGGCGACTGGGACATCAGCCGCGACGCGCCCTACTTCGGCATCGAGATCCCGGACGCCCCGGGCAAGTACTTCTACGTCTGGCTCGACGCGCCGGTGGGCTACCTGGCGTCGCTGAAGAACCTGCTGGACCGCCGCTCGATCGAGGCCGGCGGCGATGGCATCACCTATGCCGAGTACATGGCCGACCCGGCGCTGGAGCAGGTGCACTTCATCGGCAAGGACATCATCACCTTCCACACGCTGTTCTGGCCGGCGATGCTGCATTTCAGCGGCCGCAAGGCGCCCGACGCGATCTACGTGCACGGCCACCTGACCGTCGGCGGCGAGAAGATGAGCAAGAGCCGTGGCACCGGCATCGACCCGCTGCGCTACCTCTCGGTCGGGCTCGACCCCGAGCACCTGCGCTACTACCTCGCGGCCAAGCTCAACGGCCGCAACGAGGACATCGACTTCAACCCCGACGACTTCATCGCCCGCGTCAACAGCGACCTGGTGGGCAAGTACATCAACATCGCCAGCCGCGCGGCCGGCTTCACCGCCAAGCGCTTCGGCGGCCGGCTGGGCGAGGTGTCGGCCGACGGCGCCGCCCTGCTCCAGGAGCTGCGCGAGGCCGGCGCCGGCCTGCGCACCCTGCACGATGCCCGCGACACCGCCCGCGCCATGCGCGACACCATGGCGCTGGCCGACCGCGTCAACGAGTACGTCGATGCCAACAAGCCCTGGGAGCTGGCCAAGAAGGAAGGCGCCGAGGCGCGCCTGCACGATGTCTGCACGACCTGCATCCAGGCCTTCCGCCTGCTGACGATCTACTTGAAGCCGGTGCTGCCGGCGCTGGCCGCCGATGTCGAGCGCTTCCTCAACGTCGCCTCGCTGCGCTGGCGCGACGCCGACACCACGCTGCCGCCCGGCCACGTCATCGCCGACTACCGCCACCTGACCCAGCGCGTCGATCCGAAGCGGATCGACGCGCTGTTCGAGGCCCCGGCACCGGCTCCGGCGGCGGCGCCCGTCGCCGCGCCGCCGGCGGCCACCGCGCCGGAAATGGCCGGCGACGCCACGGCCATGCCCGGTGGCGAGGCCGTCGCGCCGATCATCGGCATCGACGATTTCGCGAAGATCGACCTGCGCATCGCCCGCATCGTGAACTGCGCGCCGGTCGAGGGCTCGACCAAGCTGCTGCGCCTGACGCTCGACGTCGGCGAGGGCCGCACGCGCAACGTCTTCAGCGGCATCGCCTCGGCCTATGCGCCGGCGCAGCTGGTGGGCAAGCTGACCGTCATGGTCGCCAACCTGGCGCCGCGCAAGATGAAGTTCGGCGTCAGCGAGGGCATGGTGCTGGCCGCGAGCCACGCCGACGAGAAGGCCGCGCCGGGCATCCACGTGCTGGAACCCTGGCCGGGCGCGGTGCCCGGCATGCGGGTGCGGTGACCGCCATGCGCGCGCCCGGTTCGTCCCATCGGGGTCGCCGGCGCCATGCCGCCCTCGTCGCGCTGGCCCTCGGCGTGGCCACGACGGCGCTGGGCGGCTGCGCGGTCGTCAGCGTGGCCGGTGCCGCCGTCTCGGTCGCGGGCACGGCGGTCGGCGTCGGAGCCTCGGCGGTCGGGCTGGCGGCCGATGCCGCCATCGGCACCGTGCGCCTGGGCGGCAAGGCGATCGGCGCGGCGGCCGATGCGATGATCCCGGACGGGAAGCCCTGATCGGGACCTCAGTTCGGCTCGACGGCGCGATCGGCCGACGAGCCGCTGCGCACCACGCGCTGGTCGCTGTCGAGCACGGCGGTGAAGACCATCGGCGTGTTCGGCGGCTGCACCCAGCGCCATTCCCACTCGGTCTCGCGCTTGAGCGCGTAGGGCGTCACCTTGGCCGGCTTGCCCAGCAGTTTGCGCAGGTCCTCCATCGCCATGCCGGGGCGCACGCGGGCGAAGTTCTCGGGTGTGAGCACCTGGCGCAGCGCGCTCATGCGGCCATCCGCGCCGATGGTGATCATGTAGTTCTTCTGGCCCTGCGGCTGGCGGTTGTATTCGAGCACCCGGCCGCCCGATCCGCCCGGGGCATCCCAGATGTTCTCCGGCTGGCCGAAGCTCTCGCGCACGTCGGCCTCGGTCGACACGCCCTCCTCCAGCCGCTCGATGCGTTTGGAATCACAGGCCGCCAGCGCCACCAGGGCGGCCAACGCGACCAGAGAAGCCGCAAACCGGTTGCCACCGGATCGTGTTGACATGCCGTCCCCCCGTAAAATCGATGCAAAGGATTCCAGTCTATGTCCATCTTCAATCGCCCCCACTACACCTCCGAGATCACGCAGTTCATCGACGAGCTCAAGCAGAAGCGGCCCCATCTCGAAGCCGACCAGCGCACCGGCCGGGCCCTCCTGTGGGACAAGCAGCCGGTCGACCTCGGCGTGCTGAAGGAAGACCTGGACGCCCGGGTCGCGCAACAGCCCTACGTCTACCAGACGCAGGTCAAGTAGGCCGGTGCGCGTCCCGCCGGTCACCGCGCCGGGCGGCACGGACTCCGCCTTCATCGATCTCGCCGCGCCCGGCGACGTCGATCCGGTCGCCCTGGCGCGCCTCTATGGCGAGCCGCTCTTCGCGCTGCCGAACGACCTCTACATCCCGCCCGAGGCCCTGCAGGTCTTCCTCGATGCCTTCGAGGGCCCCCTGGATCTGCTGCTCTACCTGATCCGCAAGCAGAACTTCAACATCCTCGACATCCCGATGGCGGGCCTGACGCGCCAGTACCTCGCCTATGTCGACCAGGTGCGGCGCACGCACCTCGAACTGGCGGCCGAGTACCTGCTGATGGCGGCGATGCTGATCGAGATCAAGTCCCGCATGCTGCTGCCGCCCCGGCGGGTGGCCGATGGCGAGGAAGCCGAGGACCCGCGCGCCGAGCTCGTGCGCCGCCTGCTGGAGTACGAGCAGGCCAAGCTCCAGGCCGCCGCCCTCGGCGCCCAGCCCACCCTGGGACGCGACTACTGGACCGCCCAGGCGCATCTCGAGCAGTCCCGCGCGCCGCGCTTTCCCGATGTCGACCCGATCGACCTGCGCAATGCCTGGGCCGACATCCTGCGGCGCGCGAAGCTGGTCCAGCACCACACCATCTCGCGCGAGGCGCTGAGCGTGCGCGAGCACATGAGCATCGTGCTGCGGCACCTGCAGGGACGGCGCTTCGTCGAGTTCGAGCGGCTCTTCGACGTCGCGCGCGGCGTGCCGGTGCTGGTGGTGACCTTCATCGCGATGCTGGAGCTCGCCAAGGAGACGCTGATCGACATCACGCAGGCCGAGGCCTTCGCGCCGATCTACGTGCGGCTCGCCTATTCGCCGGTGGCGTCCGTCGAGCCGGTGGCGCCGCTCGACGCGCCGGAGACCGACCGCGTCCACCGCCTGCCCCCGGATCCGACCTCCTCGTCGCCAGCGGCGACCTGATCGATCAGGCGGGCCGGCGCGACGGCGGGCCGGCCCCGTGGGCGGTGCCCGCGACCACGCGCGACGTGCCAGGGAAACAGGCACGCGGCTCCCAGGCCCGGCAGCACATGCAGCCAGTGCGCCCAGGCGCGCCCCGCTTCCGGACCATAGAGCAGCGCCAGCGCGGACAGCAGTGCCGCCAGCAGCAGGCCGCCGGCCATGCCTCCGGCCAGGCGGTTGCGGCGACCGCGCCAGCTCACCACGACATGCTGCGGCAGCGCGCTGCCCAGGGCCAGCACGGTGACGAAGCCGGCGACGCCATGCGCGATCCACCAGAACGTCAGCCGTGGCGGCAGCCATCGGCAACCATCCATCAGGACGAACCAGACCACGCCGGACAGTGCGCAGGCACCCAATGCGCCATGGGTGAAGTACCGCTGCCAACGCGGCACGCGACCGATGCGGGAAGACCGATCGGACGGCGACGTCATGAGACATGGCCCCGCGCCCCGAAGTGCGCCAGACACGGCGCGGCGAGGCGGCCGCGCAGCGCCAGGACCTTGGTCAGCCCATCGGCCACGGCGCAGCGCGGAGCGATCACGCTGAAGCTGCATGCGCTGGTGACGCTGCGGCCATCGAGCGGGTCCACCAGGGCGGAGTCGAACGTGCCGTCCGCCCGCGTGGCGCGCGAGAAATAGGCGCCGGACGTGGCGATGGCGCCGTCGGCCAGTTCGCCCAGTGGAACCAGTTCCGACGGCCGTGCCGGGTGGCGGACATGGATCAGGCGCGGGCGCGGGCCCAGGACCCGCAGGTCGCCACCCGCGTTCACCATGGCGTCGCGCACGCCCCGGATCCGGAGCGCCTCGATGGCCCGGTCCACCGCGAAACCCTTGGCGATGCCACCCAGGTCCAGGCACACGCGTGCCCGGAGATGCACGCGGGCGCCGGATCGCGGTTCGATGTTCGCCAGTGTGCTGCGCCCGACGGCTCCGCACGGTCCCGTCGCCGATGCCGGCAGCAGGCCCCGTGCCACCAGACGTGCCGCCACGCCACAGTCGAACGCGCCGTCGGAGACCGCATGCAATGCCAACGCCAAGGCCAGCACTTCGGCGGTCCAGGGGTCGACGTGCAGCGTCGTCCCGGGCCGCGCCGCGTTGATGCGCCCGAGGTCGGAGTCCGCGCGGTGGAAGGACATCAGCGATTCGACGCGGGCGATCGCCCCGTAGGCGGACTCCAGGGCATCCCGCGCGTCGGCATCCCCGGCATCGTCCAGGGCGATGTCGACATAGGTTCCCAGGGCCGGGCGGCAGCGGCGCAACGCATTCATCGATCAATGCCCCCGCAGCAGCAGAGCATGCACGGCCAGCACGCGCCTGACGCCATCGCTCAGGTGCTTGGCCGACAGGGTGGCACCCGAGATGGCTTCGACGTCCTGGCCCAGCCTGAGGGGGGCCTGGCGGTCCTTGCCGACGAACTGCCGCAACCACCGGGCCTCCGCCACCTCCTGGCCATAGGACTCCTGGTACTCCATGACCTCGACCCGGCGCACCGCGCCATCGGCATCGATGCCCACCGCGTAGGTGATCATTTCATGCTTCCCGACCACCTCGTCGATGACCAGCCAGCCCCCGTCGGCCGCCTTCCATATCCGGTTGCCCTGGAATGGATGGGACACCGAGGAGGCCTGCCGGACGGCGTCCTGCTGCGCCGGCGTCAACGCGACCGGAAACGCGGTCAGGACCTGGTCGCCGAAGATCGCGTGCTGGGCCTGCGGCACCGACAGGTAGACCCTGGCGGCCGCCACGACCGGGGAGAGCGCCGCGCCGAGCGCGACGAGCGGCCAGATGCCCGCGGGTCTCCATTCCATGCGCGCCTCAATTCAGCAGGAAGCCGACCTTGACCATGAACTGGTCGCGCCCGTGGTTGTCCCACACCCGGCCCAGGGAGCAATCGGCAGTGCCGTCGGCATGGCAATGCCCGCCGATCTGGTGGCGCCAGGCGGCGGTGACCCACCAGTCCTTCTGCGCATAGTGGAGGTTGGGCCCGATGAAGTTGGCGGTCTGGGTCAGCCGGTCGAATCCATAGCCGTCGTGGTCGGTGTGATAGCGGCCTTCCACGCCGGCGGACCACCGGGGCCGGAACCGATAGCTCGCGCCCCACAGCAGGTCGGCCATGGAATTGCGGATGATGCCGCCCGCCGGGTCGTATTTCTCCTTCTCGATCTCGACCAGGAGGTTGGCCGCCAGCACGAGCCGGTCGTCCAGGAAATTCGACTGCATCAGCAGGCGGAACTCCAGCTCGTCCTCCAGACGGCCCCAGGTCGGCTCCAGATACAGGCCGACACCCACGGGCGAAGTGACGGGGTTGCTGAGCCGCCAGATGGCTTCGAGCGAACCGCCATCGGCGCGACGTTTCCGGTAGGGCATCGTCGCGGCCGTGCTGGGCACGCCGAAACCGGCCGTGCAAGGCACGCTGTCGCAGGTCTCGGGACTCAGATAGTTGTCATGGGCCCGAAGGGAGGTGGCATTGACATACGCTCCCAGTTGAAGATCGTCGGTCAGACCGTATTCCAGTTCCGAGCGATAGAGACCGAAGTCGTAGGTTCCGACCGCCTGCCGGTGGGTGACATCCACCTTCTGCTCGAATTCCAGCTTGCCCCTGGGCTGCAGATCGAGCGTATAGACCCAGCCCATGACGCCCTCGCCCGCATGGGCCGAAGGCAGGCACGTACAGGTGGCGCAGGCGAGCACTGCCAACAGCCGACGGACCGGCCCACTCCCTTTTCTTCTCATGAAGACTCCCTTTTTGTATGGTTTTGGAGGACTCAAATGCGACTATATCTCATTCGCATCTTAGAGATCCACCATGCCATGTCGGCCATGCGGCGCCGAACTCCACCGGCATCCGCAGTCCTGCTTTGTCCCCGCGGGGAACGGTCGCTCGCCGACTATGGGAAAATCCGGCCCTCTCCACGTCCGGCGCACCCTGCACGCCCGACCGGCCTTCTCTGCGAAACCAATGTCCGGGTGTGCCCCACCCCGGCCGCCAGGCAACGATGCCCATGACGCCCCGCCCCGCGGCGCGTGGCCACGGGACGATGCCGGCGACATCACGATCACTGCCACATGGCCTACAGCGTCAAGGAAATCTTCTACACCCTGCAAGGCGAAGGCGGACAGGCCGGCATGCCGGCCGTGTTCTGCCGCTTCGCCGGCTGCAACCTCTGGAGCGGCCGGGAAATCGATCGCGAGCGCGCCATCTGCCGGTTCTGCGACACCGATTTCGTCGGCACCGACGGCACGCTCGGTGGCAAGTTCGCCGACGCGCAGCAGTTGGCCGACACCATCGCCGCGCAATGGCCGGCCGATGCCGCCGGCGCCGCCTCGCGCCTGACGGTGCTGACCGGCGGCGAGCCGCTGCTGCAGGTGGACGCCGCGCTGGTCGACGCCCTGCACGAGCGCGGCTTCCGCATCGCCGTGGAGAGCAACGGCACCGTCGTCGCGCCGGCGGGCATCGACTGGCTGTGCATCAGCCCGAAGGCCGGGGCGCCCTGGGTCCAGCGCAGCGGCCAGGAGCTCAAGGTGGTCTGGCCGCAGCCGGGCCTCGACCTGGAGACCCTGCATGCCGAAAGCGATTTCGCCCACCGCTTCCTCCAGCCCATGGATGGCCCGGCGCAGCTGGAGAACACGGCGCTGTGCATCGACACCTGCCTGCGCCATCCGGCCTGGCGCCTGAGCCTGCAGACCCACAAACTGACCGGCATCCGCTGACCGGATGCCCCGTCCCGCTCCGGGATCCAGCCGCGCCACGCGGCCATCGCCCCGCCCATCGACCATGTCCCATCCGCAATTCACCCTCAGCCAGCGTTTCTTCTTCGACGCCGCCCACACCCTCCAGCGCGAGATCGAGGCCGAAGGCAGCCGCCGCATCCATGGCCACACCTACCACGCCGAGGTCGCCGTGCGCGGACCGCGCGACGCGGTCACCGGCATGGTCATCGACCTGGGGCACCTGCGCGCCCGCTGCGAGGCGCTGCGCGAACGGCTCGATCACCACCTGCTCGACGACGTCCCCGGCCTCGGTCCGGCGACCCTGGAGAACCTGTGCGTCTTCATCGCCGAGGACCTGGCCGACCTGCGGCCGCCGGTCAGCCAGGTGCGCGTCTGGCGCGCGGCCGCGGGCGACGCCTGCGTGCTCGATCTGACCTGAAGCGCCTTCCTCCATCCCCTCCTTCCTCCACCGACCTCCCAGCGAGTCATCCACCATGCCGCATCTGATCATCGAATACAGCAGCAACCTGACGGACTTTCCGCAGACCCGGGTCCTGGACGAGCTCAACGCCGCCGTCACGGCCAGCCCCGAGATCCTGAACGAGGCCGATCTGAAGACGCGCTTCGTGAACGTCGAGCGCTTCGCCATCGGCACCGCGCCCCAGGATCGCGCCTTCGTCCATGCGCAGCTGCGCGTGCTGTCGGGCCGCAACGCCGAGACCAAGCAGGACCTCACCGGCCGCATCGCCGACGTCCTGCGCCGGCTCGTGCCGCGCCCTCAGGGCGTGCTGGTGCAGCTGAGCGTGGAGATCGTGGACATGGACCGCCCCTCCTACGTCAAGGAACGACTGGTCTAGGGTTCGACGCCCGGTTCGCGCCCCATCAGGTCGACCACCGCCTCGTCCGGCCGCATGCGGCCGTCGAGCAGTGCGACCACGCTGCGGGCGATCGGCATGTCAATGCCCAGATGCCGGGCGCGCTGCACCACGGTGCGCGCGCAATAGACGCCCTCGGCCACGTGGCCGAGCGATTCCACCGCCTGCGCCAGAGTCCGGCCCTGCGCCAGCAGCAGGCCGATCTTGCGGTTGCGCGACAGGTCCCCCGTCGCCGTCAGCACCAGGTCGCCCAGCCCGGACAGGCCCATGAAGGTCTCGGCCCGCGCGCCCAGGGCCAGGCCGAAGCGCGTCATCTCGGCCAGGCCCCGCGTGATGAGGGCGGCGCGCGCGTTGAGCCCGAGCGACAGTCCGTCGCACAGCCCGGTGGCGATCGCCAGCACGTTCTTCAGGGCGCCGCCGACCTCGACCCCGACGATGTCGTCGTTGGCATAGACCCGCAATCGGGGACCGTGGAAGGCCTCGACCAGCAGCTGGCGCACGTCGGCGTGGACGCTGGCGGCCACCAGTGCCGTCGGCTGGCCGCGAGCCACCTCCAGCGCGAAGCTCGGACCGCTCAACGCCCCCGCGCGCAGGTCCGGCGCGACCCGCGCCTGGACCTCGTGCGGCAGCAGGCCATGGCCGCCGTCCGTGGCTTCGTCATCACCGGCGGGCATCGGCTCGATGCCCTTGCTCAGCCAGGCGAGCGGGACGCGCAGATCGCGCAGTGCCACCAGCTGCCCGCGCAGGGCGGCCATCGGGGTGGCGACGACGACGAGATCGGCGGCCTGGGCGAGCGAACGGGCATCGTCGGCGGCGACGCGCAGGGACGTCGGCAGCGTGATGCCGGGCAGATAGCGGGTGTTCTCGCGCGCGGCGGTGATGGCCGCGACCTGGACCGCATCGCGCGCCCACAGCGTCACGTCGTGACGCATGGCGGCATTGACCGCCACCGCCGTGCCCCAGGCACCGGCACCGAGGACGCAGATCCTCATGGGCGGCCTCCGGGCTGCTCGCCTCGACGCCCGACGGCGAACCGCGGCAGCACCGAGACGGGCGGGATCACTGCGTGAGGATCGCGGACGGCTGGCCGGCGGCCTGGGCCTGCTGCTGCTCGAACATGGCCTGGAAGTTGATCTCGGCCAGGTGCACCGGCGGGAAACCGCCGCGCTGGATGACATCGGCCACGTTGCCGCGCAGGTAGGGATAGACGATCTGCGGGCAGGCGATGCCCAGGATCGGGCTCATCTGGTCTTCCGGCAGGTTGCGGATCTCGAA
>Ga0308165_1005050_pt1 | contig 12530 bp, 10 predicted proteins | sample PhyWR2_FD_201032 | JGI IMG/M metagenome (GOLD analysis project Ga0308165, IMG submission 201032) | Phyllosphere microbial communities from UC Gill Tract Community Farm, Albany, California, United States - DLSLW.R2 | ecosystem: Host-associated > Plants > Phyllosphere > Unclassified | place: USA...
CTGACTGAATATAACAGTGAGCGGCCTCATGAATCCCTGAATAACCTGACGCCGGAAGAGTACAGGCTGATGGCCGAAAACCCGGAAATCTCAAAAAGTGCGTGGAACTAAAACGGGTATGCTTACAGCGCTGGTGGACAGCGAAGGAAGCATCGTCTGGCAGGCGGAGTACAATGAGTGGGGTAATCAGCTCAGTGAGAGTAACCCGCACAGCATCACGCAGAATATCCGTCTGCCGGGCCAGCAGTACGATGAGGAGTCGGGACTGCATTACAACCGGCACCGGTACTATGAGCCGCTGCAGGGGCGATATATCACGCAGGATCCAATAGGACTGAGGGGTGATTGGAATTTATATCACTATCCATTGGATCCTATTCGATTTATAGACCCATTAGGCCTAGCGCAAGTTTGCTCAAGGCCACTCAAAGGTTCAAAAGGTATTAGGACAAATGGTATAACGGGGCTTGATCTTGGTATTTTCCATGCGCATATATTCTTTGATGATGGTACTAATATCGGCTATGGTGGTGATAGTGGATTATTTAATGAGTCTAAAACTAATGATTATATTTGTAATAAGGAAAAATATGATGATGATAGAATGAAAAAAGCAGTCGAGATAGTTAAAGATGAACCAGATAATTTGTTTTTCCCAAAAGGAGATAAGCAATATGGAGATGATAATGAAAATTATAATTTCATAGTAAATAACTGCCAGGATTTTGTAAGCGATGTTTTGGATGAGTACAAAAAACTAGAAGGTGCGAAATGATGAGCCGCTTTTTAGTCAGGGTTATCATTGCTGATGTATGTATATTATCAATCCAGACTACATTGCTACTTTTCCATCCTTTTCATCCGCAGAAAAACAATTTAATATATGACTTCCTCATTCATTTAATTTTTACCACAAAAAATGATATAATTCTATTTCTAAATGCGCCATTACTTATCTTTGTTTATTATATCTATTTCATTACACGTAAAATAGAAGGTTTAACACTGAGGTTATCCTTATTAGGGATTTTAAATTTCATTGTATTGTATTGTATTTCTTGGGTTGAAATGCTTCTATTAATATCCACTGACGTTAGGGGATAACAAGCAGTATGCTGGTGCGGTGTTTGGAATATGAAGAACATTTTAAGTATTACAATCTAACAGAGGCTATTATATGGTTAAAAATTGCAGCTCATAACGGTAATGAACGAGCTAAAGTTAAACTAGAAAATTTAGGAAAATGACGTTGGAAAGTAGCTATGTCAGCTTATTTCGATCTTGTTTATAATATTCTACTGAGAATCGGCCCGAATCGACCGGGCCGACTGCCAGTCTAATTAACCATTTGTCGCCAGCGGCCCCTCTTTCACTTTGCCATTTGGCACCGCATCCCACACCTTATCATAAGGGTAGCCCGTCAGCGCCAGAATCACCTCGCGAGTCTCCTGATCGCAGTCTTCCGAATTACCCCCAAGCTTACGGCGCGCGACTTCCTTCACCAGCAGGTTGTGTGTTTTCTGCGTAAGCTTGAAGCGGTAAGTCATGTAGAAGCTCACCGCCAGCAGCGCTGCGGTGGCAAATACCATCAGGCCGATGATCGCGTGAAGGGCGCTAGCAGGCTGAGAACCGCCACCTTTCACAAAGCCACTTTCTTCCAGCACGATACCAATCAGCATGATTGCCAGCGCCACGGTGCTTTTTCGCGTTAACACCATCACACCGGCAAAAATGCCTTCGCGGCGTTGGCGGGTCACGATCTCATCGACGTCCGGGATAAAGCTGTAGATGTTCCATGGAATGTAGTAAAGCCCGGCTTTTGCCAGCCCTAACAGGACAAAGACGGCGGAGAACAGCAGCGTGGGTACCTGCAAGTTGCCAATATAAGCGATAAACAGGAACGCCAGCACCACAAAAATACTGCCGTATGAGAGCCTCAGTGCGCCCGATGGTGTGAGATTAAACTTATTCATTAACATCATAAAACCGAAGGTGCCGGGAATTGAAACAAAGGCGGCAATGCTTAATAAGCCGGAAACCATATCAGTATCATGATGTAACGCGTACACCACGTAATAAGCAAATACTGACCCAAACACATCCATGGCGGTAAATGAGCAGATATAAATCAGAATATGCTGACGAAATATTTTTATCTTGAATGAAGAAATAAGATCGAGCACCAGATATTTTAAATGATTTAAAAGACCGCTGCTGCGTTGATTATCCGGCTGGAATTCATATTCTTCTCGCACATCTTTGGCTTCCCAGGTGCAGGCCCAGGTGGTAAATACCGCGATACAGTAAATAACGGCAAAGACCATACCGGTGAGCGTGTAGGTTAGTGAGTTATCCTTACCGGTATATTGCATAATGATACCGGGCACGGAGACCGCCAGAAAACCGCCAAGCGCCGAGCACATCATACGAACGCCGGACAACCTGGTACGTTCGCTAAAACGGTTGGTCATCTCTGCGGCCAGCGTTTCCCACGGCACCAGCACCATGGCGGACAGCAGCTCAATCGACAGATAGGTTCCCAGGTAGTACCAGTAATTCATGTCGGTAACCCACACCAGCGCGTAGAGGAACATCAGCGGTGAGCTTATCAACAAGAAGAAGCGGCGTCGGCCAAACTTACGCCCAAGCCAGGTGTTACCAAAGTTATCGGTGATGTAGCCCATCACCGGACTTAATATCGCATCAATAATACGTGCGATAGCAAATATTGACCCGGCTTCTAATACGGTTAAACCACAATAGGTGGTGTAAAAAAATAAAAGCCATGTTCCTATAACGGCAAAGGCGCCGCCGCCAAAAAGATCGGTTACCCCGTAGCCTATAGCGATGCCATAGCCAACGCGGCGTTCGGTTGGTTTTACCATAATATTATTATTCCTGTACTGGTAGGGTGTTTCAGTGCAGAGTCAGCTCTGCACCTTATATTATTGACAGCAGGAAATAGTGGATGACGATCACTCTATTATATTCACCCACTTCCTCAATAGTGACGATTGGTAAATGGCATTAACTATCTGTAATGATTTTGCCGCTTCATGGATACCGCAATAATTCACGGCAGTATTATTATCTAGTCCTTGATAAAAATGGTGAATAGCCTGCTGATGGCCGATGCCCCAATAGCTTTTGCCCACCCCATCCGGGGACGCGTCGCTGGCAAGACTGGTATGCTCATCGCCACGGATTTGCCACAGCACGTTGTCCGCAAGACGCAGCATCCCGTGCTCGAATTCCAACTCCAGCAGCAGCGGTGAGTCGCTGGCGTGACAGTTGCTGGCGTAAAATAGCCCGCGCGCGCCGTTGTTAAAGCACATCGTCGCCATCGCGCTATCTTCGGTCTCGATCTCATCTGCCAGCAACGTGCTGTCGACCACCCCTTTTAAGCGGCTGACGCCTTCGCCAAACCACTGCATCAAATCCAGCGTATGAATGGCCTGATTAATCAGCAAGCTGCCGCCTTCGGTGGCGAAACTGCCCCGCCACGGGCTGGCGCTGTAATAGCGCTCGGCACGCGACCAGGTGAGCACGGCTTTAATCGCGCGCATGGCGCCAAGCGATCCTTCCTCAATACAGCGCTGGATAGCACGGCTGGTTGGGTTAAGGCGGTTTTGATAACAGATCCCGACGTGGCGCTGGGCCACCGTGGCAGCGGCCTGAATCTCCGCCACCTCTTGCGGATTCATGACCATCGGTTTCTCGCAGAACACCTGTTTCCCCGCCGCCAGCGCTGCCAGGATCATTGGCTTATGCAGGAAGTGCGGCGTGCAGATGTGTACCACGTCAATGGCGTCATCGCGCAGCATCTCGCGGTAATCCAGGTAAAACTGGCAGCCGTAGCTCGCCGCCAGCTGGCTTCCCTTATCCCCGTCGATATCGACAAGGGCACGTAAGGCCACATTAGGGAGCTGGCGCAGGGCTTCCACATGACAGGTATGGATAGCCCCGCCGCCGATAATCGCCACATGACGTGTTTTCATCACCGCCTCCCGTTACGCCACGGCGTTCGCCAGCATTTGCGCTTTCACGCACAGCTCGGCGGCTTTAAAGGTGTGTTCCTGGGTCATCGCGTTTTCCGTACGATTCAGGCAGTCCAGAATCAGTTGGCCGAAGTACGGGAAGCCCACCTGTCCGGCAACCGGATAGCGGAACTCACCCTCTTTGTTGACCAGATAAACCACGTCCTGCTCGCCGCGGGTGATATCGACGTATTTACGGATTTCGATATAGCCGTCGGTGCCTAAAAGCGTCAGGCGACCGTCGCCCCAGCTGGAAAGGCCGTCAGGTGTGAACCAGTCGCAGCGGAAGTACCCGGTTGCACCGTTGTCTCCTGCTAGCATCGCGTCGCCAAAATCTTCGAACTGTGGATACTGCGGGTGATTCACGTTACGTACCTGGCTTGCTACCACGTGAGCGTCGCTGTTGCCGGTGTAGAACAGGAACTGTTCAATCTGGTGGCTGCCGATATCGCACAGGATGCCGCCGAAAAATTCCTTCTCGTAGAACCAGTCCGGGCGACCTTCGCCTTCACGGTGCGGGCCGACGCCCAGCGTTTGCATCACGCGGCCAATCGCGCCTTGTTGCACTAACTGCCCGGCAAACACCGCGCTTTCAACGTGCAGGCGCTCGCTGTAGTAGACCGCGTATTTGCGCCCGGTTTCTGCAACCTTACGTTTGGCAGCGTCCAGTTGCGCCAGCGTTGTTAGGGGCGCTTTGTCGGTGAAATAGTCTTTACCCGCGTCCATCACCTTCAGCCCCAGTGCGCAACGCTCGGACGGAATAGCAGCACCGGCCACCAATTGCACGCTCTCGTCGTTGAGGATGGTTTCCAGCGTTGGTGCAACCTGTACCTGCGGGTACTGCTGCACGAATTTATCGACCTTCGCCGGGTCAGGATCATAAACCCATTTCAGCGTGGCACCGGCTTCAATCAGGCCGTTAGACATCCCGTAAATATGGCCGTGGTCGAGTGCGGCGGCGGCAATAACAAACTCACCCGCGCCGACAACCGGCTGTGGTTTGCCCACTGGGGCGTAGTTCATACCGTCTTTGATGCTCATGTTTATGCTCCTTTGTCCAAATCTTTGCCCAACGGGATTGCGCCAACTTCACTGAAGTTTTCCACCGAGGCGGCCTTCTCGTAGAAGTGTGGGGCGAGGGAAACCAGGCCACCGGTTTTATACCAGGGCTCATCAGGATTGACAGGCAGGGTAACCACCCGTCCGGTAATCGAGGATTGATAAATAGCGGTGATAAGCTCCAGCGAGCGTTTGCCCTGCACACCGTCAATCAGCGGTGCGCCGTGCTGTTCAACCGCATTAAGCAGATCGTTAATCTGCCCGGTGTGCAGGGTATATTTCAGCTTCGGCGTATTGCGGAATAGGGCGTCCAGCCGCGCTTCGCGTTCATCATCATGCTGTTCTTGCGGGAAGCCGTTATCGGCGGAAACGCTGGCCCACATGTCCCACGGCGCGGAAATCCGTGCTTTATCGCCTTGAATGACGATCTTCTGATCTTCGCCGTGATGCACCACCGAGGCGGTCAACTGTGTTAGCGCGCCGCTGCTATAGCGGAAAATTGCGGCTGAGAGGTCTTCCACTTCGGCGTTGTCGTGAGCAACGTTGGTCATCATCGCCACCACTTCAGTCGGGAAGCCGAGCATCCATTGAATGGCATCGATATGGTGAACCGCATGGTTGAGGGTGCAGCCGCCGCCTTCTTTTTCCCACGTACCGCGCCACCACAGGTCGTAATAGCAGTGGCCGCGCCACCAGAACGAATCCACCTGTGCGTGACAAATTTTTCCCAGCTCGCCGGAGTCGACAACCTGCTTCAACCGCCAGAAGGCATCGGTAAAGCGGTTCTGGGCAATAATCGAGAGAATTTTGCCGCTGGCGCGCTGGGCGGCGATCATCGCATCGCACTCTTCAAGCGATGCCGCCATCGGTTTTTCGCACAGCACGTGCTTCCCGGCGTTAAGGGCATCGACGCTGATTTCTGCATGTACATACGGCGGAGTACAAACGTCAACGATATCGACCTCAATACCCGACGCCAGCATCGCCTGATGGCTGCTGAATACCGTCGCTTGCGTGAGTCCGTAGCGCTCTTTTTTCTCTAGTGCTTTTTCGGGATAGATATCGACTAACGCCACAATCTGGCAGCGATCGGCAAACTCCTGATATCCCTGAATATGGTTATGGGAAATATTCCCGGTTCCCACGATGGCAATGCGTAACATACGTCTCTCCTGCTGCGGTTTACCAGGTGCCGGAGGCATCCAGGGTTTTGCTTTCAACCTGCTTATCCACCGAGCGCGCGATGCGTTCGTCGAGTAATTTTTTAAACAGCGCCTCGTCAAACGGCAGGTCAACCCAGCCGTCGGTCCAGGTGGACAAGTGCATGGCGTTAGAGAGCGTCAGGCCGTGAATACCGTCGGTGCCGGGGGCGATAAGCGGCGTACCGTGCAGCACGGCGGCGGCAAAGTTGGCGGTGACCACGTAGTGTTCACTGGATTCCGGGGCCACCGGCAGAGTGACTTCCCAGCATTCCGGTTCGCCAAAGCCGTTTTGCCAGCGGGCGTTAAATTCGGTTTCAGATTCCCGCAGCCGCCAGAAGCGCAGCTTGCCGTCCTCGACCACCACTTTGCCGCGATCGCCTGCGATCTCCAGGCGATTGGTGCCCGGCGCTTCGGCGGTAGTGGTGATAAACACCCCGGTCGCGCCATTGGCGTATTCGGCGTAAGCGGTGACTTCGTTTTCCACTTCAATCTGGCGATGCTTACCTTCCTGGCAGAAGGCGCGTATCCGCACCGGCATCCCAACCAGCCACTGCCACAGGTCGAGTTGATGAGGGTCCTGGTTTAAGAGCACGCCGCCGCCTTCGCCTTTCCACGTCGCGCGCCAGCCGCCGGAGTTGTAGTAACTCTGTGAGCGATACCAGTTGGTGATAATCCAGTTTGAACGGCGCAGTTCGCCCAACTCGCCGCTGTCGATCAGATCTTTCACTTTCTGATACAGCGGGTTCGGGCGCTGGTTGAACATCATGCCGAACACCACGTTGCAGCCACGGGCAAATTCGTTCATCTCGCGCACCTGCGCGGTGTAAACGCCCGCCGGTTTCTCGCACAACGTATGGATTCCGTGGCGCATGGCCAGCATTGACAGGCCAGGGTGGTCATAGTGCGGCGTGGAGACAATCACCGCATCAATCAGCCCGCTTTTCAGCATTGCCTCGGCGTCGCTGAATATTTCAATCTCTGCGCCGACAAGCTGGCGAATGGCCGCATGTTTATCGAGATTGTTGTCGCACACTGCCGTCAGACAGGCTTCTTTCACCGTCCCCGCCAGCAGGTACCGGGCGTGAACGGTCCCGATATTACCCACGCCGATAATGCCAAATCGCACCTTTTCCATGTTGCACCTTACGTGATAGGAATGTCTGATGCCTGAAAATAGGCAAGGTGGTGAAGGCGAACAAATGGAATTTGTGAGAATGCTCGCAGGCGGGAAAGGAATATGGGCGAGAAATTGAAAATGGGTTTTAAAATCAGCTCACTGCATCTGCAAGAATTTGCAAAAGATGATTGCGAGCGAGGTCACACAATGTCAGGTAAGCTAAAAATGGATGAAATAGCCGCCCGGACTGGCTACTCCATCAGCACGGTTTCCCGGGTACTGAGCGGCAAATCCTACACCAGCGAGAAGGCGCGTGAGGCGATTGTGAAATGCGCTCGCCAGCTCGGGGTGCTCGACTCATTGGCAAATGGGCGGCTGTTGATTAACGGTATTGCGGTATTTGCGCCGGAACGGACATTCCAGGGGCGGGGCGATACTTTTTATCTGGAGGTGACAAAAGGCATTGCCGAAGCCAGTGCGCCGCACGATGTCTGGGTAAGCCATTGCGCGCTGGAAGAACAGCGAGCCGACGTCAAATTATTCCTCGAAAAAGCCAACCAGAAGAATATCAACGCCGTGGTCATCATCGGCACGGACGACCCGACGATTCTCAAGCTTGCCAGCACGCTGAATAAACCCTGTGTGCTCATTAATTCTATCGACAGGGATATGGCGTTGGACTGCGTCTCGCCCGACCACCGGGCCATCGGGTTTACCGCGATGCGCTATCTCTTTGAACAAGGTCATCGGCGCGTGCTGACGATGACCTGCCTGCGTCGTGAAACGCTGTATGCCCGGCTGGATGGCATTAAAGAGGCCTATCGCTACTACCACATTCCCTTCAACCCTCAGCATGATTTACTGGTCACTGAGTGGTTTACGGCGCAAGAGGCAGAGCGAGCGCTGGATAAGTGGCTGAAAGAGCACGATCGTGCGCTGTGGCCAGATGTTATCTTCCCTAACAGCACGAACATGACCGAAGGGGTGATGAACGTGTTGCAGCGTTATGGGCTACGCGTACCGGAAGACATCTCTATTATCACCACTGATTTTACGTGGAATCTGGAAAACAGCCTGACGATGCCGATTACCGGTATTCGCGTGCCATGCCGCGATTTGGGGATTGAAGCGGTGCATTTGCTGCAAACGCGGCTAAACCGGCCACAATCGCCGGTTTACAATCTCTTATTGCAGGGGAATGTAATGGATTTCGGGTCCGTAGCTAACGCCACGCGGCATGCGGCGCGCGTGGCACTCGACGGTTAGTTCTGTAACTGTGGCGGCAGACAAACCCCAATCCCGCCGATACCGCAGTAGCCGTACGGATTTTTGTGCAGATACTGCTGGTGCTCATCTTCCGCATAATAGAACGGTTTTGCGGCTTCAATTTCGGTGGTGATCGCGCGTTCATCGCCTGCCGTGCGCATGGCGTCCTGGAATTGCTTCAGACTGGCGTGCGCCTCCACTTCTTGCTCAGGTGTCGTAGGGTAGATGGCCGAACGGTACTGGGTGCCGTGGTCGTTACCCTGACGCATACCCTGCGCCGGGTCGTGATTTTCCCAGAACGTTTTCAGTAAATCGCCGTAGCTGACTACTGCTGGATCGAAAACGACGCGCACCGCTTCTGCGTGCCCGGTCTCACCAGAACACACTTCCCGATAGGTTGGATTCGGCGTAAATCCGCCGGTATAACCTGCTGCGGTACTGTAAACGCCGGGCATTTGCCAGTAGAGACGTTCAACGCCCCAGAAGCAGCCCATCGCGAAAATCGCGACCTCCATTCCATCAGGAACGTGCGTCATTGAGTGTTCTGTCACAACATTGAGCGTGGCGACCGGCATAGGTGTATTTCTTCCGGACAATGCATCCGATTGAGATACAAGGTGTTTTTTATCAACTAGACTCATGGGATTGATCTCCGGGAAACAGTAATTTTCGTTAAGGTTGTAACCTGGCGCGTCTTTTAACACAATAACCACGCCGAATACGTCTAGATTTAAACATAAGAATAATTAGGGGCTCTGTCTGTATTTCAACCCGACAAAGAGTGGGTTTTTTAAATTGGTGTTATAAGCCGTGCGCCGTAAGTGCGCAAAATGGCCAAAATCAGCCATGACCGCGGAGCGGACTTTCGTTTCCTTTTTTGGGGTGGAAACAAGGATATTCAGGAGAAAATGTGCGACAAATCCGCCAGTTATGTTTGGTGAGCTTGCTGCTGACCAGCGGTGTTGCCAGTGCAGCAAACATCCGTCTACAGGTTGAAGGCCTCTCAGGCGAACTACAAAAGAACGTCAGGGCGCAGCTTTCGACGATTGATGGTGACGAAGTGACGCCAGATCGTCGTTTTCGCGCGCGCGTGGACGATGCTATTCGCGAAGGGTTAAAGGCCCTTGGCTATTACGAACCGACGATTGATTTCGAACTCAAGCCACCGCCGGCCAAAGGTCGCCAGGTGCTGCTGGCGAAAGTGACGCCGGGTGAGCCGGTGCGTATTGGTGGCACTGATGTGATTCTGCGCGGTGGCGCACGCGACGACAGTGATTATCTTAAGCTGCTCAAAACCCGTCCAAAGATTGGTACGGTGCTGGATCACGGCGATTACGATAGCTTCAAAGGCTCTCTGACCAGTGTCGCGCTGCGTAAAGGCTACTTCGATAGCGAGTTTAAAAAGAGCCAGCTTGGCGTCTCGCTTGACCGCCATCAGGCCTTCTGGGATATCGATTACGATAGCGGCGAGCGCTACCGGTTTGGCGACGTCACTTTTGAAGGCTCGCAGATCCGCGAAGAGTATTTACAGCATTTGGTGCCGTTTCATAAGGGCGACTATTACCAGTCCAGCGATCTGGCTGAATTGAACCGTCGGTTGTCCGCGACGGGGTGGTTTAATTCTGTCGTGGTCGCACCTGAGTTTGAAAAATCTCGCAAAACCAAAGTATTACCGCTGCATGGCGTGGTGTCGCCGCGCAGTGAAAACACCGTTGAGGTCGGTGGGGGGTACTCGACCGATGTCGGCCCTCGCGTGAAAGGGTCATGGAGGAAACCATGGGTGAACTCTTACGGTCACAGTCTGACGACCAGCCTTAGCGTCTCGGCACCGGAACAACAGCTTGATTTCAGCTATAAGATGCCGCTGCTGAAAAATCCGCTGGAGCAGTATTACCTGGTGCAGGGCGGCTTTAAAAGCACCGACCTGAACGATACCAAAGCCGACTCCACGACGCTTGCCGTGTCACGCTTCTGGGACCTCTCCAGCGGCTGGCAGCGCGCGATTAACCTGCGCTGGAGCCTCGACCACTTTACTCAGGCCGATGTCACCAATACCACCATGCTGTTCTATCCTGGTGTTTCCATCAGCCGTACCCGCTCGCGCGGTGGCCTGATGCCGACCTGGGGCGATTCACAGCGTTACTCCATTGATTACTCCAATACTGCCTGGGGCTCTGACGTTGATTTCTCCGTCTTCCAGGCCCAGAACGTCTGGATCCGTACGCTGTATGACAGCCATCGTTTCGTGATGCGCGGTAATCTCGGCTGGATTGAAACCGGCGACTTCGATCGTGTGCCGCCAGACCTGCGCTTCTTCGCCGGTGGCGACCGCAGTATTCGTGGCTATAAATACAAATCCATTGCCCCGAGAGATTCCAAAGGCAAACTGATTGGTGCATCAAAACTGGCGACCGGCTCGATGGAATATCAGTACAACGTCACCGGAAAATGGTGGGGCGCGATGTTTGTTGATGGCGGTGAAGCGGTGAGTGATATCCGCCAAAGCGACTGGAAAATGGGGGCCGGTGTCGGCGTGCGCTGGCAGTCTCCTGTTGGGCCAATCAAGCTCGATTTCGCCGTTCCGGTCGGCGACAAAGATGAACATGGATTGCAGTTTTATATCGGTCTGGGGCCTGAACTATGACGTTATGGAAGAAAATAAGCCTCGGTGTTTTGCTTTTCCTCGTGGTGCTGGTGGGGGCTGTCGGCTTCCTGATAGGCACCACGACGGGGTTACATCTGCTGTTTAATGCGGCGAACCGCTGGGTGCCGGGTCTGGAAATCGGTCAAGTGACCGGCGGCTGGCGCGATCTGACGCTGAAAAAAGTGCGCTACACCCAGCCGGGCGTGGCGGTGGATGCCGGTGAATTCCACCTGGCGGTTAACCTAAGCTGCCTGTGGCACAGTAATCTGTGCGTCAACGATATTGCGCTGCGTGATATCAACGTGGCTATCGATAGCAGCAAAATGCCGCCTGCCGCGAAGGTTGAGGAAGAAGATAGCGGCCCGCTGAATCTTTCCACACCGTATCCCATCACCCTAAGCCGGGTTGCGCTGAATAACATTAATATCAAGATTGATGACACCACGGTGTCCGTAATGGACTTCAGCAGCGGCCTTCAGTGGCAGGAGAAAAACCTGACGCTGACGCCAACCTCGTTGCAGGGGCTTTTGATAGCACTGCCGAAAGTGGCGGACGTGGCGCAAAAAGAGGTGGTTGAACCGAAGATCAATAACCCGCAGCCGCAGGAAAAACCGCTGGGCGAAACCCTGACCGAGCTGTTCTCTAAACCGGTGCTCCCGGAGATGACCGATGTCCATCTGCCGCTGAACCTCAATATCCAATCCTTTAGCGGCGAACAGCTGCGCATCACCGGCGATACCGATCTGACGGTCTATAAAATGCTGCTGAAGGTGAGCAGTATTGACGGCAACATGAAGCTCGACACGCTGGATATCGATTCCAGCCAGGGGACGGTGAACGCCAGCGGTACCGCGCAGCTCATGAATGACTGGCCGGTCGACATGACCCTTAACAGTACGCTGAATATCGATCCGCTAAAGGGCGAGAAGATAAAGCTGAAAATTGCCGGCGATGTGCGCAAACAGCTGGAAGTGGGCGTGAACCTCTCCGGCCAGGTAGACATGAATCTGCGGGCGCAGGCGCAGCTGGCGGAGGCGGGTTTGCCGTTTAATGTCGCGATTGACAGCAAGCAGTTGTACTGGCCGTTTACCGGCGAAAAACAGTTCCAGGCCGATAAGCTCAAGCTAAAACTGGGCGGCAAGATGACCGACTACACCCTCTCCTTTAGCACCAGCGTGAAGGGCGAGGGCGTGCCGCCTGCGGAT
>Ga0308165_1005052_pt1 | contig 12528 bp, 13 predicted proteins | sample PhyWR2_FD_201032 | JGI IMG/M metagenome (GOLD analysis project Ga0308165, IMG submission 201032) | Phyllosphere microbial communities from UC Gill Tract Community Farm, Albany, California, United States - DLSLW.R2 | ecosystem: Host-associated > Plants > Phyllosphere > Unclassified | place: USA...
ATTACATCAATCAGTTGAGTCTTGTTCATAAGTTATCCTTTCAATGTGTTTATCGCTTGCTAAGCATCGAGTGCGACGAAAATGCCAAAAAAGCACTCTCCTGCATACACGCACCGATAGCCACTTATTTTCGCCCCCCAAATGTAGACCAGACGGGGGGCAGAAGGGAAGAGTACAGGTATGACAAAAAAGGCGTTAAATCACGTTTTATTGTCTCACTGGCTAAGATTTATACCAATGTTACTCTCACCTGCCTCACGCAAGTCTGCTCGCAGACCTTTAATCAGCTCGATATCACGTTCTTCACATTCTGCCAGCAAGCGGAATATTTCCCACTGAATGTCCCATTCCTGCTCTACCGCCGGGTTTAACCGTAGCTCTTCATCGGTCATTTCGCGACCTTCCTGCGTCATTTCCAGCATAGCGACGGTGGTGATGGAGGCTTTACTGACTTCGATGGCATGTTCCAGCGTTTCACCACTCAGGCGTGAGTGAATCAGCTCACTTAATGCCACACAGGCATCAATCGCCGGATAGACACCATACACATCATAGTCATCAGCAGCGGGAATCGCTTCTTCCAGCTTATCGAGCTGCGAATCGAAGTTCACCTTCGCATCTTTGACCGTCAGCGTTTCCCACACCAGGTCGAGGATACGGCGATACAGTTGACCTTCACCAAATTCAGTCTGCTTGCAGAACATGGCGTAGTTTGGATACATACGTTCGCACAGACAGGCCATAAAGGTGACATGCTGCCAGCTTTCCAGCTTCTCAAGGCGCAGATGAATCGGGTTTTGTAACATGATGAACTCTCAGAGTCAGAAATTGGCGGCAGTTTACCTGATTCAGGGCTGAATTTCCTGCCAACGAATGAAAGCCGGACGCCCGGATGCCACCGCATCGGCCCAGCGGGTCGGTTCTGGCAGCCGATAGCCTTTCATACAGCGCTGTACCCACCCCAGCGCGCTATCCAGGCTGACACGATGGCCGGTCGCGATGAACAGCGGATTGCAGCGCGCCTTGCTGCGCCACACCCATGCCAGTTGCTCACCTTTATCCATTAACGGTGCCAGCGCGCCAGGTTCTGCCGACAGCGGTTCGAACTTACCGCAGAGGCGTTTTTTCGCCACGCCAATGGTTGGAACATCCACCAGCAAGCCAAAATGGCTGGCGACGCCAAGGCGACGAGGATGGGAGATGCCGTGCCCGTCAACGAACAGCAGATCCGGTTTTTGCGACAACTGCTGCCACGCGGCCAGCAGCGCAGGGTATTCGCGAAAGGAGAGAAAGCCGGGGATGTAGGGCATGGTGGTGGCGATACGCGCCACCTGATATTCGACAAGTTCCAGCGAGGGGTATTTCAGCAGCACGATCGCCGCCCGCGTCACGTCCCCGCCCTGCTCAAACCCGACATCCGCACCCGCAATCAGTGCGGGTGGGTCTTTATCCAGCCGGTCCTCGCGAGAGACCGAGGCGGCAAGTTCGATTTGCTGAGCGCGTAGTGACGCAAGATCCATAGCAATTCCTTACAGGTGATACTGAGCAGAAAGTCGGTGCACCGCCTCCACGAACACGCCCGCATGCTCTGGCGGTACATCCTGATGAATACCGTGTCCCAGATTGAAGACATGGCCTTCGCCCTGACCGAACCCGGCCAGAATGGTTGCGACCTCTTCTTCAATGCGGGCAGCCGGAGCATAAAGCATAGACGGGTCCATATTGCCCTGCAGCGCCACTTTATCGCCCACGCGACGGCGCGCCTCGGCCATGTCCATCGTCCAGTCGATGCCCAGCGCGTCACAGCCGGTCTCTGCCAGCGCTTCCAGCCACTGACCGCCACCTTTGGTGAACAGGGTCACCGGCACGCGGCGGCCTTCGTTTTCACGCAGCAGGCCGTCAACGATTTTGTGCATGTAGTAGAGCGAGAACTGCTGATAATCGCGTCCGGTCAGCACACCGCCCCAGGTATCAAAAATCATCACCGACTGGGCGCCCGCTTTAATTTGCGCATTCAGGTACAGGGTGACGCTTTTCGCCAGCTTATCGAGCAGGGCATGCAACGCACGCGGATCGGCGTACATCATCTTTTTGATCACCGTAAAGGCTTTGCTGCTGCCGCCCTCAACCATGTAAGTTGCCAGCGTCCACGGGCTGCCGGAAAAGCCAATCAGCGGCACGTCGCCTTTCAGCTCGCGGCGGATGGTCCGCACGGCATTCATCACGTACCCAAGCTCCTGCTCCGGGTCCGGAATGGGCAGATTATCGATGTCCGCCTGGCACGAAATCGGTGAGGAGAAGCGCGGGCCTTCGCCGGTTTCGAAATAGAGCCCAAGACCCATTGCGTCCGGGATGGTCAGGATGTCTGAAAAAAGGATCGCCGCATCCAGCGGGAAGCGACGCAGCGGCTGGAGCGTCACTTCGCATGCCAGCTCTGCGTTTTTGCACAGCGACATAAAATCGCCCGCCTGCGCGCGCGTGGCTTTGTATTCCGGCAAATAGCGGCCCGCCTGGCGCATCATCCATACTGGGGTGACATCAACGGGTTGGCGCAGCAGCGCACGCAGATAACGATCGTTCTTCAGTTCGGTCATTTTTGCAGTTCCTTAAGCGTCTTATCCCCAGTGTATCACGTCATTCATAGTCGGCCCGACACATTGCCACCGTATCTTCTATCAGGCGGCGCGCCACGGTGCCTGGCGGCGGAAGCAGCGGTAAATCGTCATAGCGATACCAGTCGGCGCTCAGTAACTCTTTCTGATCGATAACAATCTCGCCGCTGTCGTACTCAGCCATAAATGCCGTCATCAGCGATTGCGGGAACGGCCAGGGTTGCGAGGTGACATAACGCAAATTTTTCACCTTGATACCGCTCTCTTCCATCACTTCGCGGGCAACTGCCTGCTCCAGCGTTTCGCCCACTTCGACGAACCCGGCCAGCACGGTATGAACGCCGTTACGGTGGCGGGTATGTTGCGCCAGTAAAAGGGAATCATCGCGACGGATGGCAACAATAATGCAGGGGGCGATTTGCGGATAATAGCGTTCGCGGCAGTGGCTGCAGAGCATCGCCCACTCGGTTTTGCTCGGGTGCATGGTGTGACCACAATAGCCGCAATATTTATGCGAACGATAAAACTCGGTGAGCTGCACCGCGCGCCCGGCCAGCTGGAACAAGCCGACATCGAGATCGAGCACCTGGCGCACCGATCCCATCTCGTGGGGACGATTTTGTTGGATCAACCACACAGAATCGCCCTGCCATTCACCAATCCTGAGTGCGGCTTGCCCCGCAAGATCGAAATTTTTCGCTTCGCCATGGGGTAATTCCCCCCCGGGCAACCATAATTTTTGTTCATGGCTGACTAACCACCAGCCGCGATCCGATTTTTCAATTATACGATCCATATCTATTGCACAACCTTTGCTTCACAGGCATGTTGGTAACATTACTATTACATTTTGGGTGGGCAGCTTTTAATCTTAACCTTGCGGAGTCAAACATGCTAAACCAGCTAGAAAACCTGACAGAGCGCGTTGGCGGAAGTAATAAACTGGTCGATCGCTGGCTGCACGTGCGAAAACATCTGCTTGTTGCCTACTACAATTTGGTTGGTATTAAGCCTGGCAAAGAATCCTATATGCGCCTGAATGAAAAAGCGCTGGATGATTTTTGTCAGAGCCTGGTCGACTACCTTTCCAACGGGCATTTTAATATTTATGAACGTATTATCCGTGAAATGGAAGGCAGCAACCCGTTTTTAGCGGCAACCAAACTGTATCCCTTGCTGGAGGCCAATACCCAGCAAATTATGGATTACTACGACTCCACGCTCGAAAACGCCATCGACCAGGATAACTATCTGGAATTTCAGCAGGCGCTTTCCGATATCGGCGAGGCGCTGGAGCAACGATTTACGCTGGAAGATAATCTGATCGCCCTTGCGTTGGATCACCATCTTAACGCGAATAACGAAGATAACGTCGCCCGTCCGGCTTGAGTTATTTATCGTTAACGCGTAGTTTACATTCACTGCTCCCGCTGTAAGGGAGCCTATTCTTGTCGGAGTGCCCAGTGCGAAAGCCGGGCTGAGACCGTTAATTCGGGATCCGCGGAACCTGATCAGGTTAAAACCTGCGAAGGGAACAAGAGTCAATCTGTTGAATCGCCCCTGGGCGATCCTCTCTTGCTTCATCCGACGTCTGACAAGCCACTTCCGACACTTTCTGGAATGAGCTATGTCTGCCACAAAAATGACCCGTCGCGAACAGCGCGCCCACGCCCAACACTTTATCGACACCCTGGAAGGCACCGCTTTCCCCAACTCTACACGTATCTATCTGACCGGATCGCAGGAGGATATTCGCGTGCCGATGCGCGAGATCCAGCTCAGCCCGACGCTTATCGGCGGCAGCAAAGACAATCCGCAGCTGGAAGAAAACGAGGCGGTACCGGTCTACGACACCTCCGGTCCTTACGGCGATCCGGCAGTGACGATTAACGTACAAAAAGGACTGGCAAAGCTGCGCCAGCCCTGGATTGACGCCCGTGACGACAGCGAAGCGCTCGACGAGCAAAGCTCTGCTTACACCAAAGAGCGGCTGGCGGATGATGGACTGGATGAACTGCGCTTTACCGGCCTGCTGACGCCGAAACGCGCCAGAGCCGGCAAATGCGTGACCCAGCTGCACTACGCTCGCCTGGGTATCGTGACCCCGGAGATGGAGTTTATCGCCATCCGCGAAAACATGGGTCGCGAGCGTATTCGCGGGGAAGTGCTGCGCCACCAGCATCCGGGCGAAGGCTTTGGCGCTCGCCTGCCGGAGAACATCACCCCGGAATTCGTGCGTGACGAAGTGGCAGCCGGCCGGGCGATTATCCCTGCCAACATTAACCATCCGGAATCAGAGCCGATGATCATTGGCCGCAATTTCCTGGTGAAAGTGAACGCCAACATCGGTAACTCAGCCGTCACGTCCTCCATCGAAGAAGAGGTGGAGAAGCTGGTGTGGTCCACCCGCTGGGGTGCGGACACGGTCATGGACCTTTCTACCGGGCGCTATATTCACGAAACCCGCGAGTGGATCCTGCGCAACAGCCCGGTACCGATTGGCACAGTTCCCATCTACCAGGCGCTGGAAAAAGTTAACGGCATTGCCGAAGATCTCACCTGGGAAGCGTTCCGCGATACCCTGCTGGAGCAGGCAGAGCAAGGCGTCGACTACTTCACCATCCACGCGGGCGTACTGCTGCGTTACGTACCGATGACCGCCAAACGCCTGACCGGGATTGTCTCCCGTGGAGGCTCAATCATGGCGAAGTGGTGCCTGTCCCATCATCAGGAAAACTTCCTGTACGAACACTTCCGTGAAATCTGCGAGATCTGCGCCGCATACGATGTGTCGTTGTCACTCGGCGACGGCCTGCGTCCCGGTTCCATTCGCGATGCTAATGACGAGGCCCAGTTTGCCGAGCTGCACACCCTGGGCGAGCTGACCAAAATTGCCTGGGAATATGACGTGCAGGTGATGATCGAAGGCCCGGGCCATGTGCCGATGCAGATGATCCGCCGCAATATGACCGAGGAGCTGGAACACTGCCATGAAGCGCCGTTCTACACTCTGGGGCCGTTGACCACCGATATCGCACCGGGTTACGACCACTTCACCTCCGGGATTGGCGCGGCGATGATCGGCTGGTTCGGCTGCGCGATGCTCTGCTACGTCACCCCGAAAGAGCATCTCGGTCTGCCGAACAAAGAGGATGTGAAGCAAGGTCTGATCACCTACAAAATTGCTGCACATGCGGCCGACCTGGCGAAGGGCCACCCAGGGGCACAGATCCGCGATAACGCCATGTCGAAAGCGCGCTTCGAATTCCGCTGGGAAGACCAGTTTAACCTGGCGCTCGATCCGTTCACCGCCCGCGCCTATCACGACGAAACCCTGCCGCAGGAGTCCGGCAAAGTGGCTCATTTCTGTTCCATGTGCGGACCGAAGTTCTGCTCGATGAAAATCAGCCAGGAAGTGCGCGACTACGCGGCAAAACAGACCATCGAGGTAGGGATGGCCGACATGTCAGAATCTTTCCGCGCCAAAGGCGGCGAGATCTACCTCAAAAAAGAGGAGGCGTGATGTATCAACCCAACTTTCCGCCCGTCCCGTTTCGTCTGGGGTTATACCCGGTCGTGGACAGCGTGGCGTGGATTGAACGCCTGCTGAACGCGGGCGTTAAAACGCTCCAGCTGCGTATCAAAGATAAACAGGATGACGAGGTCGAAGCCGACATCACGGCGGCCATTGCCCTGGGGCATCGCCATCAGGCCCGCCTGTTTATCAACGACTACTGGCGTCTGGCCATCAAGCACCAGGCTTACGGCGTCCATCTCGGTCAGGAAGATCTGGAGACCACCGACCTTAATGCGATTCGCCACGCCGGTTTACGCCTCGGCGTCTCGACCCATGACGATATGGAGATTGACGTGGCGCTGGCGGCGCGCCCGTCTTACATCGCCCTGGGCCACGTTTTCCCGACGCAGACCAAGCAGATGCCGTCGGCACCACAGGGTGTGGATCAGCTGGCACGCCATATTGCACGGCTTGCGGACTATCCCACCGTCGCCATCGGCGGTATCAGCCTTGCTCGCGCGCCCGCGGTACTGGCGACGGGCGTCGGGAGCATTGCGGTGGTCAGTGCGATCACCCAGGCCGACGACTGGCAGGCCGCGACAGCACAGCTCCTGCAGCTGGCGGGAGCAGGCGATGAATGACCGCGACTTTATGCGCTACAGCCGCCAGATCCTGCTGGACGATATTGCTATCGACGGGCAGCAAAAGCTGCTCGCCAGCCGGGTACTGATTGTCGGGCTGGGCGGACTTGGCGCCCCGGCAGCGCTGTATCTGGCCGGGGCGGGTATCGGCACGCTAGTGCTGGCCGACGACGACGATGTCCATCTGAGTAATTTGCAGCGCCAGATTGTGTTTACTACCGACGATCTGAACCAGCCAAAGGCGCAGGTAACGCAGCGTCGGTTGACGCAGCTTAATCCGGATATCCGCCTTATCGCTTTACAGCAACGTCTGGAGGGCGATGCGCTCCGCGAGCAGGTGGCGCAGGCCGACCTGGTGCTGGATTGCACCGATAACATGGCAACGCGGCAGGCAATTAACGCTGCCTGCGTGGCGCTTAACACCCCGCTCATCACCGCCAGCGCCGTGGGTTTTGGCGGTCAGCTGATGGCGCTAACCCCGCCCTGGACGCAGGGCTGTTACCGCTGCCTGTGGCCGGAGGATAGCGAGCCGCAACGCAACTGCCGCACCGCAGGCATCGTCGGGCCGGTGGTTGGCGTAATGGGAACCCTGCAGGCGCTGGAAGCGATCAAACTGCTCAGCGGGATGGAGACCACCCGCAATACGCTGCGGCTGTTCGATGCCCGTGCAGGGAGCTGGCGGCAGCTCGCGCTGCAGCGTGCCAGTGGTTGTCCGGTATGCGGAGGGCACTATGCGGATCCTGTTTAACGACGAACCGATGCAGTGTGCGGACGGCATAACCCTCGCCACCCTGCTCGACCAGCTACGCCAGTTAAAGCCCGGGGTGGCACTGGCCCTTAACCAACAGATCCTGCCGCGCGCGCAGTGGGATATTCAGCAGGTCCGCGAAGGCGATCAGATCCTGCTCTTTCAGGTCATTGCCGGAGGCTAAGATGTTACGTATTGCGGATAAAAATTTTGATTCTCATTTATTTACCGGCACCGGAAAGTTCGCTTCACCGCAGCTGATGATTGATGCCCTCAAAGAGAGCGGTAGCCAGCTGGTGACGCTGGCGATGAAGCGGGTCGATCTGCGCAACCATAACGATGCCATTCTGACGCCACTGCGCGAAGCAGGCGTCACGTTACTGCCAAATACCTCCGGTGCCAAAACGGCGGAAGAGGCGGTGTTTGCCGCGCAGCTGGCGCGCGAGGCGCTGGGTACCCACTGGCTTAAACTGGAGATCCATCCCGATGCCCGCTGGCTCCTGCCCGATCCGATCGAAACGCTGAAAGCCGCCGAGCAACTGGTGAAACAGGGATTCACGGTGCTGCCCTACTGTGGGGCCGATCCGGTGCTGTGCAAGCGGCTGGAGGAGGTGGGCTGCGCAGCGGTGATGCCGCTCGGTGCGCCAATTGGCTCCAGCCAGGGACTGGAAACCCGCGCGATGCTCGAGATAATCATTCAACAGGCGACCGTCCCGGTGGTCATCGATGCGGGGATCGGCGTACCCAGCCATGCCGCGCAAGCTCTGGAGATGGGGGCCGACGCAGTGCTGGTCAACACCGCGATCGCCGTCGCTGATGACCCGGTGATGATGGCGCGCGCCTTCCGTCTGGCAGTAGAAGCGGGCGTACTGGCCCGCCAGTCTGGCCCCGGTTCGCGCAGTTTTGAAGCCCAGGCCACCAGCCCGCTGACCGGTTTCCTGGAGGCGTTCTGATGAGCACCTTTACCGATCGCTGGCGCCAGTTGGACTGGGACGACATTCGCCTGCGCATCAACAGCAAAACCCCGGCGGACGTTGAGCGCGCGCTGAATGCCCGTCATCCAACCCGCGAAGATATGATGGCGCTGCTTTCCCCTGCCGCCAGCGCGTATCTGGAGCCAATGGCGCAGCGGGCGCAGCGTCTGACCCGTCAGCGTTTTGGCAATACGGTGAGTTTTTACGTGCCGCTGTATCTGTCCAATCTGTGCGCCAACGACTGTACCTACTGTGGGTTCTCGATGAGCAACCACATCAAGCGCAAAACGCTGGATGAAACCGAAATTGCCCGCGAGTGCGCGGCGATCCGTGAGATGGGGTTTGAGCACCTGCTGCTGGTCACTGGCGAGCATCAGAGCAAAGTCGGGATGGACTATTTTCGTCGTCATCTTCCGGCCATTCGCCGCCGGTTCTCCTCCCTGCAAATGGAGGTCCAGCCTCTGTCAGAGGCGGAGTACGGCGAGCTCAAAACGCTGGGTCTGGATGGCGTGCTGGTCTATCAGGAGACCTATCACGAGACGGTGTATGCCCAGCACCACCTGAAGGGCAAAAAACAGGACTTCTTCTGGCGGCTGGAGACCCCGGATCGGCTGGGCCGCGCCGGGATCGACAAGATCGGTTTGGGCGCACTGACCGGGCTCTCGGACAGCTGGCGGGTCGACAGCTATATGGTGGCGGAACATCTCCTGTGGTTGCAACAGCACTACTGGCAGAGCCGCTATTCGGTCTCCTTCCCGCGTCTGCGTCCCTGCGCGGGGGGCATTCAGCCCGCGTCAATCATGGATGAACGCCAGCTGGTACAGGCAATTTGCGCATTTCGCCTGCTGGCGCCCGAGGTGGAGCTGTCCTTGTCGACCCGCGAATCACCGGCATTTCGCGATCGCGTCATTCCACTGGCGATTAACAACGTCAGCGCCTTTTCCAAAACCCAGCCTGGCGGCTATGCCGACGATCATCCTGAGCTTGAGCAGTTTGCGCCACACGATAACCGTCGCCCGGAGGAGGTTGCCCGGGCGCTCAGCGATCAAGGTTTGCAGCCGGTATGGAAAGACTGGGACAGCTGGCTGGGGCGTGCCTCGCAGTTACGCTGAAAGAAGATGTAACCCAATGAAAATATTACGAGACATCACGTAAGGTTTTCATCGGGCGATTGCCAGTGAGTATTCGTTTTTTTACTCTTGCCCTGTCAGCAAAGGACGCTGACCAGGGCGGAAAGCTTCTTCCTCGTTTCGCCCTGCCCTCTCACCTTTGTAACAGTTGTAACCGGTTTCAGAAAAAAGCGGCTTTCTTTGTGATGCTTCACACACAACCGTGGTAAAGCGGTTGTTGAAGCCGACGGCGCGGGATAATTATTAATAAACACATGTACATTGAGGCTGACTATGAAGAACATCGTTTTATGCTGTGCAGCGGGAATGTCCACCAGCATGCTGGTTCAACGCATGAAAGACGCCGCGCAGAAGAAAGGGGTCGAGGTGACCATTAAAGCCGTACCGGTTGCTGAATTTAAAGATGAAATCGCCGCAGCCGACATCGTGTTACTGGGCCCCCAGGTTAAATATGAGCTGGCAAATCTTCAGGCTCAGGCCGAGCCGCTGGGCAAAAAGGTCGCGGTTATCGACATGATGGATTACGGCATGATGAAAGGCGATGCCGTGCTGGATAAAGCTCTCAAACTGCTGGAGTAACGCATGGAAGATTTAGAAACGATCATTATGGAGCTGCTGGTGAATGCCGGTGCGGCCCGTAGTTCAGCACTAACCGCCCTGCAGATGGCGCGTAAAGGTAATTTTGCCGATGCCGAGAAGGCGATGGAAGAGTCGCGCGAATTCGTGAAACATGCGCACACCATCCAGACGAAGCTAATCGGTATGGATGAAGGCACCGGAAAGCTGCCGGTCAATCTGATCACCGTTCACTCACAGGATCACCTGATGAACGCGATGGTGATTCAGGATCTGGCGGGGGATATGATCGAACTGTATCGCCGGTTGCCGCTGGTGAACTAACACGCTCGGTGGCGCTACGCTTACCGGGCCTACAATAGCTTCACGCCCCAGGTCGGGTAAGCGCAGCGTCTCCGGGCAACAACCGCATCAAACCCAGCCAGATAAGTGCAAAAAAAAACCCGCCGAAGCGGGTTTTTTTATGGGCTGACGAAACGATTAATCGTTGTCAGAACCGCCCAGGCCTGCGTTCAGCAGCTCTGCCAGGCTGGCAGATGCATCTTCAGCAGTAACCTGCGGTGCAGCTGGCGCTTCGCCTGCTGCGCGACGGCGCATACGATCCTGGTGGTACGCATAACCGGTACCGGCCGGGATCAGACGACCCACGATAACGTTCTCTTTCAGACCGCGCAGTTCGTCACGTTTGCCCGCAACGGCTGCTTCGGTAAGCACACGAGTGGTCTCCTGGAACGATGCCGCGGAGATGAAGGACTCGGTTGCCAGAGACGCTTTGGTGATACCCAGCAGGTCACGTGCGAAGGTCGCACTGAGTTTGCCATTCGATTCCAGATCGCGGTTAGCAATCTTGACGCGAGAGTATTCAACCTGCTCACCTTCGAGGAAGTCGGAGCTACCGGCATTCACGATGGTGGCTTTACGCAGCATCTGACGAACAATAACTTCGATGTGCTTATCGTTGATCTTAACGCCTTGCAGACGGTAAACGTCCTGTACTTCGTTGGTGATGTAACGCGTTACCGCGTGCACGCCACGAAGACGCAGAATGTCGTGCGGTGCTTCCGGACCGTCGGAAACCACGTCACCACGTTCTACACGTTCACCTTCAAACACGTTGAGCTGACGCCATTTTGGAATCATCTCTTCGTACGCTTCACTGCCATCCAGAGGCGTGATCACCAGGCGACGTTTCCCTTTGGTCTCTTTACCGAAGGAAATGATACCGGTGATTTCAGCCAGGATTGCCGGCTCTTTCGGACGACGTGCTTCGAACAGATCCGCAACGCGCGGAAGACCACCGGTAATATCTTTGGTACCGCTGGATTCCTGAGGAATACGCGCCAGAGCGTCACCCGCCCCAATCTGAATACCATCTTCCAGCTGAACAATCGCTTTGCCCGGCAGGAAGTACTGAGCCGACATGTCGGTGCCCGGGATCAGAACGTCGTTACCGTTAGCATCAACGATTTTCAGCGCTGGACGCAGATCTTTACCGCCCGCGGTACGTTCTGCAGAATCCAGAACCACCAGCGAAGAGAGGCCGGTCAGGTCGTCGGTCTGACGAGTAATACTCTGACCGTCGATCATGTCGGTGAAGCGAATAAAGCCCGCCACTTCGGTGATAACTGGCATGGTGTGCGGATCCCAGTTTGCTACGGTTTCGCCGCCTGCAACCTGCTCGCCATCACCTTTGCCCATTACCGCACCGTAAGGCACTTTATAGCTCTCTTTGGTACGACCGAATTCGTCGATCAGTTTCAGCTCGGTGTTACGCGAAGTAACAACCAGCTTACCGGCAGAGTTCACAACCGACTTCGCATTGCTCAGACGGATGCTACCTTTGTTTTTCACCTGGATGCTGGATTCAGCAGCCGCACGAGATGCCGCACCACCGATGTGGAACGTACGCATCGTCAGCTGTGTACCCGGCTCACCGATGGACTGTGCCGCGATAACGCCGATTGCTTCACCTTTGTTGATGATGTGGCCACGCGCCAGGTCACGACCATAGCAGTGCGCACAAACACCAAAGTCGGTGTTACAGGATACGACGGAACGTACTTTGACGGAGTCAACGGAGTTCTCTTCCAGTAGATCACACCAGTGCTCGTGCAGCAGCGTGTTACGTGGAACCAGAATATCCGCGGTGCCCGGCTTCAGAACGTCTTCAGCAGCCACACGACCCAATACGCGATCGCGCAGTGGCTCTTTAACATCACCACCCTCGATAACCGGGGTCATGGTGATACCTTCGAGGGTGCCACAATCGTCTTCGGTCACAACCAGATCCTGCGCAACGTCAACCAGACGACGCGTCAGATAACCGGAGT
>Ga0308165_1005055_pt1 | contig 12525 bp, 12 predicted proteins | sample PhyWR2_FD_201032 | JGI IMG/M metagenome (GOLD analysis project Ga0308165, IMG submission 201032) | Phyllosphere microbial communities from UC Gill Tract Community Farm, Albany, California, United States - DLSLW.R2 | ecosystem: Host-associated > Plants > Phyllosphere > Unclassified | place: USA...
GCTTTACAAAGGGCTTCACCTATTGAGGCGAAATCAGCTTGACGTTGTGGCCCAGTTTACCGATCTCGCGCGCCCAATAATGCGCACCACCACACGCTTCCATAGCGACAAAACATGGCGATTGCCTGGAGAAAAACTCAAGGACTTTGTTCCGCCGAAGCTGTTTGCGCAAAACAACAGCGCCAGCGGCATCAGCACCGTGAACCTGAAAAACATTCTTCGCCAGATCAAGACCAATTATGCTAACTTCCATTGCGGACGCCTCCTCTTCTCGTGGCTGTTTAAACACCACCCACTATGGCACATCGATGCCGCCGAGGGGCGTCAACCCCATCATGGATGCGCTTCCGGCTTTAATAATCGTATAGAGTTGGATGGTGTATGTTGGTTTTATGCGGTTGTCTGTGTCACGCGGACGGTATTCGGGCGTGCGCAGTCAAGCATCCGGTTGAGAATGCGACATCCGAGTACGGCGTCCGTTTTCTGATTGGCGAATGTGCGTGAACGCAGAGACGTGCCATTGGTGGATTTGTAACAACCCATTGCGGTTTCTACCCTTGCACGTTTGCCATAACCGGTGACCTCCTGCCACTGCATGCGACCATGTTCTGCTATGATCTGGCGGACCGTACGGTGCTTGTTGTAAGTTTCGTATACGCGGTGGAACGATAATGCTCACACCGGGGCTATGGCTGCGTAAAGATTCATAAGTTCTATCACTGTCATAAGCCCCATCACCCATGAAACTGGCAATGGGCCTGTCAATCTGTCCAAGCAGATCTGGCATCTGGCTGATGTCACTTGTGTTCTGGTCGCTCAGCGTTTCTGCAATGATTTCACCGCTATCAGCGTCAATAGCAAAGTGCAGCTTGCGCCATTTCCGCGAAGCCTTAACGCCATGTTTGTCTTCAAGCCATTGGCCAGCACCGTAAATCTTCATTCCAGTGCTATCAACGATAACATGAAGGGGCTCGTTATCTCCTTTGATCCTGTGATGACGTGCGACCTTAGAAACCACGAGATTGCCACAGCGTCGGCTCAGGGTCGTATGATCTGGTACTGGAAGATCAACGTTGAGTAACTTCAACAACGATGTCATCAAGCCTTCGGTCTGGCGCAAAGGCTGATTGAAAACGATGCCGCATATCAGCGTTGTTTCAATCGCCAAATCGGAATAGCACCGCTGGCCACCACGTGTCTTGCGTTTGGGAGCTCCCCAGTTAGCAATCGCTGCGTCACTGATCCAGAAAGTGATGCTGCCACGCTGGCGTAAGCCTGCTTCATAGTCCGACCAGTTTGTAATCTTGAACTTCTGCCTGGGTATCACATGACGGCCAGAGAAATTGTATTTGAAAGGCATGAGCGAGATCCAACTTCAGAACAAGCCAGAGCCTTACAATCCAATTCTATAAGATTACTGAATACAAAAAACCATTCATGCACCAACGCCTCTCTTCAACACGCCAGGATCCAAGCGTTGGGTGTTTGCGTTTCTGAACTTGTTCCGCGATCTGTGGAGAATATCGAACCACCCAACGGTCAGTGTTGCATGGTCAACGTCAACACCAAGCTCAGCCATAATTTACTGAAGGCCTCGATACGAAACCGCATAACGGACGTAAAAGTAAACAGCATAAACGATCACCCTTTTAGGGAAATGAGCTCCTTTGAAATCAATCGACATCGCCCCTCACCTCAATCAATGATGCCGTTGATCCGAATTTAGCTTTCGAGACGAGAAGGTTTTGCGATAAAGCCAAAGTGTTTCATATGGAAGTATAATGCAAATTCACGCGAAAAGAGAGTTATAATCTTTAAATTACAGCAACACGGGTTGAGGGGCTTGACGTTTCAACGAATAAACAATGTAAGATAGCCCTCGAAGAGGGCTGGAGAATACAACTCCAAAAAACTAGCACGCATTTAGCAAGTTAGTTCGTAATGAAATTGCACGCAAGTTCACCGGTCCATCTCGATTTTCGAACGAGGGCATGATTTGAAGCCGCTTTTCATTTTTGCATTAATTTTACACCTTATAACAGGTTGTGCAGGTCGGGCAGTTACCGGTCTCGGATCTGCGGCTTCCGATCATGGGAATGCGAGATCGGTTATTCCCTTCTTGGTTTCAACGGTTAGAGAACCGACAGATCAATCGAGCATTGCCTATTCGCGCACGAGATCGCCAGATCTCAATTTTTCAGAAATTGATGTGCGTATACCCAAAATGCATCGCCCGGGAAGCGTAGAGACTGCATCGAGCAGGCCTGATCCAAATAGAAATTTTACGGCTTCAAACTACGCTCCTTTATCAGACAACTCAGCAATGATAGCCGAATTGAACCGGCGTCTGGCAAGCCGCCCCCCTGCACAGCGCGAAGTGTTTGTCTTCGTGCATGGTTATAATAACAACTTTGCCGAGGGGCTTTTCCGTAATGCGCAAATTGTACACGATTATGATATAGGTAGCGTGCCAATTCATTTTTCCTGGGCTTCTGCCGCATCGTTTACGCGTTATCTCTATGACAGAGACAGTGCATTCATTGCACGCACAGGCTTGGCAAAAACCCTTGAATTGGTATCGAAAACAAATGCTAATGGTATTGTCCTTGTCGGGCATTCGATGGGTGCAGTCGTTATTATGGAAGCGCTGAGAACCCTGTCTCTGGAAAAACGTCAGGACGTGTTGAAACGCATCAAAGGAGTTCTTCTTGCGGCTCCTGATCTCGATCCTGATCTTTTCCGCAGTCAGATCGCAGATATTAACCCTCTGCCACAACCTTTCACGATTGTTGTATCTCGTCGTGATTTCGCGCTTGATATTTCGCGTAGACTTGCGGGAGGGGAACCACGTATCGGCAGCGGTCATGACATCGCTTTCTTGCAAAAAAAGAATGTCCAGGTTCTTGATATTTCTCAGGTCGATAGTGGAGGACATAGTGTGTTCGCAAGCTCAAACACACTGATCAAACTTCTTGGTTCGGGCTATCTGTTGCGCCGACTTATCACCGATGAATATGCTAGCATGGATTCTGCTTTTGTTAGCGTCGGGAAAGGCACTTTGGAGCAAGCCTCCCTCGCTCTTCATCTGCCAGCCCGCGTCATCAATCAAATTGCTGAGCGATAGGACTGAGCACTATAATATAAGTGCATTAGATATTACAAAGTCTTGGGGGCGAAAAGAGTTTACATGTCGGAAGTTGTTGCACTGCAATCCATCATGATTGATTTGGGCATTGCTCTTTTGCTCGGCTCAATGATCGGTCTGGAACGCCAACTGAAACAACGCCATTCCGGTCTTGCAACGCATGGTCTGGTGGCACTTGGCGCTGCCGCTTATGCATCGATCCCCCAAGCTCTTGGTATAGAAAATGATATCCGAATTGGCGCACAGGTCGTAACAGGGATCGGGTTTCTCGGTGCGGGGCTTATCATCAAGGATGGGGCGAGTATCAGGGGACTGAGTACTGCTGCGACCATTTGGAGTACGGGTGCAGTTGGCGTTTTAACCGGTTACGGGCTGTGGCTTCTTGCTCTTGAGACAGCTTTTTTTATTGTATGTCTCAATATTTCGCTACCGAGGATCGCAGTGCTGATTGACCGATATTCCTTTGTCGCGCCTGAAGTAGAACAGTTTTATCTTGTGAAATTCCGGTGTCCGGCACCGAGTGAGATTTCGGTGCGGGCGTTGCTTATTCAGGCAATGGATGAGAGAAAACTTCGCTTTCACGCTATTCGAAGTCATCTCATTGAGAATAGTGATGATGTGGAGATAGAGGCAACGCTCTTTGCTGGTAAAGAGGATGATCGCGTTGTGGAGGGGTTGGTGACGCAACTGAGCTTGCGTTTGAACATCATCTCAACAAGTTGGATTAAACTTGAACAAGCGGACTGGTTGCCAGCGCAATAATTGACAAATTTTAGATTCTGTACTGCTGGAACCGGATGTATTCTTACTTGTCATTGAAGAAATTGTGTTTAGATTGAGCTGTAACATAGCTCTTTATAGAGTCGAGGTGTTCGAGTTATGGATGATCGCCACCTGCTGAAAATGAACCGCAAAATTGCTGAACAGCGAAAGTGGGCGGGGTTTCTTGGCCTGGGTTTACTGCTCATAGCAGGCGGTGTTCTCTGCTTGCTCTTGCCCGTGTTTTCCGAATTTGCTGCCAGCACAATCTTCGGCATCGTCCTGATGGGTATTGGGGTCGTCAAGATCATTCAGTCGCTTTGGGTGAAGAGCTGGGCGGGCTTTGTCTGGCAGGAGCTGTCCGGCGCGGTTGAGTTGGTTGGTGGAATCATGATTTATCTCAACCCACTTAAAGGTGCTATTGCGATTACGCTGCTAATTGCCATTGTCGTGTTTGTTCACGGTTTCCTACAAATTGCAATGTCATTTAAGATCAGACCTGAGAGCGGCTGGTGGTGGTTCACTCTTTCTGGACTAATTGCAATCACCGCGAGCGTTCTTCTAATCCTTAAATTTCCGCTCACAAGAGATCTTCCGTCAGGCTCAATTGCAGGCATAGCGCTGTTGATCGCCGGTGTATCTTATATCGGAAGCGCACTAAGCACCAGAAAAGCCTAAATTAGCGATTATGCTCACCGGCTTGTATAAGGATATGAAAGTGAACAATAGCCTGTGGATCGTCCGAAAGAGTTGGTCTTTGCAAATGCTGTTGTATATTTTCATAGATGATATCATTGAGCCGCAACATTCGATGCAAGTTAGAGGCGCAATTCGATAACCTTAATCGTACGCATACGCCGTAGACCGCAAGACGATGTGGCTTGCGCGTGCTATGTTTGATGGATGGAGATAGACGAGGACAAAATCGATGACGTGGTCTTGGCCCTGTTATGGCTAACGCTCCACAGCCAGCGTTGTGCCTGGAAGGGATTTGATTGGTCAACAACGGATCGATTGCATGAGAAGTGTCTGATCTGCGACCCGGTGAACAAGTCGAAGTCGCTGATACTGACGGATGAAGGTTTGCAGCGTTCAGAAGAACTTTTTCGTCAGCTGTTTACACAGTAAACGCTTCTCCCTTGTTTGCTGCCGCCTACGGACAGGGTATCAGGATTTGCGGCGTGTTTTCCGTGCCCATTTTGCAGCTAAATCATCAACGGCTTTGTTGAGTTTGGAGAAGTTGACGCTGACGGCATCATGATCGCCGCTGCCCCACCATTCGAGGAATTCGGCATGTCGCTCGTGCGCTGGATCTGCAAGCGCCTCGCAGAACTCTTGGTATCCCCATGGCCCCCGATGTCCTCGGGCGGGCAGTGTCCCGTTGCTTCGAGGAGCATCGGTTTTTCTTCCCCAATGGCGGGGAATATGCGTTCGATTTTGATGCTGTGTTCCCAGCCATCGCCAAAGTCGTAAAGATATTTGAACGATTTTGCGCGGGTGTCCTGAACGGCCAAAAGCAGCGATACTTTGCGTGCATCAATGGGACCCTCACCCCAATCCAAATCAGGCAAGCCAAAACCGACATCACGCATGCGGAATTCATAAAGGTGGCTGTTGCTCCAGCCCATGGCGGGGCGTTGGTGCATCTGTGGACGCCCCCTAGAATGCAAGAACGCCTCGTTCGCTTGCATATTTTTTGTCGGCGTGTACTGCGGAATGCACATCTGACGAACGATACACTCGTGCCAACCGGCCTTCATTGCTCGGCTGCTTTCACTAATGTTGATGACTGACCTTGCAATTTCAAAGTTGCCGTCCTGAGAACCCAGCGAAAACGCCACAGCCCTCGCCTGTTCAGACAAAACACGCAGATATGGCACCACGGTCCAAGTTGCGTTCGTATCCATGTTAAAGTTACAGTGCGATGGTGACAGTCTTTTTACAGGCTCCAGTGCGTATTTATTGCTTTGCTGATGATAGAGGAAGGCGAACCAACGATGAGATTCCCAGGAAAACGTCTTATTGAGAAGCTTGGAATCTGGGGGCATCGCAAAAAATCTGTATCTGGTGATGCAGAGTCTCTCACCGCCGATGTCAAAGATGAGGACTGCAGAGAGCCAGAAACTCAATCGCAACAGGTGAAAGTTCCTGTCACCGCCGCATTAAAAGACACTTCGGTTGAAAACGATGCGCTCCTGGAAAATGAGCTGCCTGAACACAGATTCGTGGAATCTAAGCCGCATAAACTGCCGAAAGCGACAATAGAAAATGTTGCAATGGCTCGTGTTAACTCCTCCCCCGACATCCCTGCAAAGAAAAAGTCCTCTGCCTCTGAAAGTAAACCTGCCACTCGCCGCCCAACCCAATCGAAGAACTTAAAGATAGACAACCAGATAATTACAGACAGCGAGTTGGCCGCACTCGAAGCCGAGAATTATCGCCTGAAACAACTACTGATTAAACAACTCAAATCAAGCTCACGTAAATCTGAGGCCTGATTTACATAAACACGATCGGTGTTTGGATCATAATTGCCAAAACCCCATCACTCAACGCGCGTCTTCGGTGTGCCTCCATCATTGAAAACTTTGAACTTCAAGGCACAGGTTTTTGTAGCGCTTCCAGACGGCTAAGCATCTGTTTCAACTGAATGTTCTCTTCCAGTAGTCTGACTATCAGGTTGCGCTTCAAAACGGTGTTTTCAGCCTGAAGTGCTGCCAGTTCATCTCTGCTCGCCTGATCTGTAGGCAGTGACGCTGCCTGATCCATTTTCGAGGCAAGAGCTAGTGATTTTTGACGAGGGCTGGTGGATTTTCTTCGCGCGGATGTGCCTATGTCTGACTGATCAGGGTTACGCGGCCGTGCCGGCTTCAATGGCATTTCCTGCATTTTATCATCGAAGTGAGGGGTGCGCTCGTGCGCTGATTTGATAACGGAGGGCTGCCCATTATGAGCCTCCGTGTCACAGATCTCGGCGGTTACTTCCTCTGGTAAAGTAGAGTTACCTAAATTGCATTCGGTTGATGCTTCTGAAGTTACAGATGCGGATTGTTCAGACGTATCGTCTTCCACACTCTGGGCAATTAATTTGAGATCCAGGCTTCCCCAAAGGGAGTTAACGCTTTTACGAACACGCCGATTTTTGTACTCTACAATGACGTTGCGGTTTGAATTTTTCATCAGAATAGCTTTCAATTTAGAACTTGATAGAAATGCATCCAAAAGCATATTGTTTCAATTATAAAGAACGGGCAAATTTTTCAACGACGAGAATGGTCCTGCACTGCTTTCACTTCCATAGACGGTAGGGCAGTACATTGCATTTGGAATTATTTGCATTAACTTTTTTCGTGTATATCTGAATAATAACCAGCTCAATCGAGTATCAACCGGCGAAAGACTTACCATGGCTGATGAACCCATTGCAGATGTAAACCAGACTCCAACCGACCCAAAAGCCACCGAGACCGTTGATAGCAAGCCAAAAGTGCGTACACCGCGCAATAAGGCAGAAGCAAAACCCGCAAAGGTCAGCGCCTCTTCCGGTCTCAAGCCCGCGCAGTCATCGAAAGTTACCACAAAGGCCTCAAAAGCCTCCCGTGTTGCCACTGATGCTTCGACCCGCAAGGTTAGAAAGTATACGCCCGCTGAGCGCGCCGCTATTCTGGCTTCTATCGAAAAGGCAACAAAGGGCGGGAAAACCACGATTAAGGCGGCTCTTCAGCACGCGAATGTCGGAGAACAGACCTATTATAACTGGAAGAATGCTGCTGAAAAAAACAAGCCAACAGTGACTTCTTCTGCGAGCGATGATCTGACGACGCTTGTGGCACTGGAAGCTGAGAACATCAGTCTACGCAAGGAACTGGCCGCAAAATTGCGTGCGGAAAACGCGGAACTGCGCAAGCGGCTTGGCATGGATTAAATAAGATACAGAGGTGAGACGTTCTGCCTCTCACCTCTTTGTTGTGTGGAGTTTCAGCTGGTTTTGGCCCACTTTTTTATTTCGCGCTAAACGACTTAAGTACATTTATGGTGTTGATGGAAAACAACTTGTGACGGTGCAAGGTGATCTCTCCGAAACGAATTAGTGGCTCAAAATCGTGCTGTAATCAACACATGTAAATTTAACTAGCACTTCTAATGCTGTATCTTGGAATAATATTCTAATTATCCGATCTTATGATTTGTCTTATTGCTTGTTGAGGAATGCCTCTAATGAGATTAACAAGCCTCATAACCCATATAGAAGCCCTCAAGCATCAAAGTGCAAAGCATGTCCCACCATAAAAGCCCGATCATTCCGATTAAGCCATCCCGTCGACAATTCCTTAGCATGTCAGCCGGCGCTGCTATCGCAACTGGTTTGGGAATGACCTCAACCGGTTTGCTCCTGCCTTCGCAAGCGCGCGCGCAAGATGCCAAGCCCAGCAAAGGCGGACATCTTGTAATTGCTTTGCATTCGGCCTCAAGCTCTGACCATCTTGATCCGGCGTCATATACGATGGCATACATGTATACCGTCGGCTTTCAGCTCTTCAACACGCTGCTGGAACTGGGCCCCGATGGGAAACTCACAGGCGCTTTGGTAGAAAGCTGGGAACCTGCAAATGCGGATGCCAGCAAATGGGTATTCCGTCTTCGCAAGGGTGTGACATTCCACAATGGCAAGGAACTCACCGCCAAGGACGTGGTTTATTCGCTCAATCATCATCGCGGCGAGAACACCAAATCCGGTGGTAAGGGCGTGCTTCTCGCCGTAACCGATGTTGTTGCTTCGGACACACATGAAGTCACAGTCACCTTGAATGCTGGCAATGTCGATTTTCCGGCAGCTTTCGTCGATTATCACCTCGGCATTGGACCTGACGGCGAAGATTTCGATAAGGGCATCGGTACCGGAGCCTTTATTCTCGAAGATTTCCAGCCGGGTGTCCGTGCATTGACGCATCGCAATCCGAACTATTGGCACCCGGACCGCGCAAATGTCGATTCCGTTGAAACCATCGCTATGGACGATACGACTGCGCGCATGGCCGCTTTGATGAGCGGTCAGGCCCATGTCATCAATGCGGTCGAACCACGCATGGTCAGTCTTTTGGGGGCGCGTCCGGACATCCAGATCCTGCGCACGCCTGAAAATTCGATGTATTGCTTCCCAATGCGCACGGATTCCGAGCTTCTGAAGAACAATGATCTGCGTCTTGCGCTCAAATATGCGATTGATCGCGAAGAGTTGCAGAAGAGTCTGCTCGTCGGAACTGGTGCTATCGGCAACGACAATCCGATCCCATCATGGAACGCATTGCATGCAAAAGACATTCCGCAACGCGCCTATGACCCGGAAAAAGCAGCATTTCATCTAAAAAAATCCGGCTTCTCAGGTTCTATCCCGCTGAGCGTTTCAGATAACGGCTTTACCGGTTCTGCGGATGCAGCACAGCTTTACCAGGCATCTGCGGCCAAAGCTGGCATCACCATTGATGTCGAGCGCGTGCCATCTGATGGTTATTGGGATGAAGTCTGGCTGAAGAAGCCGTTTGTCGCATCAAACTGGTCTGTGCGCCCGACCGCAGACGCTATGCTTTCGATGCTGCTGCAAACCGGTGCACCATGGAATGAAACCGGCTGGAGCAACGAAACTTTTGACAAGCTTCTTGCGGCGTCCCGCGTTGAGCTGGATGAAGCGAAGCGCAAGCAGATCTATCACGACATGCAGGTGCTGATCGTGGACGATGGCGGTGAGCTTATCCCTGTCTTCACCGACAATCTTGCGGCAGCCAGCGGCAAGGTAAAAGGCCATGTATCCGTGCCCGGTGGTGGTGACATGAGCGGCTATCGACTGGCAGAAAAAGTCTGGCTTGAAGAATAGTATGCTGTGTTGCAGATAGCCTTTTCCGCAAGCTGAATAAGAGTCTTGGCATAGAGGCGTTGAAGGGTTAACACCATCGGCGCCTCACAATTTAGAATGGCTGGCTGGAAAGCTTTCAGCCATTTGCCTTCACTGACCGCCTACTAACTGGACCGCCGATGACAGACGTGCCAACACACCAATTGCAGCCAGAAGAAGCAGCAATCAAACGCCGTCGATATTCGGTCGGATTTATGGGTAGCAACTCGCTCTTTGGACTGGTTGTCCGGCGTATCCTGCTTGGCGCTGTGCTGTTATGGGCGATTTCGGTCGTGATCTTTGCCGGAACACAGATTTTGCCAGGTGATGTCGCAACAGCAATGCTGGGGCAGCAGGCAACTCCCCAGGCGGTCGAGAATATTCGCAAGGAGCTGGGCCTCGAAAGACCCGCTGTTCAGCGCTATGCAGAATGGCTTGGTGATGCCGTTCAGGGCGATCTTGGTCGCAGCTATTCCAACCGGCAGGATATAGCCAGGAGCATTGCCCCACGCCTTTCGAATACACTTTATCTGGCAGCGATAGCCGCTCTGTTCGCCATTCCGCTGGCCTTATTGCTCGGCGTCATTTCAGTCCTTTATGCAGACACTGCAATTGATCGCGGCATAGCAGTTGCAACGCTCGGCACCATCTCGCTACCTGAATTTTTCGTGGCCTATATTCTGATCGCCTATTTTGCGATTTCGCTCGGACTTCTTCCATCAAGCGCACTTGTGAATTCATCAATGAGCGGCTGGCAGCGCCTGACAGCAATTGCGCTGCCATGTATGACGCTGGTGATTGCCGTAACCGGGCATATGGTGCGCATGACACGCGCGTCGTTGCTTGCCGTTATGTCATCACCCTATATTGAAACAGCGCAGCTCAAAGGCTTGCCACGCTGGCGCATTCTTCTCAAACATGCACTGCCGAACGCACTTTCACCCGTCATCAATGTCATAGCGCTCAACTTGGCATATCTGGTTGTTGGTGTCGTGGTTGTGGAGGTTATCTTTGTTTATCCGGGCATGGGCCAATATATGGTCGATCACGTCGCTAAACGCGATGTGCCGGTCGTGCAGGCCTGTGGCCTTATTTTTGCGGCTGTTTACATCGGCCTTAATCTCATCGCTGATGTCATCGTCATTCTGACCAATCCACGATTGAGGCATCCACGATGAAAAAGCGTATAAAACGCTCACAATGGCTTGCTGCAATCGGCTTCGGCGGCATCGCTTTCTTCGTATTCATTGCAATCTTCGCCAATTGGCTCGCACCGCACCCAATCTCAGAAGTGGTCGGAACAGTGTGGCAAGGTCCGACACGCGAAGCCTTACTCGGAACCGATAATATCGGCCGCGATCTTCTGTCCCGCCTCATTTGGGGCACCCGATTAACGCTTTCGATTGCAGCCGCAGCTACAATTCTCGCCTTTCTGATTGGCGTACCGCTTGGTTTTCTTGCAGCACTGACGCGCGGATGGCCGGATCAATTGCTCTCGCGCAGCAATGATCTGCTGATGGCGATCCCGACGCTTATCTTCGCGCTTGTGGTGCTGGCAGTTCTGCCAAAGAGCGTTTTCATCCTGATCGCGGTTATGGCGGTTCTGGAAGCCACCCGCGTTTTCCGCGTCAGCCGCGCGATAGCATTAGACGTCGTGGTTCTGGATTATGTTGAAATTGCACGTCTGCGCGGAGAGAGCAAAGGCTGGATTATTTTCAACGAGATCCTCCCCAATGCCCTGTCACCCTTGTTGGCGGAATTCGGGCTTCGCTTCGTCTTTTCAATCCTGTTTCTGTCCACGCTCTCTTTTCTGGGTCTCGGCGTGCAGCCGCCGATCGCCGACTGGGGCAGTCTGGTCAAGGAAAACAAGGATGGCCTGATGTTCGGCGTATTTGCCGCACTTATTCCCGGTGCAACCATCGCCGTGCTTGCGATCAGCGTCAATTTTGTCGTCGACTGGATTTTACAGCGTACGTCCACTCTTAAGAAGGGCGCGCAAAAAAATGGCTGATCAGGGCAGCAAACCGCTGCTGAAAATTGATGGGCTACAGATCAGCTCGGATGAAACTCTTGTGGTCGACGGCGTTGATCTGACCCTGGAAAAAGGCCGGGTGCTTGGGCTTATCGGGGAATCGGGCGCAGGTAAATCAACCATCGGTCTCGCAGCGCTCGGCTTTGCACGCGGCGGCCTTGAGATTACCGGCGGGACGATTACGCTGGACGGGCAGAATATTCTTTCGCTGTCCCGCAAAAACACACAAAAAATGCGAGGGTGCCGCATTGCCTATGTCGCACAATCGGCTGCTGCCGCTTTCAATCCTGCGCACAAACTGATTGATCAGGTTATCGAAGCTACTGTCTGGCACGGGTTGATGAAGCGCGATCCAGCCAAAGCTCGCGCAGTCGAGCTTTTCACCTTGCTTGGCCTGCCCTATCCAAAGCGTTTTGGCGAACGCTATCCGCATCAGGTGTCAGGCGGGCAGCTTCAACGTGCAATGACGGCAATGGCGCTCTGCGCCAGTCCTGATCTCGTGGTCTTCGATGAACCAACAACCGCCCTTGATGTGACAACCCAGATTGAAGTTCTGATTGCAATCAAGAAGGCGATAGAGACAACCAATACCGCTGCGCTCTATATCTCGCATGATCTGGCCGTTGTTGCTCAGATTGCGGATGAGATTATGGTGTTGCGCCACGGACGCATGGTCGAAAAAGGCTCTGTTCGCGAGAT
>Ga0308165_1005057_pt1 | contig 12524 bp, 10 predicted proteins | sample PhyWR2_FD_201032 | JGI IMG/M metagenome (GOLD analysis project Ga0308165, IMG submission 201032) | Phyllosphere microbial communities from UC Gill Tract Community Farm, Albany, California, United States - DLSLW.R2 | ecosystem: Host-associated > Plants > Phyllosphere > Unclassified | place: USA...
TGAACCGGGCGCGTATTTAGAAGAAACTACTATCCATATCCTTACAGAACCTAATAACCCACTAACCATGACGATTTCAGATTTAGCCCTACAAGGCAAGCATAACATTTATAATTCTATGGCGTCAGGCATTGTAGCTAAAGTTTTAGAGTTGAGAAATGAGACCATTCGCGAAAGCATGGGCAATTTCAAAAATATTGAGCATAGGTTAGAGCATGTGGCCAAAATTTCAGGCATTGATTTCATAAACGACAGCAAGGCCACAAACGTAAACTCCACATGGTATGCTTTGGAGAGCATGACAAGCGATGTGGTACTCATCATGGGCGGTGTAGATAAAGGGAACGATTATAATATGCTTAAAGACCTTGTAAAAAGTAAGGTGAAAGCCATTGTTTGTTTAGGTAAAGACAATAAGCGCATCCATGATGCATTCGAAGATGATGTTGAGGTAATTGTAAATACTTTTTCAGCAGATGAGGCCGCGCAGATTGCTTTCCATCTGGCCAAGCGTGGAGATGCGGTACTGCTATCTCCTGCATGTGCAAGTTTCGATCTGTTTAAAAATTACGAGGACCGCGGCAATCAGTTTAAGGCGGCAGTTAGAGAATTATAAAAGGAGGCTGAATACATGTTCCAAGCACTACTTAATAAAACAAAAGGCGATAGATGGATCTGGTTGATCATCATCCTGCTTTCGCTTATATCGGTAATGGCAGTGTACAGTGCGACAGGTACCTTGGCATATAAAAAAGGTGAAGCGGTAGAAAAACTTCTGCTCACCAAGCATTTGATTTTTGTGCTGATGGGTATCGGGATGATTTATATCGCCCACTTACTTGATTACCGATATTATGCCGGAATTTCCAAAGTGCTGATGATTGTGACTATTCCGCTGCTGTTTTACACGCTAATATTCGGTACCAATTTGAACGATGCTTCCAGGTGGGTAAAAATACCGGTGATCGGTCTTACTTTCCAGACTTCCGATTTGGCAAAACTGGCATTGATTACCTTTTTAGCACGTATGCTCACTAAAAAGCAGGAAAACATTAAAAATGTTAAAGAGTCATTTATACCGATTATGGGTTCGGTTTGCGTGGTGTTTGTTTTAATTGCACTCGCCAACCTTTCTACAGCTTTAATGCTTTTTGGTGTGAGTATATTGCTGTTGATCATAGGTAGGATCAGTATTAAACAGATTGCCATTGTTTGTGCAGGTGGATTCGTCCTGTTGCTGTTCGTGTTCTTTTTGGGACCGCGGAGAAAAACTTACATGTCACGTATCAATACCTTTATGCATCCGGAGATGCAGCATTCAGATAAAACTTTCCAGGCCGACCAGGCAAAAATTGCCCTGGCCACTGGTGGTGTTTTTGGTAAAGGACCAGGTAATAGTACGCAGCGCAACTTCCTGCCACACCCTTATTCCGATTTTATTTTCGCCATTATTATTGAAGAATGGGGAACCCTGGGAGGAATTGTAATTATGGTGCTTTACCTGGTGCTTTTATACCGATGTATCAAGATCGTAACCCGGGCGCCCAAGGCCTTCGGCGCGCTATTGGCTGCCGGACTAAGTTTTAGTTTAACGATACAGGCTTTTGCCAATATGGCCGTAGCAGTTGGTTTGGGTCCTGTAACAGGGGTTCCGCTTCCATTGGTAAGCATGGGTGGTACATCAATGATTTTTACCAGCGTTGCCTTCGGTATTATTTTAAGCGTAAGCCGCGATGTTGAAGAGAATGCAAGCGCATCAATAAAAGAAGAAAAAGAAAAAGTAAAAAATAAAGTTATCGTTGGGGAAATCCCGGCAATAGCGTAAACAAAAACTCAGCCTTCTTAAAAGTGGGTGGAAGATATAAAAGGATTAAAATGAATAATTCCCCAAAAATTATCATATCAGGTGGTGGCACCGGCGGGCACATTTTTCCCGCCGTAGCCATAGCCAATGCGCTTAAGCGCTTGGTGCCGGCCTGTGAAATTTTGTTTGTGGGTGCTACAGGCCGTATGGAGATGGAAAAAGTTCCGGCGGCCGGATATAAAATAATAGGTTTGAATATCAGTGGAATGCAGCGTGGTTCAATTGTTAAAAACCTAGCGCTACCGTTCAAGGTGATCGGGAGTGTGCGCAGGGCCATGCAGATCATCAGTGACTTTAAACCAGATGCAGTTGTGGGAGTAGGTGGTTATGCGTCAGGGCCATTATTGTATGCTGCCTCTCTAAAAGGAATTCCATACCTCATTCAGGAACAGAATTCTTACGCAGGGGTTACCAATAAATGGCTGGGTAGAAAAGCTTCTAAAATATGTGTGGCTTTTGATCATATGGATCAGTTTTTTCCAGCTGACCGGATTTTAAAAACAGGAAATCCAGTCCGTCAGGAAGTAATTGATATTAAAGGTAAACACTACCAGGGTGCAGAACTTTTAAAGCTCGATCCGTTAAAAAAGACCATTATGGTTACAGGAGGAAGTTTGGGCGCTGGCACACTGAACAAGGCAATAGAAAAACACCTGCCCGAAATTTTAGCGCAGGATGTACAGGTCATCTGGCAGACGGGTAAATATTACTATAAGGGAATAATTGAAAGATTGGGCCTGGAATACCATCCCAATGTGAGGATACTTGAATTTTTAAATAAAATGGACCTGGCTTATGCCGCTGCAGATGTAATTATCAGCAGGGCAGGGGCAGGAACGATAGCAGAGCTTTGCTTGATTAAAAAGCCGGTAATTCTGGTTCCTTCTCCAAATGTGGCAGAAGATCATCAAACCAAAAACGCGATGGCCTTAGTTAAAAATGGAGCTGCGATCTTAATTAACGACCGTTCTGCAGAAGATACGCTTGTTAAAGAAGCATTATCATTGTTAAATAATAAAGAACAAAGCGCAAAGCTTGTTGAAAATATAGGAAAAATGGCACTTCCAAAAGCAGACGAGATTATTGCCGGCGAAGTGTTGAAATTGATTAAGTAAAGATATGAGAAACTAGATGTGCGATCTGAGATTAGACTATTTGTATAGTATCTCATATTCACATCTCCAATCTAAAAAAAATGGAATTAAGTAAAATAAATAGGGTTTTCTTTGTAGGTATCGGTGGTATCGGCATGAGTGCTATTGCCCGTTATTTTGCTAAACGAGGTCAGGTGGTGTGTGGTTACGATAAAACCAGGACTAAGCTAACTGAGAATTTGGAAGGTGAAGGTATTGTGATTACCTATCTTGATGAAACCGATTCACTGCCAGCTGCATTTCTGGATAATCACGAAGAAACACTGATTGTTTACACGCCTGCCATTCCGAAAGATTCAAAAATTTTAAATCATTTTATAGATAAATCCTTCACACTTAAAAAACGCTCAGAAGTGCTGGGCATCATCAGTAAAGGGATGTTCTGTATTGCCATTGCGGGTACACATGGCAAAACAACAACCTCATCAATCGTTGCCCATATTTTAAAGGATACCGGCTACGATTGCACAGCTTTTCTTGGGGGCATCACCAGTAACTACAACAGCAATGTGCTTTTTGGAGATAATAATGTGGTGGTAGTGGAAGCCGATGAGTACGACCGATCCTTCCTGACGCTTCACCCTGATGTAGCTGTGGTAACCTCGATGGATGCCGATCATTTGGATATTTATGGTGATAAAAGCCATCTCGAAGAATCGTTCAGGTTATTTGCAGGTCAACTTAAGGCAGAAGGTACGCTATATGCCCACGAAGGCTTGCCACTTGAAAACAGTATAAGTTACGCGGCAAGTTCAACGGCCACAGCAAGGTCTGAGAACCTGAGAGTGGAAGGATCTAAATTTGTTTTTGATTATGCTGATGGCTCGCATCAGATAAACGATATCAGTTTAATGCTTCCAGGTAAGCACAATGTAGAAAACACAACAGTTGCCATTGCCATTGCTTTGCAGCTGGGGATAGATGCTGATAAAATAAAGCAGGCTATAGCAAATTTTAAGGGTGTTAAACGCCGATTTGAGTACGTTGTCAACAATGGTAATCAGATTTATATTGATGATTATGCACATCACCCTGAAGAATTAAAGGCCTGTTTCAACGCGGTTAGAACTTTATATCCTGATAAGAAACTGACTGTCATTTTTCAGCCGCACCTCTTTACGCGGACTAGGGATTTTGCCGATGAATTCGCAAAAGTTTTAAGCACAGCTGATGAACTGATGCTTTTGGAGATTTATCCTGCCAGGGAATTGCCGCTGGAAGGTATTAATTCGCAGTTTTTGTTTGATAAGATTACCCTTTCGGAAAAAAAAATATGTGGAAAAGATTTTGTGGTTCAGCATGTTAAGGAGACAAAACCTGAATTAATTTTAACTGTTGGTGCCGGAGATATCGATACGATTATTGAGCCACTTAAAAATATATTGAATAATGCTTAAACGGATAAACTGGAGCGCAATTTTTACCGGCTTTGCCTGGCTGATCAGCCTGGCAGGAGTGGTGGTGCTTTTAAGTTTCATCAACGTTAAGAAGCAGACCGTTAAATGCACTGATGTTAAAATCTTAATTCCCGGTGCCGATAACTTTATAGAGCGCGAAGAAATAGATGCTATTTTAAAAGAAGATCAAGGGATACTTTTAGGCCGGAATCTCGAAAATATCAATATTCATAAAATTGAGAAGAAACTTCAGTCAAACCCTTACATCGGCTTCGCAAAAGTTTATGTGGATATGGATGGCGTACTGCATATTGAAGTAAAGCAAAGACAGCCCATTCTGCGTATCCTAAATGATAACGGACAGGATTTTTACATTGATAATGATGGATTAAAAATGCCCATTTCATCAAATTTCACTGCGAATGTGCTCGTAGCAACAGGAAACATTGCCGAAGTTTTTGGCAGTAGAGTAGATACTCTACACACTCAGCTTGCAAGGGATTTATATAAAACGGCACAATACATTAAAAAAGATACCCTTTGGGATGCACAGATAGAACAGATTGTGGTAGATCAGAAAAGCGATATAGAACTCATTCCAAGAGTGGGTAACCAACGTATTGTTTTGGGTAATGCCGATTCGCTCGAAAAGAAAATGAAAAACCTGTTGCTGTTTTATAAAAAAGCAATGCCGCAGGTAGGTTGGGATACTTATAAAACCATAAATATTAAATACACCAACCAGATTGTCTGCGAAAAAAGAGATTCTTCAGCTTTAGCAAAAAAAGCAAAAACATTTTCTGCCGCTGATAGTTTGAGGATACAGCGAAGTGTTGCCGATTCATTAATCAATAGCACAATAGTTGCTGCTATGGACGACAGGCCCGAAGCAGATCCGGCAGTAAAAGAAGAACCAAAAAAGGTTGAGGCACCAAAGGCTGCGCCAAAAAAAGTAGAAGTCAAAAAAGTAGAACCAAAAAAAGCCGAACCTAAAAAGGTAGAGCCTAAAAAAACTGTAGCAGTTAAAGCAGAAATAAAAAAACCTGCAACAACACCAGCAACCAAGCCAAAGGAAACAAAGCTTGCGGATAAAAAAGAAAAACCGAAGCAAACGGTAGCAACACAGCCAAAGCCGGCAAAATCCCAGGCTCAATTGAAAAAAGAGAAGGAAGCAAGAGAGAAAGAGATCAAAGCCCTGGAAAAACAGTATAAAACTCAGCAAAATTAACGAATATGGACAAGGCAAAATTTACCAGTCAGTCGCCCATTGTAGTAGGATTGGATATCGGTACTACAAAAATTTGTGTTATCGTTGGTCGTAGAACACAACACGGTAAGATAGAAATCTTAGGAATAGGCAAGGCAGAATCAGCGGGGGTAACACGTGGAGTGGTTTCTAACATTCAAAAAACCGTGCAGGGTATTGCTCAAGCTGTTGAAGTAGCAAGCGGACAATCCAATGTAGAAATACAGGTGGTAAATGTGGGTATTGCTGGTCAGCACATCAAAAGCTTACAGCACAGAGGAATTTTAACAAGAAGAGAATTAAACAACGAAATCGGTAAAAAAGATATCGATAAGTTGATTGATGATATGTTTAAACTGGTAATGCCGCCGGGTGAGGAAATCATCCATGTATTGCCACAGGAATTTACCATCGATAACGAGCCGGGAATCAAAGATCCGATTGGTATGGCAGGAGTACGCCTTGAAGCCAACTTTCATATCATCTCCGGTCAGGTTACCGCAGTAAAAAATATCATCAAATGTGTAAACAATGCAGGTTTACAAACTCAGGATTTAATACTTGAGCCATTGGCTTCTTCCGAATCGGTGTTGAGCGAGGAAGAAAAAGAAGCAGGTATTGCATTGGTTGATATTGGTGGTGGTACTACAGATATTGCCATTTTCCACGAAGGCATTATCCGCCATACCGCAGTAATTCCTTTTGGTGGCAACAGTGTTACCGAAGATATTAGAGAAGGTTGTTCAGTGATGCGCAACCAGGCAGAATTGTTAAAAACGCGTTTCGGTTCTGCACTTGCTGAGGAGAATAAAGAAAATGAAATCATTTGCGTTCCAGGTCTTCGTGGCCGCGAACCGAAAGAGATTTCAGTTAAAAACCTTGCCTATGTAATCCAGGCCCGTATGGAAGAGATTATTGAGCATGTGTATTACGAAATCAAATCATCGGGCTATGAGAAAAAACTGATCGGTGGTATTGTAATTACAGGTGGTGGTGCTTTATTGAAACACTTATCTCAGGCGGTAGAATATGTAACCGGTTTAGATTGCCGTATCGGTTATCCCAATGAGCATTTATCTAAATACGAAGATATGCCTAAAACCATTTACGATGATCTTAAAAGTCCGATGTACGCAACCAGTGTTGGCTTATTGATTAAAGGAATTCAAAAAGCTGAAGAGCTGATTGAAGAAATGAAACAACCGGGCGTTTTTGTAGAAAAACCGAAAACAGCTAAAGAAAAAGAAAAACGCGGACCAGGTTTGTTCGATAAATTACTTGCAAAGACAAGAACTTTCATTCAGGATGATATGAATGTAAGTGATGAGGATTACTTGAAAAGCTAACTATTTTTCCACAAAAGAAGAGTTTTCCACATTATCAACAGTTGTGGAAAACGTCTGTTGAAAAAGTGTTAATATTACATTGAGTAATGAACAGAATTTAAGAATTATTAAACAACTGATTCATAAAGATATGCAGTTCGAAATGTTAAAAGATAAGTCTTCAATCATCAAGGTAATTGGTGTTGGAGGCGGTGGCGGCAACGCAGTGAACCATATGTACCTTTCTGGTATTACTGGTGTGGATTTTATTATTTGTAATACAGATGCCCAAGCTTTGGAATCTAGCCCGATACCCAACAAGGTACAATTGGGTGCGAGCTTAACCGAAGGAATGGGTGCCGGTTCTATTCCTGAGGTTGGTAAAAACTCAGCTATAGAAAATATAGATGATATTAAAGCAATGTTAGGCAGCACAACCAAAATGCTCTTTATTACAGCAGGTATGGGTGGTGGAACCGGAACAGGTGCTTCTCCCATTATTGCAAAAGCCGCTAAAGAGCTTGATATTTTAACTGTTGCCATTATTACAACCCCATTTTCTTTTGAAGGGAAGAGGCGTAAGCTGCAAGCCGACGAAGGTATGGAGGAGTTAAAAAAATATGTAGATTCTTACCTAGTAATCTCCAATGATCGCCTGCGTGAAATCTTCGGAAACCTAACCCTTGGTTCAGCATTCGGTCAGGCAGATGATATTTTAACTACTGCTGCAAAAGGTATTGCAGAGATCATTACAGTGCCAGGTTATATCAACGTGGATTTTAAAGATGTGCGTACCGTAATGAAAGATAGCGGCGTTGCAATAATGGGTAGCTTTGCCGCAGAGGGCGAAGACCGTGCATTGCAGGCCGTGGAAGGTGCTTTGGCTTCACCGTTATTGAAAGATAATGAAATTGAAGGCGCACGTTATATTTTATTGAATATCAGTTCGGGTTTACGTGAGGTAACCATGGATGAAGTATCAATCATTACAGATTACATTCAGGAAAAAGCCGGTTTATCTGCTGATCTGATCTGGGGTAACTGTACAGATGAATCGTTAAGCGATAAATTATCAGTAACCATTATCGCTACAGGTTTCCAGACATCAGAAGAACGCGTACACGAAGAAAAAAATAAAAAGAAAATATCACTTTTAACACCAGAAGAAGCACCGCTAGTTCGTCCCGTTGAACCAGTAAACTCTTTTATTCAACCTAAAGCAGTACCGTCTTACGAGCCTGTTTTAAAAACAAAAGAAGAAGTTTCTCAGGCAGATCTTTTTGGTGGTATGTTCAATAAATCTGAACCACAAAAAGTTCAGGAACCAGATAACAATGTGGTTCGCCATACCTTGATGGAAGAAGAGCCTCAGGTAGAAGAAGCACCGGAAACAGGATTTGAATTTGAAGTGAAATTAGCTGAAACGAATTTTGTTTTCGAAACACCTGCCGCTCAAATGCCGCCAATGCCAGAGCCTGAGCCGGAAATCGAAATGCCGGTTGCTGGTTTGGATGATGACAAAAGCGATGAATCAATGGAAGAGCAATTGAAGAAATCCAAAGAACGTATTTTGCGTCTAAAAGATTTAAGCATGAAATTGCGTACCACCAATGGTTTACAGGAACTGGAGAACGAGCCGGCTTACAAACGTAAACAAATGCAGTTGCAACAAGTTCAGCATTCTTCTGAATCCCAGGTTAGCCGCTTTACTTTAAGCAACGATCAGGACGGCGGTACAGAAATCAGACCGAACAATTCTTTCCTGCACGATAATGTTGACTAAAGTAAACCAAATATAATTTTAAAGCCCCGATACCAAATCGGGGCTTTTTTGGCATAAAATTAGCAGGTTAAAAGCCATAATTAACACCTGTAGACGAATAGGTTGATTTTAAGACGAATAAAGCTTAAATTCGCAAAATTTTTATTATAAAAACACATATTACATTGGATATATTTGATAAGATAGCAAAGCACATGGGGCCACTTGGGCAACACCAGAAATGGTCTCATGGGTATTTCTCATTTCCAAAATTAGAGGGAGAAATTGCACCTCACATGCAGTTTCGTGGAAAAGAGCATTTGGTTTGGAGTTTAAATAACTATTTAGGTTTAGCCAATCACCCGGAAGTTAGAAAAGCAGACGAAGAAGCTGCTGCACGTTTTGGTATGGCCTACCCAATGGGTGCCCGTATGATGAGCGGTAACTCCAATTATCACGAGCAGTTGGAACAGGAACTTGCAGAATTTGTAGGTAAACCTGATGCATTTTTATTAAACTATGGCTATCAGGGCATGGTATCAATCATCGATACTTTGGTTGATAGAAACGATGTAGTCGTGTATGATGCAGAATCTCATGCCTGTATCGTAGATGGATTACGTTTGCATATGGGTAAACGTTTCGTTTACAAACATAACGATATAGAAAGTGCCCGCAAACAGTTAGAACGTGCAACCAAACTGGTAGAAGAAACCGGCGGAGGCATTTTATTAATTACCGAAGGTGTTTTCGGAATGAGCGGTGCACAAGGTAAACTAAAAGAGATTGTTGAGCTTAAAAAAGATTTCAATTTCCGTATTTTGGTTGATGATGCCCACGGTTTCGGTACAATGGGTAAAACTGGTGCAGGTACACACGAAGCTCAGGATTGCATTGAAGGAATTGATGTTTATTTCGGAACCTTTGCAAAATCTATGGCAGGTATTGGTGCATTTGTAGCATCAACCGAACAAATTACCAATTTCTTAAGGTATAACATGCGTTCTCAAACCTTCGCCAAAGCATTACCTATGCCAATGGTAATCGGTTTATTAAAACGTTTGGAACTGCTGAAAAGCCAACCTGAGTTAAAAGATAAACTTTGGGAAATTGCGATGACCTTGCAAAAAGGCCTGCGCGAACGTGGTTTCGATTTAGGGGTAACAGACTCTGTAGTAACACCAGTTTTCCTAAAAGGAGAACTTTCTGATGCCACAGCAATTACTTACGATCTGCGCGAAAATTATAGTATTTTCTGTTCAATCGTGGTTTATCCTGTAATTCCTAAAGGAATGATCGAATTGCGTTTAATTCCTACAGCTGTCCATACTTTGGAAGATGTTCAACGTACGTTGGATGCTTTTAGTGAAGTAGCAGAAAAATTGGAAAACGGCTATTATAAAGAGAATCTTTTCGCAACCGTTTAAGATCAATTAAAATTTTACAAAGCCCTTTAAATCAGTTTAAAGGGCTTGTTTATTTATGCTTTTTTTGTATAATGCTTTATTTCAGTCTTTTATGTATGTTTTTTGAGGTTAAGTATGTTTATAAGTACATCTATTGTGGAAAAAAACGATTTAGCAGCTAGCTTTTTATTCCCATAAAAATTTTTTTATTTCCTCAAACACTTTAAATTAGAGTAGATAATTAAAAAACTAAAACCTTAAAGAACCATAGGAGTAATTAAAAATGAAAAAATTCGAAGAAGTAAAAAGTTTAGTGACAGCTTTGGAAGCTGATGCAGACAAATTTTATAACAAAGGTAACAGCGCAGCTGGAACCCGTATACGTAAAGGTATGCAGGATTTGAAAAATTTAGCTCAGGCCATCCGTTTAGAAGTTCAGGAAACTAAAAACAAAGCTTAAAAAATAGAAATCTTAACAATACGAAGCCTCAGGATATTTTCTGAGGCTTTTTTTGTAGTGATGATCGCGGTTTCGAAAAATGCCATTGCGTAAAACACGTCGTATAAATTACCATTTATAACTTAATTTGCCTAGCTTTCTACTTTCAGAGCATTTATATGATCAAGCTCATGTAAGCATTTATTTTCTGATCAAAAATTAAGTAAGGTTTTACAAGATTAAAGGGTGCAAAAGTGTCGGAAAATCCGGGATATATTCATGCAGACAGCCAGGATATTGAGCACGTGCTCAATGTCATGAATACGGTGCATCCCATAGACAATGAATTGGCCGGAGAATTTAAAAAACATCTTTTAAAGCTTAAAATCAAGAAGGATCAGATCCTTTTTAAGGAGAATGAGGTATGCCAATACATGTACTATATCGTAAAAGGTGCACTGATGGGCTGCACGACCCATAACAAGCAAAAAATTACCACGTATATCTCTGTAGAAAATGATTTTGTAAGTTCCATATCCGGCCTGCACGGATCGGCCAACTCACAGGAATATGTTGTAGCTGTTGAAGATACCGAACTACTGGCCATGCACAATAGCGAACTCAACCGTCTTTTTAAGCACCATTTTGAGCTTAATTACATTTTTAGGGTAGTATTGGAGAAATACTATAAAGATGCTCAGCAGCGGGCGCACATTATCAGGGTGGGGAATGCAAAAGAAAGGTATTTATATTTCGCGCAAACCAATCCAAACTATCTCGACCGCCTTCCTGCCGAACTTGTAGCTTCATTGCTAAACATTAAACCCTCCACATTGTTAGCCATCAAGAAAAATTACGCTACCCCAAAAGAGCAGAGCCTCGAGCTCGAAAAATACGGTAAGCAGTTGGAAAACTATGTGGTCAACAATCAATCCTTCAGAAGTAAGGGGATCAGGCTGAATGCGCTCGCTGAAGACCTTGATATAAGCAGCCATAAACTTTCCACAGTTTTAAACAGTTACTTTAACCAAAGTTTTATTGATTACATTAATCAATACCGTGTTAACTGGATTAAAGAAAGTCTCCGGAACCAAGACATTGTACAGAATTTTACACTGGAAGCACTTGCCTACAGTGCAGGTTTTTCTTCGCGTAGTGCCTTTTATAATTCATTTAAAAAGCTGGTTGGAATGAGTCCGCTGGAATATGCGAAAAAGCTTCGGTCTGTTAGAACGTTACCTTAACGTTTTTGTTACGAAACAGCATCAGCAAGATGTTTTAGATCGTATAATTGTATCGATTTATAATACAGGACAAATTTATTTTCTGATTCCATCTTATATAAGGTATGTTTAGTTAATTTAATATGTTAAACATAACTATGATTTAAAACGCTCTCAAATGGTTGAATTGATTGAAGATATAAAAATAATGCGTTCAGGAGACTGGGAAGCGGTTAGGGCAATCTATCAGGAAGGAATCGAAACAGGAACAGCAAGTTTTAGAAAACCGGAAATTTCGTGGAAAGACTGGGATTCATCGCACCTTAAAAAATGCAGGTTTGTAGCTTATCAGGATAAGCAAATTGTAGGTTGGAGTGCACTTCTACCAGTATCTGCCAATTATGATATGGATGGAGTGGGAGAAATCGAAGTATATGTAAAGCAAGGTTACAAAAGTCAGGGGATCGGATCTTTATTATTGAATGCTTTGGTGAAGGAAAGTGAAAAAAATGGAATATGGATGCTTCAGGCAGGAATATTTTTGCAAAATTCGGCACTATTAAAAATTCATGAAAAAGCTGGCTTTAGAGTCGTAGGTTATAGAGAGAAAATAGGTAAGGCCAATGGCGTATGGCAGGATAACCTGTTGGTTGAAAGAAGAAATAAATTGATAGCATGATAAAAATAGGGGCTTCGAAATGTATTCGA
>Ga0308165_1005058_pt1 | contig 12523 bp, 11 predicted proteins | sample PhyWR2_FD_201032 | JGI IMG/M metagenome (GOLD analysis project Ga0308165, IMG submission 201032) | Phyllosphere microbial communities from UC Gill Tract Community Farm, Albany, California, United States - DLSLW.R2 | ecosystem: Host-associated > Plants > Phyllosphere > Unclassified | place: USA...
AATGTAAGTAATCTCATTACTTCCTCCTATCCTCAAGCATTTTTTACAATAAAAAAATGGAAATTTAGTGTGTAATAACCTCCTATCCTTTTATAAACCGTCTCAAAATTCTTCGTTTTTTAGATTGATCATTCTGTATGTTTGTCAAATCTAAGGAATCCTAATTTAACAACATTTATTTTGGCATTCGACCTGTTCGAATGCTTTTTTTTCTGTAAACCCAAAAACGAAGAATTTTGAGACGGTTTATAAAAGGATAGGAGGTTATTACACACTAAATTTCCATTTTTTTATTGTAAAAAATGCTTGAGGATAGGAGGAAGTAATGAGATTACTTACATTGTTTTCTGCAGTATTGCTACTAAGCAGCACGGGTGTCAACACGACGCTGGTGTTCCAGCAAGTTGCTTATGCAGAAACAGAGTCACTTTCTGAAGAGACACAACACTCCTCAATTGAGGAAACCACTAATTCTGCTGATCTATCGGAAGATCAAGAAACAACCGAAGAAAGCAGTGAAGAACAATCTTCTTCGGAAGCCACGGATGATTCCACGATAGCTAGCCAAGAAGAAGCAGAGGAAACTGAAGCACTGCCCGAAGCAGAAACGCCAGATAGCTCAGAAGATGAAGCGGAAGCAGAAGCTGAGAACGAGCAAGTTGAAAGGTTTGATGCTGAAGCTTCAGCGGTCGCATTGACTGTAGCAAGTGAGGCGCAATTGCGGGCAATTTTACTTGGGGAATCCTTCACCGATGAAGATGGAACGGAGTATCATTACGAAGAAATCGCCAATGATCAATCCTTGGTGCTTACTTTTGCCAACAACTTGGCATTAACTGAGCCAATCAGTGGTATCCAACGGGCAGACGTTACTTTTCGTAGTCAAGAGACGCCTGTGATCGTTTCGCAGACGGCAGCAGAGAACCTGATGCAGTTTGCGGCACCCGTTCAACTGACTTGGCAAGGGGTGCAACAACAAGGCATCCAATCAGCGTATGGGCTGGCTCAAACAACTGGGGCATCAATGATCACTTTTGAAGATACCCAACTGGAGCTGACATCTTCTGATGGGCGTGTGGTAAATAACAACCAAGCGCAACTTCATTTCAAAGGAACCAATGTGGTGACGACAGCGACGTCTTCCATTCCAACCTTATTCACGGCGGAAAGGCTTTTGGTTGAAGGGCAATTGACGATCAATCATCGCTCCTCAAATGCCACACCGATTTTTGAAATGAACCAAGTAGCAGTCGCTAGCCAAGCTGAAATTTCTGTCACTCGCAGTACCAACAGCAATACTGGCACCGTCTTTCACATGACGGGTACCGCAGCAAGCCTTGATTTTGGTCAAGGAAGTATGACGACGATTCGCCAATCTGGCGCGATGGTCTCCTTGCCAAATGCCAATCAAGATAGTCGATTGACGTTAGCCACAGGGGCAACTCTGGACGTCGGCACAGGACAAGGGCTTTCTGGGAACTCCACCAGTACGTTAGGAGAGATACGGTTACAAGCAGGGAGTCAGTTAAAACTATCTGAATACGGGACGGTCAGCGGGACGCCCGCCATCAATGTCGGACGCCGCTTCATCGTTGAAAATAGTACCGCAGACCAACCTACCGTCATTGAGGGAACGCGGACGGGCACAACGACCGGAGCATTTATTCAACTTCGAAGTGCGAATTCGGCCATCGATTTGGGGGAGCACACACAAATTAAGATCTCTCAGCATGGACCTATGTTTACAGGTGTGGCGAGTTCTACGATCGTGATTCAAGACCACGCAAAAATGAACAATCAGCATAGCCATGGCTTTAATGGCAACATAGCAGTCGACAGTATTACCATTGGCGATAATGTTGAAATAGCCATCAACGAGCCTAGTAACGCCACGGCCAATCAAGCGTATCGTACCTTTTTCGCAACGTCTTCGGTTCAAATCGGCAGTCATACAAAAATTGACGTACCGAGAACGCGAACGACCGCTGCAGCAAGTACATCGAATGTCGTCATCGGCTTAGCATCAAGCAACGGGAAAATCACCATTGGTGACTATTCAGAAATAGCTGTGAATCAGCGTGGGGCGTTCGTCAACGCAAGCTTGGCTCAGGTGACTCTAGGAAAATACTCAAAACTAACGGGTGTATTAGGGAATGGCTTTACCGCTGGAACGATGGTCGATCAATTTGAGCTGCTTGAAGGTGCTGATATCACGATTGCTGAGCATTCAACGAGTGCAGCAGCCAATGCTTTTTCCGTGCAACGGCGTTTCTTCCTAGGAGAAAAAGCAGCAATCAATTATTCTCGCACATCATCATCAGCAAACCCTCTCATTGCCTTAGGATCAACGACCACAGCTTCCCAATTTTTGTCAGAAGCAAATGCGAAAATCGTGCTTGATCAAGTAGGACCCTTCGTAACTGGTCGAAGTACCACAGACATTTATATTGGAGAAGCCAATACAATCAGCTTACAAACCGCACAAGGCTTTACCGGTGGGACCTCAGCAGCCGCTTCTTCAACCATTCGACGGTTACATGTAGGCGATCACTCTGAAATCACTGTCTCTGGACGAAGCAATGCAAATGTCGATTTTTTCCGGTTTAGGGAGGAAATCAAATTAGGACGTGAAGCAGAAGTAACGGTCAATCATACTACGCGACAAGCAGCACGAGCAGTCTTTCGTTTAACCTTGGCAAATTCGAAATTTACGATGGAAGAAGGAAGTAAAGTCGAAGTGGATACGGGGGGACGATTTCTACAGGGAGTTGGAACGACGGATCTGTTATTCGGCGAAAATTCCTATACAAGAATAAACGCAGCTAGAGGAATGACCGGAAACACCGCTGTTCGCTCGGTTACTCTTGCGCCAAAAGCTGAAGTTCATTTGACGGAGCCCACAACTAGTAATATTCAAAATTCAGCAGTCGGAAACAATTATGCGCGAATAAGAGTATCACAGCGTGTTGAGTTACTTGATAACGCTAAAATGACGTCAAGAAGAGATCGCACAACGTCTGACGCACGTTTTATCCAGCTTGGAAATGCGAATTCTTTTGTACGTATAGGAAAAGGTGCGCAAATGGATGTCAACCAATCGGGTGGGATATTTAGAGTAACTACGACGTCGAATTTAATTCTTGAAGATGAAGCAGTATTTAATGGGGTTGCCAGAGGATTGAATACACAAGGCGGAGGGAATGCCTCCAGCAATCATTCGAATTCTTTCGCAAACATTACCATCGGTAAACGAGCTGAATTTTCACTGACAGATAATCGAATAGGAATGGGTACAACAGCAGAATTTACCAATCGTCCGCTTGTTAATGTGCGAAATACCTTTACTGCCGATGAGGACTCTGCTGTTACGTTAGAAACCATTCGAAATAAACTACAAGTTCTTTACTTCAGAACGGGGAATGCACAATTAAATTTAAAAAATGTTGATCTATTTGAAATCAGTCATCCTATTACAAGAACTGGTCAAGCAAATGCACAATTACAGCGATTGATACGTTCGGAACAATATACAGTTACGAATGGTCTTAAAATCAATGTGAATAACCAAAAATTCTCAGTATGGGAGAATGCTTCTCTAGAGGAACCTACCGAAGAGTTTATTAATATTTACGGAACCATGCGCATTAATCGTAACGGGGGAAATCCCTTTCCCTATGGGGGGACCGGTAGTGCAGAAGCGCGTTCCAGATTACTGAGTGGCGAACAATTAGATGGTTCTTTGGAAAGTCTGGAAAAACAAACAGATATTTATCAAGTGATTGCGAAAAATAATTACAATAAAATTCGTTTTTCAGAACCAGAAGGTTTGGTTGCCCGAATCGATGCATTGAGTGATCAGTCGACAGATATCACTGGTTCCATGTACGAGGATACCGATGTCACAGTGATCTCCTATACCAATACCGACGGAGAACTCGTCGAATTAGACAAAAACTCTGAACGAATCGAATGGGGCGACTATCGTGATGAAAATCAGCTGTATCGTTATTTCCGTATTCCCTTAAGAGAAAATGAGCGATTGGAAACCGATACAGAAGTGTCGATTTTCTTATCAAAACCGTCGATTGAGACCTATGTCGATGTGACCGCTCGTCAAACCGTGATTAAAGGTGTGAACTTTGAAGCATACAATATCACCTTAGATCGCTATAAAATTAATGAATTAAGCACGCAAGAAGAATTAGATACCTTGATCCTTCAAGAAAGTCGTGCGCAAGCCGCAAACGTCTTGACGGAAGCGGATATGACGGATGACTTTCGCATCGTAGAAACAGATTTTACACGAGAAGTGGACGAAGACGGCAGCTACTTCGCTGTTCTTGAGGTGGGGAATAAAGCCTACCAGATGACTATCGGTATCGATGTGACATCGAAACTGGAGCATATGCGAGTGACGATCCCGACCAAAATGGTCTTTGAATCCTTGTACAATACGGCGGAATCGAATCGTAATTTTGAAAGCCAAGCGTATGAGATCCGCAATCAATCGCCACTTGCTGTGGATACCTATATCAATCAATTGGCGATCGATGATAGTGCGGGAATCGTCTTGTTAGAAGAGGGAGAAGATCCCCTTGATTACGCTGAAAGTGAAAGCGAAGAGGAAGACCCAACCCTTACTTTTGACGATATCTCAACCCCGCTGTTGCGATTGAACCTAAAAACAGAAGAAACCCAGATTCAACTCTATGAAGCAATGGAGGAACAACACCTGGTTCGCTTAGAAGAGAGAAGCCGCGTGCCGATTTCCTTAATCGGGGACTTCTATGGAGACTATCCCCAATGGGTCGTTGATTCAGAAGCCGATCAAGGCGGATATTATGAAGACTTGCTTGTACCAAATTATCGCATCGTCTTACGCTTTGTCCCACGAGACTAAAGAAAAAGATCGTACCAAATGGGAAGGAGGTGAATCCATTGGAGCAAACGAATCAAACTGAAACGAAGGATCGACGGAAATGGATTTTGTGGTTGTTGCTGTTGCTAGTACTTATCGGTGGGATCGGGTACTACTTTTACCAATCAAAATCAGCAGTCCCTTTGATCAGTGCCGACCTGTTGCCAGAATCTGGCGATGCCACCGATCAGCGGGTTTCTGAACGGGCGCAGGAAATTGCAGATGCGAATTATTTCACCCTGCAAATCAATCCAGAAGCCATTTTTGAAGATGGTCAAAGCACGGGATCCATCGAAATCGTTAATCCAGGCACCAATGTGTACCCAATCGCCGTGGATATCTCTTTACTGTCGAGCGGGGAAGTCATCTATTCTTCCGGTGCGATCTATCCAAATCAATTTGTTGAAAATGTCGCCTTGGCGACACCATTGGCAAAAGGCGAGTACCCTGCCAAAGCCACCATCAATATTTACGACCCTGAAAGCAAAGAAAAACAAGGGGTCACTGAAGCTGAATTAACGATTATCGTTAAGAATTAAAAAAAAGGAAAAGTGAGGAAATAAAAATGAAAAAATTTGTAGCAGCTATTCTAAGTACCGCAACGATCGCAGGAGTAATCGCAAGCGGCACCACCGCTTTTGCGACACAAATCATTGACGGACGTGAAGGCGATACGTCAGGAGATGTCCAAGTAAACGGAATCATCGGTGAATTCGATAACACAACCCCTGGACCAAATCCCGAAGATTTGAACCAATGGATCAATGTAACGATTCCGACGACTGCAATATTCTATACGACAGAAGCGTCAAGTCATAAAGAGATCGTTTCGCCTACGTACACTGTGACAAATAACTCAGCAGTTGGCGTGATCGCTTCTGTTGCGGGTGTCGATACACCATTGAATATGGATGAAGTAGACTTGTTAAACGTAAATGGTATCGAGTTGTTTGAAAACGGCACACCAACCGTAGCAGAAACAGAATTGTTTACCCTAGAAGGCAACCAAGGAAAGAATGAAGGGACGTTTGCGTTCACTGGTGAAGCAACCCCTGTCAATGCATCAGAAGAATCAAACCCAAGTTTCAAATTGGTCTTGAGCTTTGCGCCGGATGTAGAGGAAGACTAAGAATTGAAATCCCAGTAAAGAAGGGATCTATCATATGAAAAAAAGAAAGCGAATCATTCTTTTCGTCGCTGTGTTACTGACTCTGACTGTCTGGAACCTATCGGAAACCAGCGTCGCAGAGGCGACGACAGGGCAAGTCTCTGTGACTGGTCGAATCGGTGAAACGGTGACGCAAGAGGAAAAAGCAGACGATGACAATAAGAAAACGATCGTAGCAGATAGTTCTCAAATCGGACAAGGAAAATTACCGCAAACAGGTTCTTCAAACACCACTCGTTTGATCATCCTTGGGTATGCACTCTTAGTACTGTTTGTCATTGCAGCGACAAGAAAAAAGAAGCACGGTGAAAGCGTCGCTCCTTAACTATCGTCATCACTAGAAGCGTAAAGGAGAAACTGTGGGGAAAACTTGCAGTTTCTCTTTTTTTGAGGAAAGATTTAACAAGTAAAAAAATGGACCAAAAGAAGCAACAGTACTTAGTGAGACTGCAAAGGCTGCCTAAGATAGACCAGCAACAGCTTTGAAAGGATATAGAAGATGAAAATCAAGAAAGAAGCGTTTGAAAGAACCATCATAAATAGTGAATATATCGGGTACTATACCCATCTGCTGAGTGCAGATACTTGCCCGTATCACCAAGGAAAACAACTCGATACCATGCGTTACTTGCTAGAAAACGATTGTATAGAAGAAATAAAAGCCAGTGCTCGTTATTTATTTCTTTTGCGTAAATATAAGTTACCCAGCAACCTGCAAAAAGAGTATCAATTATTGGAAGAAAGTGTCTCCTTTATCTCAAGTTTAAACACACATCTGCTGATTCCTCAAGCAGCCATTGAGCAAAGTCTGTCAATCAAGGCAGAAAATGGAGCAAAAGATCAAAAAGAGCATTACAAGCAGTTGGTCAGAGGATTGCTGGATATTTTGCATTGACGCCTGTATCTGGGTGCTTTTTCAGCAACTAGAAAAAAATAGTGAATGAATAACTAGAAGAACAAGCTGAGCTTTAGGAAGAAAATAACGGGGCTTGTTCCCCTCAAAGAAAGGAGTAAAAAAGCATGACGGTATTTACTTCAAAAACAGAATACCTTGATGGATTTCAAAAGAAATTTGCGGAGTCACACCGCGCCAATGGCGCTTTAGCGTCGTATGTTGAAAAGCAATTGACACTCCTTGATGAGTTGGTAGCAGCCATTTCACCAGAAACATTTTGGGCGATCACCCCAGATATTCTGGGAATCGATGCCAAACTGGTCTTAGTCACAGAAATGATGCGATTCGACGATTTTTCTGAAGACGAGATCATTCGAATCGTTGAAAACGATTACCGCTTTTATCTTAAAGAACTGTGTGGTTACAATCTAGGAACGAAAGCGAAGCATTCCCTGGTCTTCAATATTAGATAAATTGAATTAGATTAAGGACAAGAAGTTGTTGCAAGTAAGATTATCAATAAGAGGAATGTACTAACTTCTCTGCATTATATCGCTAAAATCAATATGACATATGGCTGAAAACTTCTCAAAAAAATCCTAAACAATTCTATTCTTTTTAAATCAAATTTGAGAATAATAGAACATTTATTTAAAGGGTCAGAAACTTGATAGTTTTTGATCTTTATTTTTATTTCTTTACTGCTTTTTTCGACAGTTGCTTGCTTCATTAAATGTTAAGTGATAAGAGTGATTTATGTTAAGCAGGTAATGTTAATAACAATTAAAAAGCTTTTAGTAGTCAATTGATTTCAAAAATGGGTTGACAAGTTTAAACTCGTTGTGTTATTCTGTCTTTATTAACAGTAGGAGGTTGCTATGAAAGAATCTTTTTTAGATTTATTACGTGAATCAACTTCTTTTTTTTCTACACTACAAGAAGAAAATCGACAAGAAATTGTAAGCTTACTTTTTGAACATGGGGGAATGAGTGTTACAGAAATAACAGCTAAAATGGATCTTTCGAGACCTGCTATTTCCCACCATTTGAAGTTACTTTTACAAACAGATCTTGTATACGTTGAAAAACGTGGTAAAGAAAGAGTTTATTTTTTAAATGTTGAGTGTGTTAAACGCAACGTAGACAGATTTATGAATCTGCTCAATCAATTTTAGCTTTCAAATAAAAATATGAATGATCAATTCAGGTAAAATAGGGCTGTTTTAATGAAGCAGCCTTTTAAAATAAAAAATAAGTTCACGAGTTTAAACTTGTGGTTAGGAGAAGTTATGAGTTCGAATATTATTGCTTTACCAAATGGAATAGAGTTAAAAAACAGAATCATCAAAGCAGCAATGAGTGAAACGTTAGCAGATAAAACAAATCAGCCCAATACCAAGCATATTGCCCTTTATAAGCGCTGGGCCGAAGGTGGCTCAGGATTACTGATTTCTGGTAATGTGATGATCGATCGGTCTCAATTAGGAGAGCCTGGGAATATCGTTCTGGATAATAAAACTGATAAAAAAGCTCTGAGCTTATGGTCAAAAGCTGGTACCCAAAATGATGCTAAATTTCTCTTACAGCTAAATCATCCTGGAAAGCAAGCCCCAAAAAGTATGTCTAAGAATCCTGTAGCACCTAGTTCTGTCAAGCTATCTAAGGAATTGTCTGCGCTGTTTAATGAACCGAGAGAACTGACAAACGATGAAATCAAACGACTGATTGGAAAATTCGTCGAGGCTGGTAAAATTGCAGAAGAAACTGGATTTTCTGGTGTCGAAATCCATGCGGCTCATGGCTATTTAATCAATCAATTCTTATCACCCGCAGACAATAGACGTACAGATGAATATGGGGGGACACTGGAAAACAGAATGCGGTTTATGGTAGAAGTTTTTCAAGGCATTCGAGAAGTCACTTCACCAAGGTTTATTATTGGTTTGAAATTAAATTCATCAGATTTCACAGAAGAGGGCTTTAGTGAAACAGACTCTTTAAAAGTAATAATAAAAATGGCAGAATTAGGTATTGATTTCGTTGAGATCTCCGGCGGAAATTACGAAAAAACAAAGGTGACGGATGTTGGTCAAGGCGTTTTCTTTTTAGACTTTGCCAAAAAGGCGCAGAATAGCGTGGATATACCGATCATGTTAACTGGCGGTTTAACTTCAAGGCAGGGAATAGAGGACGTGATCAATAAAGAAGAAATAGCGTTAGTAGGTCTGGGAAGAAGTCTTATAATGAATCCAGATATACCCAATCAACTAGCATCCGGTGAATTTGAATCAGTACAGCTCCCCAGGTTATCAACGGGAATAAAAAAACTTGATATGAAAGTTGGCGGAGCAATCGGCTTAGCCTATTACGAACAACAAATGGAAAGATTAGTGAAAGGAAACCAAGTAAAATATACAACCAATGCCTGGGGACCTCTATTGCATACCATTCGAAGTCATGGACTACACAGTATAACGGGCAGAAGAAGATAGAAGTCGAATCTAATTTCACAGCAAGGAGGCCTCTTGGAAAACCAAGGGGCTTTTTCAAGTGGTTCAATCGTATTAGCAATTACAATTTTGAGGAGCCTAAAAATCTCATCCAAACAATAAGTACATTTTTGGGTCAGAAACTTTTTAGTTTTTGACACATGATTAAATTCGCGATATAATAGGCTGGGAGTGTTTCAAAAACTTATGTCATAAAGTTAAGGGGATTTTGCATGATTTTAGAAAATAAATTGGGTTTAACCAATCAAGTTGAGTTGGCAAAAGCAGAAGAAAAACTCAGCAAGCAAAAAGCGAAGGAATTATACGATTCGGGGAAAATAAATGAAATCGAAATCGGCACGTTTAAAGGCTTATCTGAAATTCATGATTTTCTCTTTTCAGAAATCTACGATTTTGCAGGAAAAATTCGAACGGTCAATATCGCAAAAGGAAATTTTCGATTTGCACCGGTCATGTACCTAGAACATTCGTTAAAGCATATTGATCAGATGCCACAAACTTCTTTTGAAGAGATTATCAAGAAATACGTGGAAATGAATATCGCTCACCCGTTTCGTGAAGGAAATGGACGAAGTACTAGAATTTGGCTAGATCTTATTTTAAAGGAAGAATTGCAAAAAGTTGTCGATTGGAACTTGATTAACAAAGAAGATTATCTTTCTGCAATGGAGCGAAGCCCGGTAAATGACTTAGAAATACGCTATCTGATTTCTAACGCTCTAACTGATGAAATTAACGATCGCGAGTTGTATATGAAAGGAATCGATGTCAGCTATTTCTATGAAGGTTACTCGGAGTATACGATTGATGATTTGTAAGAGCAGGTGGATCAAATGACAAAATATGGTTATGCACGTGTCTCAACTGCTTCTCAAAGTACCAAAGAACAGATTCAACAGTTGCTTGAGAACAGTGTTGAGAAGAAGAATATTTTTTCCGAAAAATTTACAGGTACAAAACGAGATCGGCCAAAGTTTAATCAGCTGTTGGCTGGTCTGAAGCCTGGAGACGAAATCGTGGTTACTAAACTTGACCGATTTGCTCGTAATACGAGAGAAGCATTAGATATCATTGAACCTCTACTCGATGATAACGTCACGATCAAGGTATTGAATTTAGGTACTATCGAAAATACGTCGATGGGTCGTATGGTCACACGTACTTTATTGAGTGTTGCTGAAATGGAACGGGATATGATTGTAGAACGTACTCAAGAAGGAAAGATGTTTGCGAAAAAAAACAACCCGAACTATAAAGAAGGACGTCCGAAAGCTAAAATCACATCTAAGAAAAGGCATGCATATGAACTGCTTATTTCAGGTAAATCCTACAAAGAGGTTGAAGCTATAACTGGCTTCAGTCGTAGTACGCTTTTTAGGATAAAGAAAAAGATTGAAGAAGGCGATGTTAAGATGTAGGGAACAGATGATGAACGATAATTTAGTCGTTCATCATCTGATAAAATCAGAAAAACTTTTAAATTATGTACAAACGTATATATTTGATATTAAAGACTAGCTTACATACTATTATATGGAGACCTTACAATATAACTAGATTAAATAGTTATAATAAAAGGAGAAGAATTTATAAAAAAATTGTTTTCGTTTTATACACCAATCAATTGATGAGTAAGTCCTTCATTTTTGATGCCACATTTTTAGGGAAATGACTCGGTATATTGCTAAGTTTGGCATGGATAATATTGGTACGAATTCCCTCTTCTTATACTCTCCCTAACCATTCTTCGTATGAAGAATAAATTTTCATCTGTTAAACCTAACAATTTTCTAGTACAATGATTCATTGAGGTATCCCTTCTTGGTGTAATTTTGTTTTAGACGACTATATTCTACCAGTTAGGATATCTCTTTTTCTATTTTTTTTACAAAAAAGTATCAGTAGAAAATCCATAGATTTTTCATCAAACTCTGTAAAAGATTAACGAATGTATGGAACCGTCAATGACGCCGAAGAACAATTGGCAATTACTCAAAGTAGTCAGTTTATGGATTCTCAAGACAATTAACTGAGCGGTTCACGTTGGGTGTTTAGTAACCAACAATTTGCGTATCTGTTAAAGAAACCGGGAGCCGATGCTACGAAGCCAAGACGACGTTGTGTTGATCCCAGAAGAAAAGACGATCATCATGACCGAACGATACGGCCAAGGCTTATGAACGTGGGTCCATCGTTTTGGTGAGGGAGAAAGTGCAGGCGAAAGTGTCGCCAGCATCAAATCCAAGAACAACCACCTATCAAACGACCCTCACCTGGGAATTAAGTGCTGTCCCCGACAATTAGCCGAAAAAGAAAAGGGCCACGGCTCTTTTCTTTTTCTTCACAGAAAGGAAAGAAAAAACGATGCAGGCGTTATTTCATCAGTTGGTCTTTACGGCCAAAACTAAGCGCTGGTTGACCTTGTTGGAAGTATTGGAAGAAAAAGAACACGTCATAGCCCAGACTCTGATCGATCAGACCGGCTTCGGGCGGCGAACGATCATGGAAGACATGCGTGCAGTCAAAGCCTATTTTGGCAAGACGATCCAATTGGTCGGCAATGAAAAAGGCTATCACTTCGCTTTTTTTGACCCGAAAGGGTATTATGAAAAGAAACAAGCGCTGTTGGAGGAAGAGAAGCTGTTTTTGTTTGTCGATCAGCTAGCTGCAGGGAAACGCTTGGACAACCAACAATGGACGGCGTTTCTCGAGGTTTCGAGTTCGGGCTTTCAACGGATGAAGCGACAACTCCAAACCCTTTTAAAGCAACAGTATGGACTACAGCTCGTCGCTAAAACCAATCTGCTTCGTGGCCAAGAAGCCAGTATTCGGCAGTTTTTTTATGATTTTTATTTCACGCTGCCTTTATATCCACCCGTGCTTCAAGAACACATTCGGCACCTCCATCAGGAAAAAACGATGGTGCAAGAAGGCCCGTGGCAGCTGGATCCGACAGTCGTCAATCAATGGCTGAAACTAATCAACGTACGTGTCGAGCAGGGCTATTGCTTGCCGGATCAAGGCACGCACAA
>Ga0308165_1005060_pt1 | contig 12520 bp, 11 predicted proteins | sample PhyWR2_FD_201032 | JGI IMG/M metagenome (GOLD analysis project Ga0308165, IMG submission 201032) | Phyllosphere microbial communities from UC Gill Tract Community Farm, Albany, California, United States - DLSLW.R2 | ecosystem: Host-associated > Plants > Phyllosphere > Unclassified | place: USA...
TGATGAGAGGAAATTCCCAGAACTATTAAATCTGAAAGTGCAAGAATTGGAAATTGGACTCATAGAGATAAAGCACGAGAAAAACTCACTTGAAAAAAGAATATCTATACTTATTGGCCCAATCGAGAAACTAGGTATATTACCGGGAATCTTAGCCACAGTGGGCATGACATTGAAAATAGAAGATCAGGCTGCATGGATTTCAGGCATTGCATATGGCTATATAGCACTAACAATCATTTCTTTAAAATTTCAAAACACACTGGCTCATTATGAGCGAATGATAGCTCTTACTGAGGCTGCGCTACGTTTGAAAAAATAGAACACATAATGTCGTCATAAATAAAGTTATCCACAACTCCACAATCGGTGTTCCAGGGCTTGCCCGCCCTGGAACCGCTCCCGTTCACCAGACCCTTTGGTGGGGTCTGGCTCACTGGCTTTACCTCATGATGGATTTGGTGGATAACCGCAAATGGCTTGTCGAGGTTACGTATCTGCCGTAATCTAGCGGTGATAAAATCAGCAACCAAACATTACAGGAGGTAACGGTTATGACCAATAAAACATCAAATCAACAGGATGATATCTGGAACGTTATTGCCAAGGGGTTAGCTGACGCAATAAAAATGGTTTTTGGCATTTTTTCCTGCGTATTTGTAGCTGGTGTAAATGCTGCAACTCCGAAGAAACCTGCAGATACAACTTGGCATGATGATGACGGCTTTAGAAATGGGCACAGTGGACCAGGGTACTACGAGGGAGACGTTAGGTTAGATAAGGATGATGATTGAGACTGGCGAGCAGAACAGTCCCAATCATACATATGTTTATTTCTTTCCTTTAGTCGCTACTGTCTTAACAGCATCCATAGCTACTTTCGTGCCTTGGGCACCAGCTTGTTGTGAGCTTGAACTGGCATCACTAATAGATTTAGAGATCATGCTACCTATCTGCACTCCGCTCCACCCAACAGCACTAAACCAAAATGCGGGCAGCACCACAAACATCGACCCCAGCACCAGATTCATGATCCAGCCTTCGGCACCAACGCTGCTGAACCAGTTGTAATACCCGCGAGCACCAGTGTACACAACCTCGATGAGCCGATCGTCAAGCCAACTACCCAGTTCCCACCAGAACGTCACGAATGTCATCGCAAACATGGCAAAGGTCAGCGTGACCACTACCTTGGGGTCATAGGCACCGAACAACATCACCAGGGGAATACAAATGACCAATGCCATCATCAGGATGCCATGCACCATCGGCAGTGCCTGACGCAAGGCATCAAATGCCGGTAACTGAGTCGCCTGGGCTGAAAATGCCCCCAGACCACTGATCATCTGCTTGAAACTAGTATCAAGGTCTATCCCAGTACCCCGCTGGCTTCCTGCCAGATAAGTTTCGTGGCCGCCAGACATCAGGGTATTTTGTGGGCTAACTAGCCAGCGCAACAGGTTTTCCTCCCAATTTTCTCCATCAATGAACTTCATCCGATTGGCTACTTTCGTGTTATAAGACCCCGCTAGCCGACTTTTCAGCCCGGTACCAGATGCACTCCACCATTCCTTACACGTCGGATACCCTCCCCGCCCGACATTGGGATAACCGCTATCCCGACTCTCGCTGTACGGCCACTGCGAGCGGGGTGAAGTAGACGTGTAATAGTCATAGTAACCACCAGTATTCAGGAAGTAACTGGAGCCTATCCAGCCCACCGAATTGATAGTGGCGTCACTGAGTTGGCTATTGGTGGATTTCAGTTTGAAATAAGCTTTGGCATAGCACTGGCTGGCAAACTCCTGTACTTCCTGGCGGATCACCGGATCAATAAGTTGGGTATGCTGCACTTCAAAACGCAGTTGTCGGAGTTCCATGCCACAGGGGATGGACGCGATGGCCGCATGTGTCACCCCTTTTGACAGGTTGTGAACCAGATACCACCACATCGGTACCTGGGCAACCTGGCCGTTGAAGTCGGTCAACAACCCGCCATAACCGGATTCCTCCGGTTTGGGCACATTGGTACCGCATTGCCGGGAGCGAGTCTGATCAAACTTCATCACTGTCAGGTCTACCTCCTTGAACGGCATGGCGCAGAACATAATCACCACGAACGCCACATACAGCACCTGCTCGATGCGGGGGAGCGCCAGTGCCCCCTTGTTTCCCTCATCATCCCCCTCGGTACGCACTTTCAGCCAGACTCCGGCCACCTTCAGAGCCAGCGGCAAGGCAAACAATCCGGTAGTGGTAATGATTATCCACAGGGCGTTATTAATCAGCCACCCCAGGAACACCAAGAAAAACTCCAGATAACTGTCCGTCGTCATCACATCCCCCAACGGTAACTGGTGAATTCAATTAGCAGAGCCAGGCATACCATCATCACTTCAATGCGGTAGACCACACCCCGCGAAGGAGCCTGACGTAACAACGTTGCCCGGACACGGTGGAGCCACATGGCGGCCACCGTGCCGTACAGCGTCACCCGCCAGATAAACAGCGGTACACGCGCCTGCTGCAGCCTATCTGTCAATGCGGTCTCATTTCCGGCCAGATACAGCCCCAGCGCCGTCGCACATCCCCCCAGTAACAGCACACCCACCATGCCGACAATAAAACCAGCAGCTTTTCGCCACCGGCGCAACACCCTTTTCTCTAACGGGCGTTCGTCCTTCGAGTCCCTTGTGGTCGCCATAATTACTCCTCCGTGGACTTGCTAAGTCCCTGGACTGCGCTGTCATTTTGTTGACGGTCCTGACGCAGACTATTATCCACTTCACGCGCTTCCTGACGGGTGATCGCCACCAGAATGGAGTTGTTACTGATGGATTTACGTATCTCCATCTCATTTTTCAGCGCCTGGATCTCCCGATCCAGGAACTCCAGGCGACGATCAGATTCAGCCACGATAGGCTCCTGAGCCGCCACGCTCGGTTCTGATTGCCCCACCATCAACATACGACGCATCGCCAACGCCGTCGTAATGGTGTCGGCCATCGCCAGTTCCCCGGCCAGGCGTTGTACCAAAGCACCATTGTCCGGGTCATCCTTCAACGCCTGGATAACTCCGCGAGTTACGGCCAAGTCACCCGTTTTCAACGTTGCCAGGTTGGCTGTATTGGGGGCCAGGTTACCGTTCACCAGCTTAATCAGGATTTCCTGATTCTCTTTTGTGGTCTTTTCCAACATGGGAGAAAAACCCTCACCCGGTGTAGAGGTACCCGCTTCATTTTCCAATCCACCGCTATTACATTCGCTGCCACTCACACACGTGCGTAGCGCTCGATCCCCCAAAACTTTCGAAACAGCCTCTGCCGCTTCAGCACTGGTTTTATATTTCTGACACAACGAGCCATTACACGCGGAAGTCCCCACCACGGCGTCACTGGTAGCTGGCTGCTTATTCAAGATGTTGTAACCCGCTTTAGCAATGTCATACGTGGGCTTGATCGCCTTCTGCCCCGTCCCCCCGCGTTGTTGCCCTCCCACCCATTTAACACCTTCTTTACCCGTGGATTTCTTCAAGCTGTTATCTGCACGGATCGCATCAGACGTACTGGAAATGACGTTCTGAAATTCCTCGCCAATCGCTGTTTGCGTCAACTTGCCTGACAAGGTGTAATCAGCCAGTTTCTTCGACATTGACTGACAATTGAGTTGAGCTTTGTCGAACGCCACATTGGCCTGCAGGACGCCATTCGTCAGGAGTTCGTACAGTCCAGGGTTCGCTCGCTGGATTATCATCGCTGGCAGGCTGGCAACCGCACCGGTAGCCCCATTAATCACATCACCCATCATGTTTTTGAAACCATCCGTCGCCCCGTTGAGCTGGTTCTTGACCGTGGTACTCAAATCAAAGTTGCCGCACATCAGATCGTTGTTCCAACTGATACCGAGCCCCATTTTCTCCATGTTGTTGCTACTGGGGGGTTGGGATATCACCGTCCCCCCACCAATGGAATAAAACAGATTGTCGTTTACCGCCCCCTTCATTCCCTTGCCGTAACCTGTATTAGCCTCCTCTGCCGTGATATCGAACGCAGCAAAAGCGGCTTGATTCAGGGAAAGCAGAGCTACACCTGCCAGTGCCCCGGCTTTTAAAATTGCCTTGAATGTCATTGCGTACACTCCCTTGAGTTAAAAATCAGTGCTGTACAGAAATCTTTGCCCACGCTTCTGGCAACAGGAATAGGGTTGCCACAGCGCCCAGGCGTAAGCCCCATCCGCTGCTATCGGGTTGCTGTTGTCTGGGAATACGGCACAGGAAGAAGAGATAGAAGGGGCCAAGCGCTGCCATTTATGGTTTTTAGTGCCAGTGTTTTCGGTCACCGACCCCGGCGGCCAGTAACCTTCACGTTTACTGGCCGTCATCGGGTTGTAGACATGTACCTGCCCGGTGCGCGTGATGATGTCTGCCGTACGTTGTGCGACAACAGCTGCCGCCTTGTAGTCATCCACCTGGGTGACAAACCCGCTACGGGGGTACACATTGCCCCACATATTTCCGGTTGACCCCACTTCACGCATTCCCGGTGTCAGGGCCTCCGGGTAGAGGGTTTCCGGGAGACCGGTACGCCACATCAGGGCATCCAGGGTACTGAGGAAATACGGCACAAACGCCGTGGCCGAACCGGCGCAGGTGTAGCCCATCGACCCCATGAAGTTATTGAACAACGGGGCGGCTAATGCAGGGTGACCAATCGCATCGGCATTCTTGAAACGCAGATTGTCTTTGCGTAGCCCTCGCTTCTGCTCATTATTACCACCACCTTCAGCCACTCCAGGAATGCCAGCCCCTAGCATTGCTACTTCCGGCCAAGGGTTATCTCCCATCTGGGCATAGCTGGACACCACGGCATTGGGGATGTAGTGCTTCACCTTGACTGAGGTACGTACCGTACATCCCCAGGCCGTACAGAACAGCCAGTAGCACACCCCGGCAATCCGGTACTCCAGGCACGTCGGGGAAATTGCACTGGCAATAATTTGCGCCGAGTTGATGGCGCTGGCCGTGAACGGCTGTGCCGCGCTGCACAGCAGCAAGGTCATCGCCAGTTTATGACGGCGCAAGAAGAGTCGTTTCATTGCGCCCCCTTGTCCTCGGCCAATTTTGCTTCAGCCAGGGCTACGTCAGCGGTTCCGTACACCACATAGTGGTCGTCAAAGACCACGGCGGGGTATTTCTTCAGCCCGATACCGTAAGCCTGAATAACCCCCTGGTAAGCCTGCACTACCCGTTGCTCTTTCTGCTGCCAGCCCGGGGACTGCAGCAGCGCCTTGGCTTGTTGTTCGGCCTGATGCGGATCAGCCGACAACTCACCAAACACCTCGCGTTGGACGACCTCCGGTGCATCCAAGTAAACCACCTGATGCCCAGTGCCTAATCTGGTCGGAGGATACTGACTGTCGGTGTACACCACGGTAGCGGCCTGTGCCGACATGGCTGCGCACCCGATAGCCAGCAGGAATACATTACGTTTCTTCATCACATCTCACTCCTGTGGGACAAAACCGCAGGGTGACGCGCATTGCTGACAAAAACAGCAAACAACTCTAAATGCGTTAGGGGGAATTTGGCTGTAGGTGGGGGGAACGCAGGTAAATAATCCTCGGGGAAAATAGCAATTCATCTCAGTTAAAAAACACACCGATAATGTTATTTGTGAGAAAACATCCCAGCATTCAAAAAGATGGGACTTATTATGAGGAAAATCAGAGCAAAATCCGTGTGTCTTTTCCGACATCAAGGAAAAGTGCTGTTAGCCGAAGCGTATGACTCAGTAAAAGATCAACATTTCGTCATGCCTATTGGCGGAGGTATCGAGTTCGGTGAGACCTCAGAGACCACAAAAAACGTGAGATTCAGGAAGAAATCAGTGCCGTGGTCACCGATATGAGCCTGCTCGGTGTCTCAGAGATTATTTTTTCTTTTGACGGAAATCCAGGACATGATGTCGTTTTCGTTTACGAAATACGTTCTAAGGATATCCACTTTTACCAACAGGAGATTATTCACGGGATAGAAAGTAACAGTACACCGCTGGCACTTCGCAGGTTTGATACGGAATACTTGAAGTAAGATAAAGTCAGACTCTATCCAACCGGGATACAAGGGATGCTCCCCCATATGTCAGCAAAAGTGTATTAGTCAGCACTGAAATTAATATCTTTCGGAAATAACCTGACAGCCAGCCAAGAGTAATATAGAGTAATTCGCGCCCTCGGAATTACACTTTAAAGTGATTCAGGGCATGTGACTAGTACATAAAATAGATCGAAGTGAATTACCTTCACTTATATTCTACTTTTTAAACCAGTCTAAGCATTCTGCCGCATCATCTATCAAAGCTATTTCTTTGAACTGTAGATATGATACAGCTTTTTTTAAGCCTTCTTCACCAACCATTCTTTTATCTAAGACGAATACAAATTTATCACTACTTCTTGTTAGTGCCACATATAATTTCTTCCATTCTTTATTAAATGGACTCTCTACAGGAATGTTAGTGTGATTTAAATAATTTATAAATGATTCAGTGAGTATAAAAAACACTACATCGCTATCAAGACCTTTAACAGACTCAATACTTTTTACTACAGTAGCATTGGTAGACTTTTCTTGTGAACATTGACTTGCAAATTCATAAAAAATGCCAAATGCGTTATTTTTTCGTAATAACCCACTTAGATCATGTTTGCGAATGACATAATTCGCAGCACTTTTGCTTGGATTTTCAGGAAAGTAATTCAGCTGTTCCATTAAATCTAAATATAGTGAGTTAATATATAGACCTAGATCCCTTCCATCTACTGATGGAGAGTTTTCTAAAATCCTAGCTAATTTCTTAGGAAAATGGTGTTCTTTGCCATTTTTTGTATGATAGTAATCGTTTTTTTGATTGATTATAACAAGCTTTCCATTCAATAACGCTTGCTGTAGCATAATATCATAGTTAGGCGTGTCATTGTATAGATACTTTACGCAACCAATGCGACCGTCATAATTAGTTTGCTCTTGGCCGGTGTAACAGAATACGTTTGATATCTCTAACAATGAACTAGGCACTCTCCTTGTAATATTGTTAACAGGTTCAAAAATAACATCTCCATTCCCCTTAGCATGCTCACTTATGTAATCATTAAATGAGTCAGGATATTTTATTGCTTGTTTTGGGTCGCCTACCATGTATATATAAACACCATACCCACCTAAAATATGGAATACTCTCAGGCAATCCTGGTCCAAGTCTTGCACCTCATCGATGAATATGGAACATGTCATCTGAGAGATGATATTGCATATATAATCCACCTTGCTTTTTTTATATAAATTATTGTTTTTATGATTGTTTTTATCCAATATTTGCTTTGCTACCATATAAACATTATCAACATGAATGATGCCTTTGCTTTTAAGGTCTTTCAATCTCGCATTTTTATACATCTGGTTATTAGACGGCAAGGTTTCCAGTGAAACAGAACTATATTTCTCCCCCAGAACATAAGATGCATATGGAAATATAATCTCCTTAAGTAAAAAAGAATGCACTGTATCCACATTGACATGTAAGCAGTCAGAGTTCTTAACTAACTCAATTTTTATTTTATTTTTGGCCGAGTTGGTATATGTCAGTGCATAGATTGATTTTGTTGAAGGCGCCACGGCAATTCTGTCGGCTATTTTAGAGGCAAGGCCAAATGTTTTACCTGCACCTGCACCAGCTATCTGCACAGTAATCATCTCAATGCCTCCAGTACTTTATTTATATGAGTTGGTAATTCAATTTGTACAGGGGAATCCTCACAGGACATAGCATCACATAGGGCAAGCATACTACATGCTTTATCATCTTTAAGGAATTCTGATATCATTTCCCCATCTGTTGATTCGTCTCCTTGTAAGGGTATTGAAAAATAATTAGCTATGTTACGAGTATTATTTGCATTGTGAACAAGATCATCTTCCAGGGTATAGAACATAGTTGTTTCAACAGTTATATGGGGATGTTTTCCCTTGTACTCTTCATGTTCTATTTTAGCATTTTCTTGATCATCAAAATCGCGAACAACTCCGATTTTTTTATTGTGATTATTCTTATTCACAAGTAACCATATATCGAGAAATGTTTTGTATCCTTTTTGGCTTACACTAATTACTTCAACATCACTTAGATTACTGCGATCAAGACTAACATAGGCTCTTATTAACATTTCTTCTGATGGACCTTCGACTAAAACAATCTTATTGGCATAGATTAATCTAAGAATGTCGAAATTAGGTCTTTTACGAAGATAATTATTAAGCTCGTCACCGAACGAAGAAAGACTTATAGCTTCATTACCAGAGAAGGCAATGACATTACTAATCTTTAGCTTATTAATAACATTAGGACTATGTGTGGTAATAATTGTTTGTAATAGCGAGTTTGATTGACTAACGCTTTTCTCAAGGAAATCAACAGTCAATCTTAGCTTATTCACACCAAGATGTGCTTCTGGTTCTTCAACGCAACATAAGTTAAACTCACTTTTTTTCTTCTTAAAATAAGCAAAAAACAAGAAAATAAAGACTAGATTTCTTTCCCCAAGACCTTTTTGATACAAGAATTCATTACCGTAACTCAAAGTTATGTTTGAAAGAATATTTTTTAAATTTGGGAGATTAGGTATACAACCAATATCTTTTAGATGTTCTTTTATATTTTCGAAAGAAGCATCGGAGTTTAGTATTCTTTGAAAGGTTCCCGCACCTTCAACCTTCCCAAAGAACTCGTTATATGCAAGGTTGATAATTTCTTTTTCATTTGAGTTCATTTCTCCTATCAAAAGTTTAGTGAGTATATTATTTGAACGCATTGCGGCAGAATCAGAGAAATCATCTCGTTCAGCACCAATAATATTTATCATAAGGTTCTTTAATTTTTCGAAGGATAATGATTTATCATTCGAAGTGCTGACTATGTCATATTCATAGTTATCCGTTGGTAATAAATGCCATTTCAAATCATCTATATCATTGATTGACAATACAAGTTCTTTTATTCTTGAAAGTAACTCATCTTCTTTTTTTGGGGCGTATATGTATTTTATCTTGAACGCTGGTTTTTTCTCTTCTTCCCCAAGGAAAGCATGAATTAATGATAGTTCATAGTTATCTTTTGGATCGGTAAAATCCAATTCAACTTCGATTATAGGAATTTTTTCTTTTAGAGTTTTCAAATTTTCTTCTTTAAGCTGCTCCTCAGGTTCTAACCGGTAATAACTATATGCTTGCTTAATGAATCTCTCGACACATGCACTGTTAAAATCAGCTATAGCAAGCCTTTTTTGTGAAAAATCCAAACTTCCCATTGTTAAGGGTAAAGATAAAGCTCTAATAAAATTACTTTTCCCAGAGTTATTTTCTCCAACTATTAACGTAAACTGATTCAGCTTTGCGCTGAAATTTTCAAAGCAGCGAAAATTCTTTATATTAACTTCGTTAATGTACACAATGACTCCTTTCAAGCGTAAAGTGGCATGCACCAAGGACTATACTAGAATCTTTATACAATAAAGATTGGTGCAATTGTACTGTGTAACCCCTCCTTTTTTATATCAATTAAGTGTCGATTCGTAAAAAATTCATTCCAAAAAGATATAACAACTGTTTTTGGCACTAAGTGATCTACCGAATAAATTCGAAACTTGTCTTCCTAAAATTGCCAGATCGAGTATGAGTCAATAAAGCTAAAGGCCGCATGCCGTGATGTGTAGGCTACACAAAAATGTAGCCTACATGACAGAGTCCCCCCGATAAGCTATTTAACCTTCAGCCCCGGAACGCGTAAACGCTCTTCCAACTGCGTCACCAGATACACTGCATCGACCGCATCCGGCAGATTGATATACCAGCGTGGGGCCTGGGCATAATCCTGTGCGGTCGGCCAGCGTAACGTGCCGGTGATCGTCAACAGCAGATTGACGCAGGCATTGGCTCCGGCGAATTTCACCGCCACGCAACTGTGATGCCCCACCCGGTGTGGCGAACAGGTGATCGAGACCACTGACTGGGTACGCGTACGGATCTGCTCACATAACTCCGCCAACTGCCCGGCATGCGCCTCACTGATACGCGGGTTGCCCTGGGGCGGAGCCTCAAACAACACGCCCCCTTCCCCCCCGACATCGGCCACAATCTCCAACATGGCCTTCTTCAACTGCATCATGCCGCCGCCTTAGCGATACCGCGAGCCACATCCAGTTGACGCGCTATCTGCTTCGCTGCCGCCAACTCTGACACCCCCTGCGCCTGCATAATCGCCCGCCGTGCCGCCTTCTCTTCCTTCTCGGTCATGCCAAGAGCCAGATACAGGCTCGGCGGGACCGCCCGGAACAACGCTTCAATGCGGCTAGCCAGCACTACCCCTTCGGTATAACAACGCGGGGTTTTGGTCGCCGACAGCAACATGGCTTTTTGCTCCGCCGTCAACTTCTTGAAGCGGGCGATCTCCTCCACCTCTTCCGGCGGCATCACCAGACACAGCCACCATTCGATCATGTTGAGCATCTTCTTCGACGTATTGGGGAAGTCCTCCAGGTTCTGCGTGGCCAGCCACAACCAGGCTCCCAGCTTACGCCACATCTTCACTATCTTGACCACGAACGGGGCCAGTAGTGGGTTGGTCGTGATCATGTGCGCCTCATCGGTCGCAAAGACGATTTCACGGTCCAGAAACTGATCGCGCTCGGCAATGTTGTTGATGGTGTTCACCAACGAGGTGTAAGCCACCGCCAGTGCCGCCTCATACCCTTCCCGCGCCAACGTGCCCAGGTCAATCAACGTCACATCCGCCTCCGGCCAGTTCTCTCCTGGGCGATCAAACAGCTCGCCCAGAAACCCCTGCATAAACACGCCCAGCGACTCCCCCATATTCTGCGCACGGGTGCGGCGAACCTCAGGCCGTGCCGGATCAGCAGCAAACTGGTACAACGCCGCCTGCAGGTCGCCGGTGATCATCTGCCGCCCCTCGTCATAGGCCGCTTTTGCCGCCACCAGGATAGCCTCACGCATCATGCCCCGGTCAGCCCGCTCCAGTTTGGCCTCTTCCCTGGCCTCACCGCCGGTGATCATCAGCCGTGCCACAATCTCCAGCTCACCCAGGATGTCACGCTCCTCATCGTCATCCTCCTCATCACTCTCATCGGTCTCGATACGCTCACTCAGTTCCTCTTCGCTCACCATCGCCGCTGGCGTCTCGATCAGTCGGTACGCATCAGCAAACGGAGCCAGGGATATACCGCAACCGGGCTTGATGCTGACTTTGTTCACCGTCAGACCCAACTCTTCACAGTAATCCGCAAACAAACCAAAGGAGTTACCGGCTTCAGCAATAAACAGCCGGGAACGGTGGATAGCCATCAACTGCGCGAACAGGCTGTTCAATGTGGCCGATTTCCCCGAACCGGTGGGACCAAACAGCACCAGGTGAGCATTTTTGGAGCGGTCCTGACTGTTGAGCGGATCAAAGGTCAGCGGTGCGCCACCACGGTTAAAAAAGGTAAACCCTGGATGCCCGGTACCGGTATCCCGGCCAAACACCGGCAGCAGGTTAGCCATGTGCTGGACAAAGGTCAGCCGGGTATACCAGTGCTTTTTGTCGTGCATCGGGTTAAAACACATCGGCAAGGCACGCAGGTAGCCATTGAGCGGGGCGACATCAAACTCCGGCTTCACCGGCTGCAGCCCGGCATTCAGCAACACCGCCGTCAGGTCACGCTGACGGGTATTCAGCACCTTGACGGTCGGGGCCTTCAGATAGAAGGTCATGCTGCCCCGGTACAGCTTGTGCTTTTCCCCCAGATAACGTTTCGCCGTCTCTGAGTCTTCACGCACCCGCTCAGACTCGGTATTCTCGCCAATGGCGTTCTTCGCCAGGTGATTAAAACGCTCTTCCAGCACGTCCTGGGGCTGCACCACCAGAGTCAGTGAGACCACGGTCCCTTCAGGCAGCAAGTCCATCAACGCATTGATGTTTTCCCCTTTGCGCGTCTCGCCGGTGAGGTGTCCCACGGCGGGCGCCCGACGCAACCGGTCAATGGTGATGGCCTTGTGGGGAACATCATCAAACCACCACACGCCGCGCTCCACGTCAGAGCGCGGCGGCGAAAACAGCAGTGTTTCACTAAAATCATTCTCTACTGGTAACACTCCGGCTTCATTATCCTGGTGCGCTGCCGTGCGATATAAGGTCTCTTTATCGACCCAGTCAGGTTCGGGGTTAAACCAGCGCAGTAACCAGGCGTGGATCTGTTGCCCATTCTGACGGGCTGCCACGACACCCGCCCCGGCCAACGCTGACGAGATCCGCTCACAGACTTGATTTAACGCCTCTTCGGGGGCATGAGGCTCGCGCAGGGCCGGATTGACATAACGGTAGACCACCATCCGGGTACGACGTTGCTGGCCGCGCCAGGGTGCGCCGGTGATCGCCTTGTCGATAAACAGCCCCTTGGGTACCGCAATGCCACG